>Ga0207690_10001864_pt1 | contig 12961 bp, 9 predicted proteins | sample KBSC23metaG_FD_184315 | JGI IMG/M metagenome (GOLD analysis project Ga0207690, IMG submission 184315) | Corn rhizosphere microbial communities from Kellogg Biological Station, Michigan, USA - KBS C2-3 metaG (SPAdes) (version 2) | ecosystem: Host-associated > Plants > Roots > Rhizosphere > Soil ...
CCGCTACCGGCGCGCGCATCGTGGCCACACTGGCCAAGCTGCTGGAACAGAAGGGCTCCGGCCGTGGCCTGATCTCGATCTGCACCGCCGGCGGCATGGGCGTCACCGCGATCCTCGAGCGGCCGTAGCGCGCCGCCATGCTGCGCCTGCGCACCACCACCGGCCTCAGCGCCCTGGCCCTGGCCGTCGGCATCGCCGGCACCGGCTGGCTCAGCGGCTTGACCGGCCAGTGGCCCGACGCACCCGGTCGCGTGGCAACGAACCGGGTCGCAAGCCGCGCGCCGCAGCCGGTGAAGCAGCTGCATCGTCGCCCTGCCGCGGTGTACGTGGTGCAGTCGCGGCGGGTTCCGCCAGAAGCCGGTGGTGACACGGCGCAAGCTGCGGCGATCGACCCGCCGGCGACCCTGCAGCCGATCGCGACGCCTGGCGACAGCAGCCAGACCTGGGAGCAACTGCGCGGCCATCTGGACGGCCGCGTGGTCGTGCACCTGCGCATCGACGCGAGCGGTCGGGTCGACCGCGCCGGCCTGGTCGCCTCCAGCGGCGATCCGATCCTCGATGCGCATGCGCTGCGCAGCGTGCGCGGTTGGCGCTTCGCCGTGCCGCCGGGCTATCCCGACGGCCTCAGCGGCGAATTGCCGATGCAGTTCTCGTCGCAGCGTCGCGCCGTGGGCATGCTGTAGGCCCGGCGCTGGCGTGCGCTGCGGGTGACGATTTTCCTATATATCTGAACTTTGCGGTCTGCTAATGTGCCGGGCCGGTTTTCCCCCTGCAGGCCACTCCCTTGCCCAGCGACCTGTCCCGATCTTCGTCGATGCCGCGTCTGCACACGCTGCGTCCGTTGGCGCTGCTGCTGGGGCTGGCACTCGCCGGCTGCGCTGTCGGCCCCGACTACCAGCGGCCGGACGCGCCGGCGGTGGATCGCTACACCGCGCAACCATTGCCGGCGGCCACCGCCGCCACGGCGACCGCCACCGGCGATGCGCAGCGCTTCCTGCAGGGACAGGATGCACCGGCACGCTGGTGGGCCACGTTCGACAATGCCGAACTGACCCGCCGGGTGGACACCGCGCTGCGCCACAGCCCCTCGCTGGCGGCGGCGCAGGCGGCGCTGCGCCAGGCACGGGAAAATGCCCGCGCGGCCGGGGCGGCGAGCTTTCCCTCGGTGGACGCGAACGCCGGCGTCACCCGCCAGAAGCAGTCCGGCGCCGCCTTCGGCGACACCTTCACGTTCGCCCCGCTGACCGTCTACAACGCCTCGGTCAGCGTGCAGTACGGCATCGACCTGTTCGGCGGCACCCGCCGCGGGATCGAGGCGCAGGCGGCGCTGGCCGACGTGCAGCAGGCGCAAACCGACGCCACCTATCTCACCCTGGCCGCCAACGTGGTCACCGCCTCGCTGCAGGAAGCGTCGCTGCGCGAGCAGTTGCGCGCCACCACGGAGATCGTCGACAGCCAGCGCCACAGCCTGAAGATCGCCGAGCAGCAGCAGCGCATCGGCGCGGCATCGCTGGCCGACACGCTGGCGGTGCGCACCCAGCTGGCCACCACCGAGGCGGGCCTGCCGCCGTTGCGCGCGCGGCTGGCCGCCACCCGCAACCAGCTTGCCACCTACCTCGGCACCACCCCGGCGCAGCTGGAGCTGTCGCCGCTGCAGCTGGACGCGATCGCGCTGCCGCAGGACATCCCGGTCAGCCTGCCCTCGCGCCTGGTCGAGCAGCGGCCGGACATCCGCGCCGCCTCCGCCCAGTTGCACGCGGCCACCGCCCAGGTCGGCGTGGCCACCGCGGCGATGCTGCCGCAGATCTCGCTGTCGGGCAGCGCAGGTTCGCAGACGGTGCACGCCGGCGAGCTGTTCTCCACCGGCAGCCGCGCCTGGTCGCTGGGCCTGGGGCTGACCCAGCCGCTGTTCCACGGCGGCGAGCTGCGCCACCGCAAGCGTGCCGCCGAGGCGGGCATGGACAAGGCGCTGGCGGACTGGCAGCAGACCGTGCTGGTCGCCTTCCAGAATGTCGCCGACGCACTGCAGGCGCTGGAGTACGACGCGCAGGGCCTGGCCGCTCAGGTCGCGGCCGAAAGCGCCGCCGCGCAACAGCTCACGCTGACCCGCGCGCAGTACCAGGTCGGCGCGACCGGTTACCTCGACCTGCTGCAGGCCGAGCGCAGCCACCAGCAGGCGCGCATCGCGCTGATCCAGGCGCGCACCGCGCGACTGGCCGACACCGCGGCGCTGTATGCCGCGCTTGGCGGCAGCTGGCAGCACGACAGCGACGAACAAGTGACCAAGCAGGATCAGTAGCTTTTATCAAGAGTGTGGACAGGATGTCCGCCCCGTTGGGAATCTCGAAAACCTCGGACGACGTCATTCCCGCGAGGCGCTTTTCAACAGCCGAAGGGCTGGTCAAGCAGGAATCCACTTTGATCTCGCGGAACAGCAACTTGGATTCCCGCGTTCGCGGGAATGACGAACGGTAAAACGGTTATTCGAGGCCCCTTTTGAATTCCGCGATCAGGGACGACCGCGCCAATCACCGCTTCAACCCACAGGAGATCGCGCATGCCCACGCGCGTCGACAACAAGTCCAGCACCACCAGGCCCAGCACCACCAAGCGCATGCTCTGGATGATCGGCGGCGTGCTGCTGCTGATCGCGTTGATCGTCGGCATCAAGGTGCTGCTGGTGATGCGCATGATCCACAACATGCCCAAGCCGACGCCGTCCACGGTGAGTACGACCACCGCCCGCGAGCAGCTCTGGCAGCCCGCGCTGAACGCGGTCGGCACGCTGCGCGCGGCCAACGGCGCGGATCTGGCGATGGATGCCGCCGGCCTGGTCACCGCCGTGCCGCTGAAATCCGGCCAGGACGTGAAGCCGGGCCAGGTGCTGCTGCAGCTGCGCGACGGCGACGAGGCGGCGCGGCTGGAGCAGCTTCAGGCGACGGCCCGGCTGTCGCAGCTGACCTTCGAGCGAGCGCGCAAGCAGCTCGCGGCGCAGGCGATCAGCCAGGCCGACTACGACCGCGCCGCCGCCGACCTCAAGGCCAACCAGGCCGCGGTGGCGCAGCAGCAGGTGGTGGTGGCGAAGAAGCAGCTGCGCGCGCCGTTCGCCGGCCGCGCCGGCATCATCACGATCAGCCCGGGCGACTACGTGAGCGCCGGCACCACCCTGGTGACGCTGCAGCAGCTCGACCCGCTGTTCGTCGATTTCAACGTGCCGCAGAGCGAACTGAGCCGTCTCAAGGTCGGCCAGGCGTTGCATCTGAGCCTCGATGCGTACGCGGGGCGCCAGTTCGACGGCACGCTGACCGCGATCAGCCCCAAGGTCGACGCCGGCACCCGCAACGTGCAGGTGGAAGCCCGCGTGCCGAACCACGACAAGGCGCTGAGCCCGGGCATGTTCGCCAAGCTTGAGGTCGACGTCGGCAACGAGCAGCAGCGGCTGACCCTGCCGCAGGCGGCGATCGTCTACAACCCGTACGGCGACACCGTCTACGTGGTGCACCCGTCCAAGGGCAAGGACGAGCAGGGCCATCCGTTGCCGCCGACCGTGCAGCAGACCTTCGTCACCGTGGGCGAGACCCGCGGCGACCAGGTGGCGATCCTGAAGGGCGTCGAGCCCGGCACCGTGGTGGTCACCAGCGGCCAGGTCAAGCTGAAGAACGACGCACCGATCACCATCGACAACCGCGTGCAGCCGGCCGACAGCGCGCATCCGACGCCGCAGGAACACTGAGCGCCCCATGAAATTCACCGACCTGTTCATCAACAAGCCGGTACTGGCGATCGTCGTCAGCCTGCTGATCCTGGTGCTGGGCCTGCGCGCCACTACCAGCCTCAGCGTGCGCCAGTATCCGCAGACCGAGAACGCCACGGTCACCGTCACCACCGCCTACTACGGCGCCGACGCGGCGACCATGGCCGGCTTCATCACCCAGCCGCTGGAGCAGGCCATCTCGCAGGCGCAGGGCATCGACTACCTGTCCTCCAGCAGCGTGTCGGGCGTGTCCACGATCACCGCCACGCTGCGCCTCAACTACGACGCCAACCGCGCGCTGACCGAGATCACCACCCAGGTCAATTCGGTGAAGAACCAGCTGCCGCCGCAGGCGCAGCAGCCGGTGCTGAACGTGCAGACCGGCGAGACCGTCGACGCCATGTACATCGGCTTCTACAGCGACGTGCTGCCGACCAACAACATCACCGACTACCTGGCCCGCGTAGTCAAGCCCAAGCTCGATGCGCTCGATGGCGTGCAGACCGCCGAGCTGCTCGGCGCGCGCCAGTTCGCGCTGCGCGCCTGGCTGGATCCGGCCAAGATGGCGGCGCACGGGGTGACCGCCAGCGACGTCAACGCCGCGCTGGCGGCGAACAACTACCTGGCCGCGGTGGGATCGAGCAAGGGCCAGGCGGTGACGGTGGATCTGACTGCCGACAGCAGCCTGCATACCGTCGACGAGTTCAAACAACTGGTGGTTCGTCAGGCCCACGGCGCGATCGTGCGCCTCGAAGACGTGGCCACGGTGACGCTGGGCTCGGAGAACTACGACTTCAACGTGGCCTTCAGCGGCAAGCGCTCGGTGTTCATCGGCATCAAGGTGGCGCCGGACGCCAACGTGCTGGACGTGGCCCAGCGCGTGCGCGATGCGTTCCCCGAAATCCAGCACCAGTTGCCGAACGGGCTGACCGGCAAGATCGTTTACGACGGCACCGACTTCGTCAACAGCTCGATCAACGAGGTGATCAAGACCCTGGTCGAGGCGCTGCTGATTGTCACCCTGGTGATCTTCCTGTTCCTCGGCAGCCTGCGCGCGGTGATCATCCCGGTGATCGCGATGCCGCTGGCGCTGATCGGCGCGTTCTTCGTGATGCTGGTGCTGGGCTACTCGATCAACCTGCTGACCCTGCTGGCGCTGGTGCTGGCGATCGGCCTGGTGGTGGACGACGCGATCATCGTGGTGGAGAACGTCGACCGCCACATGAAGGAAGAGGGCAAGACGCCGCTGCAGGCGGCCCTGCTGGCCGCGCGCGAGCTGGGCGGGCCGATCCTGGCGATGACCACGGTGCTGATCGCGGTGTACGTGCCGATCGGTTTCCAGAAGGGCCTCACCGGCGCGCTGTTCAGCGAGTTCGCCTTCACCCTCGCCGGCGCGGTGACGGTGTCGGCGATCGTGGCACTGACGCTGTCGCCGATGCTGACTTCTCGCTTCTTCAAGAGCGAGCAGGAAGGCGGCCGCTTCGTGCAATTCATCGACCGCCAGTTCGACCGCGTGCACCACGGCTACCAGCGCGTGCTGCACAACGTGCTATCGACCTGGGTGGTGGTGATCGTGATGGCCGGCCTGCTGCTGCTGGCCACGGTGGCGCTGGGCATCACCGCGCAATCGGAACTGGCGCCGGAGGAGGACCAGGGCATCGTCGTGGGCCAGATCGTTGGCGCGCCGAATGCCACCGCGCAGCAGATGAACGTGTACGCCACGCAGATGTTCGAACTGGCCAGGGAGCTGCCCGAGTACGAGCAGATGTTCCAGCTGACCGGCGTGCCGACGGTGAACCAGGGCATCGGCGGCGTGTTGTTCAAGCCATGGGACCAGCGCGACCGCAGCGCGCACGAACTGCAGCAGGTGTTGCAGGAGAAGTGGAACGGTATCGCCGGCGGCCGCGTGGCGGCGTTCCAGTTCCCGCCCCTGCCCGGCGCGCAGGGCCTGCCGATCCAGGTGGTGATCACCACCACCGAGCCGTTCGACAATCTCAACGAAGTGGCCAGCGCGGTGCTGGACAAGGCCCAGGCCAGCGGCAAGTTCTATTTCATCGACTCCGACCTGAAGATCGACAAGCCGCAGGCCACGGTGAACCTCGACCGCAACCTGATCGCCACGCTGGGGCTGACCCAAGCGGACGTGGGCGCCGCGCTGGGCTCGGCGCTGGGCGGCGGCTACGTCAACTACTTCTCGATCGCCGGGCGTTCCTACCGGGTGATCCCGCAGGTGCTGCAGGCCGATCGGCTGAATCCCGAACAGGTGCTGGACTACTACCTGCGCGTGCCGGACGGCTCGGTGATCCAGGCTGGCACCGTGGCCAAGGTCACCCACGAGGTGGTGCCGCAGTCGCTGAACCGTTTCCAGCAGCTGAACTCAGCCACCATTTCCGGCGTGTCGGGCATGTCGCAGGGCGATGCGCTGACCTATCTGCGCGACCTGGTGCACGAGGTGGCGCCCAGCGGCTACAACGTCGACTACGCCGGCCAGTCGCGCCAATTCATGCAGGAATCCGGCGGCTTCGGCGGCACCTTGCTGTTCGCGGTGATCATCGTGTTCCTGGCGCTGGCGGCGCAGTTCAACAGCCTGCGCGATCCGATCGTGATCCTGGTCTCGGTGCCGCTGGCACTGTTTGGCGCGCTGATCTTCGTCAACCTGTTCACCAGCCTCAACATCTATACCGAGGTGGGCCTGGTCACCCTGATGGGCCTGATCAGCAAACACGGCATCCTGATCGTGCAGTTCGCCAACGACTCGCAGCGCGCCGGCATGGCCAAGCGCGAGGCGATCGAGCACGCCGCGGCGGTGCGCCTGCGGCCGATCCTGATGACCACCGCGGCGATGGTGCTGGGCGTGATGCCGCTGGTGGTCGCCGCCGGCGCCGGCGCCGCGGGCCGCTTCAACATGGGCCTGGTGATCTCCACCGGCCTGGCGATCGGCACCTTGTTCACCCTGTTCGTGGTGCCGGCGTTCTACATGCTGCTGGCGGCGGATCACCACGGCGGCCAGCCGGGCGACGAGGCCTCGCTGACGGTGGCGTGACCGGACGCCGTCCTGATGTTTCTGCAGGGCCAAATGCGATTCCTGCCTTCGCAGGAATGACGGCCCCCTCTTCTCGCCATTCCTGCGAAGGCAGGAATCGCACTTCGCTCTTCTCCACCCTTCCAGCAAAGAAAAAGGCGCGGTCACCCGCGCCTTTCTGCTGTCTGCCGGTCGGCCTCAGTTGCGCGACTGCAGCTTCGACAGCAACCGCAGCAATTCCAGGTACAGCCAGACCAGGGTGACCACCAGGGCGAAGGCGCCGTACCACTCCATGTACTTCGGCGCGCGGGCGTGCACGCCCTGCTCGATCATGTCGAAGTCGAGGATCAGGTTGAGCGCGGCGATCACCACCACCACCACGCTGAAGGCGATGCCGAGGCCGCTGGCGCCGTTGATGAAACCCATCGAGTGGCCGAAGAAGCCCATCACGATGTTGGCCAGGTACAGCAGCATCACGCCGCCGGTGGCGGCGACGATGCCGAGCTTGAACTTCTCGGTGGCGCGGATCAGCCCGCTGCGGTAGGCCAGCAGCATCGCGGCCATCACGCCGAAGGTGAGCCCCACCGCCTGCATCACGATGCCGGGATAGCGCATCTCGAAGATCGCCGACAACGCACCGATGAAGACGCCTTCCACCAGCGCGTACAGCGGCGCGGTCACCGGCGCCCAGGTCTTCTTGAACACGGTGACCAGGGCCAGCACCAGGCCGCCGATCGCGCCGCCGATCATCAGCGGGCCCATCGTCGACAGGCTTTCCGGGCCGTTGAACTGGCCCCAGCTGAAGGCCGCACCGACGATGGCCAGGATCAGCAGCAGGCCGGTCTTGTTGATCGTGCCATTGAGCGTCATCACCTCGCCGCCGTGGGACACCACGGCACCGCTGGCGGCGTCGAGGAAGGTGTTCTTGTTGAGTGCCGGATTGCCGCTTTGCATGATGAACTCCGAGGGGTTTGTCGACATCGTAGCCGGCCCGCGCCGGCAGAAACAGTCACCGCGCGCCTTTGCCGCGCTGCGCCGGGGCGGTCAATTACGCGACAATAAGACCTTGCCGATTGCCGCGGAGTTCCAATGAGCCCTTCCACCTTGCGTATCGCCACCCGCAAGAGCGCGCTGGCGCTGTGGCAGGCCGAACACGTCGCCACGCTGCTGCGCGCGGCGCATCCCGGCCTGAACGTGGAGCTGGTGCCGCTGTCCACCCGCGGCGACGAGATCCTCGACCAGCCGCTGGCCACCATCGGTGGCAAGGGACTGTTCCTCAAGGAGCTGGAAGTGGCGATGCTGGAAGGCCGCGCCGAGCTGGCGGTGCATTCGCTGAAGGACGTGCCGGCCCAACTGGAGCCCGGGTTCACCCTGCCCGCGATCCTGCCCCGCGCCGACGCCGCCGACGCCTTCGTCAGCAACCATTACGCCGACCTGGCCGCGCTGCCGCAAGGCGCGCGGGTGGGCACCTCGTCATTGCGCCGCCAAGCCCAACTGCGCGCGCTGCGGCCGGATCTGCAGTTGCGCGACCTGCGCGGCAACGTCGGCACCCGGCTGGGCAAGCTCGACGCCGGCGACTACGACGCCATCGTGCTGGCCTGCGCCGGGCTGGAACGGCTGGGGCTGGCCGCGCGCATCGCCTCGCGGCTGGCTGCGCCGGACTGGCTGCCGGCACCCGGGCAGGCCGCCATTGCCATCGAGGCGCGCGACGGGAATCCGGCCGTGCTAGCCCTGCTGGCCGCACTGGACGACGCCGACACACGGCTCACGGTGAGCGCCGAACGGGCGATGAACCAGGCGCTGGGCGGCAGCTGCACCGTGCCGATCGGAGCCTGGTGCGTGCTGGGCGAACACGGCCTGCACCTGCGCGGCCTGGTAGGCGATGCCGCCAGCGGCCGGATGGTGCGGGCCGAGGCCGGCGCGCCCGCCGACCGGGCTGTCGCGCTGGGCGAGCAAGTTGCCAAAGCCTTGCTGGATCAGGGAGCGGGGGAGTGGCTGGGGTAATGTCCAGCGCCGCGCGCTGTCAAGCACTGGCTCGCTCCAACTTCCAGCCCCTCCCGCAGAGAGATTTTCCGGTTCCCTTCTCCCCTCGGAGAAGGTGGCGCGAAGCGCCGGATGAGGGTGCGCTCGGAGCGTGCTACTTCACCCTGCCACCGAACCCTTACCCCAACCCCTCTCCCGAGGGGAGAGGGGTACGAGAGCGGCGCCTAGCCTCTTTCACGCCGAATCCCAAATCCCTAATCCCGAATCCCAGCCCTTAAAAGCTGTAAACCAGATTCGTCGTGGTCAGCGTGTCGGTCCTCTTCACGCCCGGCTGCACGTCGCTGTTGTGGCGCACCTGGAAGCCGACCTTCAACGCCAGCTTGCGGGTCATGCTGACCGCCAGGCCGGCGTCGTTCTGCATGTAGGTGTTCTTCGAGCCGGCTTCGGTCAGGAACGTGTTTTCGAACGTGGTGTTGGCGCTGAGCTTGAACTTGTAGTTGATCAGGCCGCGGGCCACCATCTCGCCTTCGGTCGGCTGGCGCTGCGGTACCAGCACGCCGCCCACCACCATCTGGGTATCGGCCGGCCGGTAACGCTTGTAGCCAGGACCGATTTCGAACGACAGCTCGTTGCGTTCGTCCTTCAGCGCGATGTAGCCGTAGCCGAGCGACACCGTGCCCTGCCACAGGTTGGCACCGAAATCGTCATGCTCGTAGCGGGCCGCGCCCACGATGTAGCTGCGCGTGTCGAGCTTCAGGCCGACCGACGCGCCGGCGTCGTAGCGGTTGGCCGTCGTGTTGAACTGCTCGATGGTATTGCCCGCGTCATCGACGATCTTCTGCTGACTCTTCGAGCGCAGCGCATCGACGAAGAAATTGTTCTTCCACTGGTCGTTTTCTTGGCTCAGGCCCAGCTTGGCGTTGATGTTCTCCGAACGCGAATTGCCGGTGGCCGAGGCGAAGCCGAATTCACCCGAACCGCTCCAGCCGCCGCGGTTGCCGCTGGCCGAGGTGTCGGCATCCTGCGCCTGCGCGGTGAAACTGGCGAAGCCGGCCAGCAACAGGCCGGCGATCAATGTCTTGTTCATCGGGAGTGCTCATTTGTTAAAGATTGGTAACAGGATACCTTAACGAACCGGCTTGAACTCGCAGTGAATGGCGCTCGCGTGCCCGCGACTTGCAGCCGCCACCGGCCGCCGCCATGCTAGATGGTGCCCCGCTTGAGACACCGCCCGATGGATCGCTACGAACGGATACTGAGCCTGCATCGCCTGTTGAAGTCGGCGCACTACCCGGTGCCGCTGTCGCGCCTGCTGAGCGAACTGGAATGCTCGCGCGCCACGCTGTACCGCGACGTGGCCTTCCTGCGCGACGCGCTGGGCGCGCCGATCGAAAGCGCCGGCACCGACCAGGCCGCCTTCCGCTATGAGGCCGTCGAAGGCGAAAAGTTCGAGCTGCCCGGCTTGTGGCTGACCTCGGACGAGCTGGCTTCCCTGCTGGCGCTCAACGAATTGATCAGCCGCTCCGGCCCGGGCGTGCTGGCCGGCACGCTGGCGCCGTTCAAGGCGCGCATCGAAGGCCTGCTGTCGCACCACGACAGCGGCAAGGCGCTGCCGATCGAACGGATCCGGGTGATCCCGTGGGGCGAGCGCAAGCTCGACCAGCAGGTGTTTCGCATCGTTGCCGGCGCAGTGCTGGAACGCAAGCAGCTGCGTTTCCGCTACCGCGCGCGCACCACCAATGCCGACAGCCGCCGCCTGGTCTCGCCGCAACGGCTGACCCACTACCGCGACAACTGGTACCTCGACGTGTGGGATCACGACCGGGAGGCGCTGCGCAGCTTCGCGGTCGATCGCATCGCAGAGGCGCAGACGCTGGACGCCGCCGCGCGCGACGTCAGCGACGCCGACCTCAACGACCTGCTCGCCTCCAGCTACGGCATCTTCGCCGGCAAGCCCAAGGCCTGGGCCACGATCCGTTTCTCCGCCCACGCCGCCCGCTGGGTCTCCGATGAACACTGGCATTCGCAGCAACAGGGCGAGTGGTTGAGCGATGGGCGCTACGAGTTGAAGGTGCCCTATTCCAACTCAAAAGAGCTGCTGATGGATGTGCTGAAGTACGGCCCTGACGCCGAAGTGGTCGCGCCGGTGCCGCTGCGCGAGGAGATGAAGATTTTGCTGCAGTTGGCCCTGTCAGGCTACGCCTGACAGCAGAAGATCAATCTGTCTGGACTCGTGGCGTTGTCGATCGCACTGATGCACGAGGTCGCGATACCGCACGGCACGTTCGCCTCCTCTCCCCTCCGGGGAGAGGATTGAGGTGAGGGGCGGGTGCTCGCCATGAAGGTGATCGGACGCGCGCTTTGACCTTGCCCCGGGGTTTCGTATCCCGTAACCGCGGTCGGAGTCTGGCTGTCTGGGCTGGCTCGCGGGAAGGTTCATCTGGGGTTGCTTCTCGTGGTAAGCATCGCTGGATCCGTGAACCCTCTCCCCAACCCTCTCCCGCAGGGAGAGGGGGCGAAGGCGAGGAGCGCGTTGCCTCACTGGGCGGAACCCTCTCCCCAACCCTCTCCCGCAGGGAGAGGGGGCGAAGGCGAGGGGCGCGTTGCCTTATTGAGGCGGAGGCGGGTGAAACGGCCAGAACTCCGGGATCAGCCACATCGACAGCGCGCAGAACATCAGGATCAGCGGGATGCCGACTTTCATGAAGTCGGTGAAGCGGTAGCCGCCGGCGTAATAGACCATGGTGTTGGTGGGGTAGCCGACCGGGGTGGCGAAGGAGGTCGCCGCGGCGAACGCCACCGCGATCACGAACGGGCGTGGATCGGCATGCACCGCATGCGCCACTGACACCGCGATGCCCACCATCAGCACCACCGACGGGTTGTGCCCCATCAATTCGGTCAGCAGGGCGGTCAGCAGGTAGATCATCAGCAGGGCCGCCAGCGGCCCGTGGTCGCCGACCACGCCCATGCCCAGCTGCACCACCGCGGTGGACAGGCCGGTTTTCTCGATGGCGATGCCCAGCGGCAGGATCGCGCCGAGCAGGATGATGATTTTCCAGTCGATGCCTTCGTAGACATCCTTGCGGCCGAAGCATCCGGTCAGCGCCATCAAGGTGGCGCCGCAGATCGCCGCGATCGGGATCGGCAGCCAGTGCAGTCCGGAAAACAGCACCACCGCGGCCATGATCGCCACCGCGACCAGCGCCTTGCGCGGCATCCGCCGGGCGTCCTGGCGTTCGGACAGCACGATGAAGGATTCCTCGGTGCGCAGCTGCGACATGCGGTCTTCGTCGACCAGCAGCAGCAGCACGTCGCCGACCGCCAGGCTGACGTCGCTGAGCTTGTCGCGCAGCACCACGCCGCGACGGTGGATCGCCAGCAAGGTGGCGTTGTAGCGCCAGCCGATGCCCGATTCGGCGAAGCGGCGCCCCTCGATCAGGCTGGCCGGCGCCACGATCATCTCGGCCAGCACGCGGGGCCGGTCGTCGCCTTGCGGGTAGTGCCGCTCGGGCGCGTTGCGCAGCCGGGCACCGCGGCGGAACTCCTCGATCTTGTCCCAGTCGCCGCGCACCAGCAGCACGTCGCCGGCGGCCAGCTGCTGCGAGCGCGGCGACCACATGCGCCGCTCGCCGCGCAGCAGCTCCAGCGGATACACGCCGAACTTCTCGCCCAGCTTCGCATCGGCGGTGGTCTTGCCGACCAGGGTCGAATCGGCGGTCAGCTCCAGCTCGGTGACGTACTTGCCGATGTCCAGCTCCTCGGGCTGCTGCGCGTCGATATGGCGGGGCAGCAGCCAGCGCCCCACCAGCATCAGGTAGAGGATGCCGGCCACGGCGAGCGAGGCGCCGAGCTTGGTCATCTCGAACACGCCGATCGGCGCCAGCCCGTGCTTCTGCGCCAGGCTGTCGGCGAGCAGGTTGGAGGAGGTGCCGATCAGCGTGCACACGCCGCCCATCTGCGCCGCATAGGCCATCGGCATCAGCACCCGCGCCGGCGAGGTGTGGGTGCGCTGGCACACCCGCAGCGCCAGCGGCAGGAAGGTGGCGACCAGGGCGATGTTCTTGATGAAGGCGCCCAGCGGCGCGATCACCAGCATCACCACCAGGGTCAGCAGCCACGGCCGGCGGATCTTCAGCAGCAGCCGGTTCAGCGGCTCCAGCGCGCCGGAACGCTCGATGCCCAGGCTCAGCGCGAACATC
>Ga0207690_10001866_pt1 | contig 12955 bp, 13 predicted proteins | sample KBSC23metaG_FD_184315 | JGI IMG/M metagenome (GOLD analysis project Ga0207690, IMG submission 184315) | Corn rhizosphere microbial communities from Kellogg Biological Station, Michigan, USA - KBS C2-3 metaG (SPAdes) (version 2) | ecosystem: Host-associated > Plants > Roots > Rhizosphere > Soil ...
CCGTGCGAGCGGCTCACGAGCCGTCCTTCGCGAGTCGCTCGAGCTCGCCCTGCACGGAGCCGATCAGCTCACCCCACGCCGTCTCGAACTTCTCGACGCCTTCGTCCTCGAGAACTTGTACGACGTCGTCGTAGTCGATGCCGAGGCCGGCGAGATCGGCCAGCAACTGGTGCGCGCCGGGGTAGCCGCCGCGCACGGTCTCGCCGCGGAACTCGCCGTGGTCGACGATCGCGGTCAGCGTGCTCTCCGGCATCGTGTTGACGGTGCCCGGCGCGACCAGGTCGAGCACGTACATCGTGTCGTCGTACGACGGATCCTTGGTGGAGGTCGACGCCCACAGCGGCCGCTGCGGCTTCGCGCCGGCGTCGGCGAGCGCGCGCCAGCGGTCGCTGCCGAACTTCTCCTCGTAGATCTCGTAGGCGAGCCGCGCGTTGGCGATCGCCGCCTTGCCGCGCAGCGCCTTCGCCTCGTCGCTGCCGAGCTTGTCGAGGCGCGCGTCGACCTCGGAATCGACGCGGGAGACGAAGAACGACGCGACCGAGCCCAGCCGGGTCAGGTCGTGTCCGCTCGCCCGGGCGCGTTCCATCCCGTCGAGGAACGCGTCGATGACCTCGGCGTAGCGGGTGAGCGAGAAGATCAGCGTGACGTTGATGCTGATCCCTTCGGCGAGGCACTGCGCGATCGCCGGCAGCCCGGCTTTCGTCGCCGGGATCTTGACGAACATGTTGGGCCGGTCGACCAGCCACCACAGCGCGCGCGCCTCGGCGACGGTGCGCTCGGTCTCGTGCGCCAGGCCCGGGTCGACCTCGATGGACACCCGCCCGTCGACGCCGTCGCTCGCGTCGTAGCAGGGTCGCAGCACGTCCGCCGCCCAGCGGACGTCGTACGTCGTGATCGCGCGCAGCGCCTCGCCGACGTCGACGCCGCGGCGCGCGAGGTCGCGCACCTGGTCGTCGTAGATCGGGCTGCCGCTGATCGCCTTCTGGAAGATGCTCGGGTTGGTCGTGACGCCGACGACGTGCTTGTCGCGCACGAGCTCGGCGAGCGTGCCGGTGACGAGACGTTCCCGCGACAGGTCGTCGAGCCAGATCGCGACGCCCGCGTCGGACAGTTCCTTGAGGGTCTGGATGCTCACGTTGGCTCCGGATCAGTTGCCGGTGGTCGAACCGTGCGTCGCGCCGACTTTCGACAGCGCCGAGTGCGCCGCCGCGACGGCGCGCTCGGCGGTCAAGCCGAACTGCTCGTAGAGGATCTGGTAGGGCGCGCTGGCGCCGAAGTGGTCGATGCCGAGCGACTCACCGTCGTCGCCGACGACCTCGCGCCAGCCGAACGTCGTCGCGGCCTCCACCGACACCCGGGCGCGCACGTCGGGCGGCAGCACTTCCTGCCGGTACGACGCGTCCTGCGCGTCGAACCATTCGCGGCACGGCATCGACACGACGCGGGTCGGCGTGCCTTCGGCCTCCAGCCGGTCCCGCGCGTCAAGCGCGATCGAGACCTCGGACCCGGTCGCGATCAGGATGACCTTGGGCGTGCCGTGGCCGGCTTCGGCGAGCACGTAGCCGCCGCGGGTCACGCCCTCGGCGGACGCATAGAGAGTGCGGTCGATGACCGGCAGGTTCTGTCTCGTGAGCACCATCGCGGTCGGCCGGTCGAGGTGCTCGACCGCGGCCCGCCAGGCGATCGCGGTCTCGGTCGCGTCGGCCGGCCGGACGACGTCGAGCCCGGGGATCGCGCGCAGTGCCGCGAGATGCTCGATCGGCTGGTGCGTCGGGCCGTCCTCGCCGAGGCCGATCGAGTCGTGCGTCCAGACGTAGACGACCGGCAGCTTCATCAGCGCGGCGAGCCGCACCGACGCGCGCATGTAGTCGCTGAAGACGAGGAACGTGCCGCCGAACACGCGGGTGCCGCCGTGCAGCGTGATGCCGTTCATGATCGCGCCCATGGCGTGCTCGCGGATCCCGAAGTGCAGGATGCGGCCGTACGGCGAACCACCGTGCGCCTCGGGTAGGAACGACTCCGCGCCGTCGATCTCGGTGTTGTTGCTCTCCGCGAGGTCGGCCGAGCCACCCCACAGCTCGGGCAGCATCGGCGCGATCGCGTTGATGCACGCACCGGACGCCTTGCGGGTCGCCATCGGCTTCTCGCCGGCGAAGTCGGGCAGCTTCGCGTCCCAGCCCTCGGGCAGCCGGCGGTTGGCGATCCGGTCGAGCTCGGCCGCCCGGTCCGGGTTGGCCGAAGCCCACTCGTCGAACCGCACCTGCCATTGCGCGTGCGCGTCGCGGCCGCGGTCGACGACCTGGCGGGTGTGCGCGAGCACGTCGTCGGGGCAGTAGAACGCGACGTCGGGCGGGAAGCCGAGAATCTCCTTGGTCGCCCGGACCTCGTCGGCACCCAGCGCGGAGCCGTGCGCCTTGCCGGTGTTCTGCTTGTGCGGCGCCGGCCAGCCGATGATCGTGCGGACGCTGATGATGCTCGGCCGGGCCGTCTCCGCGCGCGCGGCGGCGAACGCGTCGTACATCGCCTCGACGTCGTTGACGTCCTCGACGCGCAGGGTGTGCCAGCCGTAGGCCTCGTAGCGCTTCAGGACATCTTCGGAGAGCGCGACGCGCGTGTCGCCTTCGATCGAGATGTGGTTGTCGTCGTAGAGCAGCACGAGGTTGCCGAGTTGCTGGTGGCCGGCGATCGAGCTGGCCTCGCTGGCGATGCCTTCCTCGATGTCGCCGTCGGAGGCGAAGCACCAGATCGTGTGGTCGAACACGCTCTCGCCGGGCGCGGCGGCCGGGTCGAACAGGCCGCGCTCGTAGCGGGCGGCCATCGCCATGCCGACCGCGTTGCCGACGCCCTGGCCGAGCGGGCCGGTCGTGGTCTCGACGCCGATCGTGTGCCCGTGCTCGGGGTGACCGGGAGTGCGGGATCCCCACTGCCGGAGCAGCTTGAGGTCGTCGAGCGTCAGGCCGTAGCCGGACAGGAACAGCTGGATGTAGAGCGTCAGGCTGGAGTGGCCGCAGGACAGCACGAACCGGTCGCGCCCGAGCCAGCCGGGGTCGGTCGCGTCGTGCCGGAGCAGCCGCTGGAAGAGCAGGTATGCCGCGGGCGCGAGGCTCATCGCGGTGCCGGGGTGCCCCGATCCCGCGGCCTCCACCGCATCCATGGCCAGACCGCGGACGACGTCCACCGCCAGCTTGTCGCTGTCGCTCCACGGGAACGTGTCGGGCATGTACGCGGCCCCTTCGTGAGGTGATCACCCGCGAGCCTATGACTCGCCCATCGAGTGCGGCGTACCCGCTCTCGGGCGGCGCAACTAGACTTCGTCGCGTGACCACCGCGCCGGCCGCAGTTGTGGGCGCGCCCCGGTCGACGGCGGCGGTCTTCCGGGCCTACGTCGCGCTGACGAAGCCCCGGATCATCGAGCTGCTGCTGGTGACGACGGTGCCGGTGATGGTGCTCGCCGCCCGTGGCTGGCCGTCGCTTTGGACGCTGCTCGCCACCCTCGTGGGCGGCACGCTCGCGGCCGCGTCCGCCAACACGATCAACTGCGTCGTCGACCGGGACATCGACGCGGTGATGGCCCGGACGAAACGCCGGCCGATGGCGCGGGCCGAGATCGGGCCGGAGGCGGCGCTGCGGTTCGGGCTGGTGCTGGGCATGGTGGCGACTGCGCTGTTGGGATTCACCGTCAACTGGACCTCGGCGATCCTCGCCGACGGCGCGATCCTGTTCTACGTCTTCGTCTACACGCTCGGCCTCAAGCGGCGGACGCCGTCCAACATCGTCATCGGCGGCGCGGCCGGCTGCTTCCCGGTGCTGATCGGGTGGTCGGCGGTGCGCGGCAACGTCGGCTGGCCGGCGGTCGTGCTGTTCGCGGTGGTGTTCCTCTGGACGCCGCCGCACTTCTGGTCGCTCGCGATGCGGTTCAAGGACGACTACGCGGCCGCCGGTGTGCCGATGCTGCCGGTCGTCGCGGGGCCGTCGGTCGTGACCCGGCGGATCGTCTTCTACTCGTGGGCGATGGTGCTGGCCTCGTTGTTGCTCGTCCCGTTCGGCGCCGGTTGGTTGTACGCCGTCGCCGCGGTGGTGTTGGGTGCGGTGTTCGTCGTCGAGGCGCACCGGCTGCACCACCGCGTCGTACGCGGGCTCGCCGCCCGGCCGCTCGCGCTCTTCCGGTTGTCGATTACGTATCTGTCGCTGCTGTTCGCAGCGGTTGCGGTCTCGCAGTTCGTGTAGCGGGGATCGCGAGCGCCGCCGGCTCGGTCGGCGCGGTGAGGCCGAGCTGCAGCCACACGGCCGCGCACCACAGGAGGGTCGCGCCGGCGACGTGCAGCTCGACGACGCCGGGCGGCAGGTCGAGGAAGTACTGCGTGTAACCGATCGCGACCTGCAACCCGACCGCGCCGGCGAGCCAGAGCGCGCGGCGGCGGACGACGTCGGTGGTGTCGGTGAGCCGCACCGCGAACAGCGTGGCGACCACGAGGCCGGTCAGCAGCAGTGCCGCGTCGGCGTGCAGCTGGGTGACCCGTTCCAGCGGAAGCGCGAGCCGGCGGATGTGCTTGCCGCCGTCGCCCGCGTGCGGTCCGGTGCCGGTCGTGACGGTGCCGAGTACGAGCACCGCGCCGGCCGTCGCGCTGACCAGCCGGAGCAGCCAGGTCAGCTCGCGCCGCGCGGCCGGACGGGCCGGCGCCCACTCGGGATCGGCGCGGTGCACGAGCAGCAGGGCCGCCCACAGCATCGCCATGGACAGCAGGAAGTGCGCCATGACGAACGGCGGCGCGAGGTCGTACAGCACCGACAGGCCGCCGACGACCGCCTGGCCGACGAAGCCGGCGATCTGCACCCAGGCGAGCAGGACGAGGTCGCGGCGCCGGGGCCGCCGGATCAGCGACGCGATCGCGACGACCGCGACGAACACCCCGACGACGGTCGTCACCACGCGGTTCCCGAACTCGACCCACGCGTGGTACGACGGCGGCGCGACGATCGAGGTGTCGGTGCATCGTGGCCAGGTGGGGCAGCCCAGCCCGCTGCCGGTCAGCCGGACCGCGGCGCCACTGACGACGATCAGCCCGAGCAGGATCGCGGAGACGGCGGCGAGCCGGCGGAACGTCGCGGGGGAGAGCGTCGGAGCGCGCATGCTGCAACGAGTCTAGGTGCGCGCGAGGGCGACCGGCGCGGTGCCTTGACCTCGCGGCGGCCGCACGATGTCATGCGAGCATGCGGCGGGCGTACCACGTTCTCGCTTATGTCATCGCGGCCGACGTCGTCGTCCAGGCGATGATGATCGCCACCGGCATGGCCGGGCTCCACCACTGGGTCGAAGACGGGGCCACCGTCAACAAGCACATCCTCGACAAGGATCCGTCGTTCACCGGCTCGTTCGGGTTTGCGGTGCATGCGATCAACGGCGAGATGCTCATCCCGCTGCTCGCCTTGGCGCTGCTCGTCGTCTCGTTCTTCGCCCGAGTCGCCGGCGGGACGAGGTGGGCGCTCTATGTCCTGGGTCTGATCGTCGTACAGGTCTTCCTCGGCGGCTTCCAGGAGGACGTGCCGTTCTTGGGGCTGTTGCACGGCTTGAACGCGTTCGCGTTGCTCGCCGTCGCAGCGTTCGCGGGCCGCCGCGCATCCGTGCCGGCGACCGAACCCGTCTAGGCGGGCACGCCGCCGGCTCGGTGGCGCAGCGCCATCTGTACGTCGAACAGCTCGACCGGCAGCGCGACGACGAGATGCGCGCCTGCGTCGACGTACCTGGTCGACCATTCCGGATCCGGCGCGGGGACGATGCCGACATACTTCGGTCCCGGGTTGGCGCCGTGCGCCTGCCGGACGAACTCCGGACCGAGGCTCGGCGCGACGAACACGACATCCGGGGCGTGCGTCGTGATGCCGGCGAGCGCCGCCTCGGCGTTGTCGTACAGCAGCACGTCCGCCGTCGAGAGCACCCGCTCGACGGTGACCGCGATCTCGCGGCCGGCACGCAGGTCGGAGTCGGCGATGACGACGCGCATGCCGCCGATTCTGCCCCCGGCACGCGGTTACCGAGCGTGGCCTCCCACCCCACTACCTTTTGGGCGCCCAACCCGCTGGTTGGTTGAGCTCAATCTTGCCGGGGTTGAGCTCAAGCGCTGCGCTGGTTGGTCGCCCGAGAGGGTAGGGGTGGCCCGGTCACAGTCCGTCACAACGGTCCGCGGCTGGCGGGGCCGGTCACGCCCAGCGGAACCAGCGGGCGGCGGCCGCCGACGCCACGAGGGCCCAGACGGCGAGGACCACCCAGGCCCGGCCGGGGATCGCCGGGCCCTGGCTGAGTGCCGCCCGCAGACCGTCCGCGAGTGCGGCCGAGGGCAGCAGTTGCAGCCAGTCGCGCACCGACGCGGAAAAGTCTGTCAGCGGGAACGCGATGCCGGAGACGACGAGCAGCAGCAGGTAGACGAGGTTCGCGGCGGCGAGTGTCGCCTCGGCGCGCAACGTGCCGGCCATCAGCAACCCGAGCGCGCTGAACGTGATCGTGCCCAGCAACACCAGCCCGACCGCGGCGGCGATCGAGCCGTGCGGGTGCCAGCCGACCGCGATGCCGACCGCGACGAGCAGCGCGACCTGCAGCACCTCGACGGCCAGCACGGCGGCGGTCTTGCCGACCAGCAGGCCGACCCGGCCGAGTGGCGTCGCGCCCAGCCGCCGCAGCACGCCGTACCGCCGCTCGAACCCGGTCGCGATCGCCAGCCCGGTGAACGCCGTCGACATCACCGCGAGCGCGAGCACGCCGGGCACGAGGAACGCGGAGCGAGGCTTCGGGATGTCGGCGAGCGGCGCGCGGACCAGGACGACGAGCAACACCGTCGGGATCACGATCGTGAGCAGCAGTTGCTCGCCGTTGCGGAGCAACAGGCGCAGCTCCATCGACGCGTGCCGCGCGACCCGGCGGCCGATCGGCGCGGCGCCGGGGGCCGGGCTGAGATCGAGGTTCGTCACGTCGCGGTTCCGTCGGTCAGGCCGAGGAACACGTCTTCGAGACTGCGCCGGCCGGTCGACAGCCTCTCGGGAAGGACACCGCGTTCGGCGCACCACGCGGTGACCGCGGCGAGCGCGGCTTGCGCCGGCACGCCCTCGACGGCGTACTCGCCCGCGCTGACCTCGCGGACCTGTGCGCCGAGCCGGGCGGCGAGCTCGGCCACCGGAAGGGCGGGTACGGCGGTGAACCGCACCACGTCGGCGTCGTCGCGGGTGAGCGCGGCGGGGGAGCCGGCCGCGACGACGCGGCCGGCGGCGACGACCACCACGTGGTCGGCCAACCGCTCGGCTTCGTCCATCGCGTGCGTCGTCAGGAGCACGCTGACGCCGGCCGCGCGCAGGTCTTCGACCAGCGCCCACGTCGCATGCCGCGCGGAGACGTCGAGACCCGCGGTCGGCTCGTCGAGGAAGACCACCTCGGGGCGGCCGACGACGGCGAGGGCGAGCGACAGGCGCTGCTGCTCGCCGCCGGACAGCCGCCGCCACGGGGTGCGGGCCAACCTGGTCAGGTCGAGCCGGTCGAGCAACGCGTCGACGTCGAGCGGCCGCGCGGCGAACGACGCGAATAGTGCGAGCACCTCGCGGACGCGGGCGGCCGGGTAGACGCCGGCGGCTCCGGACCCGGCGGCCTGCGGCATCACCCCCACCCGCGGCTTGAGCGCGGGGTTGCGCCACGGGTCCTGGCCGAGCACCGCCACCGCGCCGCCGTCGCGCGGGCGCAGGCCGGCGCAGATCTCGACGGTGGTGGTCTTGCCGGCGCCGTTGCGGCCGAGGACGGCGGTGACGGCGGCGGTCGGGGCCGCGAAGGACAGTCCGTCGACGGCCCGGACCTGGCCGTAGGCGCGGCGCAGATCGCGCACCTCGACCGCCGCCACGGCCGCGAGTCTAGGAAGGCGCGGCAGGCGCGAGGCGCGCCACGGGCACCCCGGGTTTGATCGGCCGGGCCATTTACGCGACAATGACGTTGTGAAAACGAGCCTGGCCGACCGGCGTACCCGGGAACGGGTCGCCCGGCTGCTGCTCGAGCGCGGTCCGTCCACCGCCGGTGCGCTCAGCGAGACGCTGGGCCTGACCGCCGCCGCCATCCGCAAGCACCTCGACGCGATGCTCGCCGACGGCACGCTGGTCGCCCGCGACCAGCCGGCGCGCGGTCCCCGCGGCCGCGGCCGCCCGGCGCGGGTCTTCGCGCTCACCGACGCCGGCCACGCCACCGGGCCGTCCGCCTACGACAGCGTCGCGGTCGACGCGCTGCGCTTCCTGCGCGAGACCGCGGGCGACCAGGCGGTCGAGCAGTTCGCGCGCAACCGGATGGGCGAGTGGGAGGCCCGGTACGCCGACGAGCTCGCGTCGCTGCCGCTCGAAGACCGCCCGGCCGCGCTCGCCGAGGCGCTCTGCGCCGACGGCTACGCCGCGACCGTGCACGAGGGTGCCAATCTCCCCGGGCAGAGTGGCGTCCAGGTGTGCCAGCACCACTGCCCGGTCCAGCACGTCGCGCAGGAGTTCCCGGAGCTGTGCGACGCCGAGACCGAGGCGATCGGCCGGCTGGTCGGCCGGCACGTACAGCGCTTGGCGACGATCGCGCACGGCGACGGCGTCTGCACCACGCACATCCCGCTCACTCCAGTGCCCACTTCAGTACCCCCGTCCGGAAGGACCTCGTCATGACCACCACCGACCGGCCCGAGCTCGAAGGCCTTGGTCGTTACGCGTTCGGATGGGCCGACTCCGACATCGCCGGCGCGACCGCGCAGCGCGGTCTGTCCGAGGCCGTCGTGCGCAACATCTCGGCATTGAAGAACGAGCCGGAGTGGATGCTCGACTTCCGGCTGAAGGGCCTGCGGCTGTTCGACAAGAAGCCGATGCCCGGCTGGGGCGCGGATCTGTCCGGCATCGACTTCGACAACATCAAGTACTTCGTCCGCTCGTCGGAGAAGCAGGCCACGTCGTGGGACGAGCTGCCGGCGGACATCAAGAACACCTACGACAAGCTCGGCATCCCCGAGGCGGAGAAGCAGCGCCTCATCGCCGGCGTGGCCGCGCAGTACGAAAGCGAGGTCGTCTACCACTCGATTCGCGAAGACCTCGAGCAGAAGGGCGTGCTCTTCCTCGACACCGACACCGGGTTGCGCGAGCACAACGACCTGTTCAAGGAGTACTTCGGCTCGGTCATCCCGGCCGGGGACAACAAGTTCGCCGCGCTGAACACCGCGGTGTGGTCAGGTGGGTCGTTCATCTACGTGCCGCCCGGCGTGCACGTCGACATCCCGCTGCAGGCCTACTTCCGGATCAACACCGAGAACATGGGCCAGTTCGAACGGACGCTGATCATCGCCGACGAGGGCTCCTACGTGCACTACGTGGAGGGCTGCACCGCGCCCATCTACTCGAGCGACTCGCTGCACAGCGCCGTCGTCGAGATCGTCGTGAAGAAGAACGCCCGGGTTCGCTACACGACGATCCAGAACTGGTCGAACAACGTCTACAACCTCGTCACCAAGCGGGCGCTCGCGCACGAGGGCGCGACGATGGAGTGGATCGACGGCAACATCGGGTCCAAGGTCACCATGAAGTACCCCGCGGTCTGGTTGGTCGGCGAGCACGCCAAGGGCGAGACGCTGTCCATCGCGTTCGCCGGCGAAGGCCAGCATCAAGACGCCGGCTCGAAGATGGTGCACGCGGCTCCGCACACGTCGAGCACGATCATCAGCAAGTCGGTCGCGCGCGGCGGCGGGCGGACGTCGTACCGCGGACTCGTCCAGATCCAGCCGGGCGCGCACCACAGCAAGAGCACCGTCAAGTGCGACGCGTTGCTGGTCGACGCGATCAGTCGCAGCGACACCTACCCCTACGTCGACGTCCGCGAAGACGACGTGCAGATGGGTCACGAGGCGACCGTCAGCAAGGTCAGCGAAGACCAGCTGTTCTACCTGATGAGCCGCGGCATGTCCGAAGACGAAGCGATGGCGATGATCGTGCGCGGGTTCGTCGAGCCGATCGCGCGCGAGCTGCCGATGGAGTACGCGCTGGAGCTCAACCGGCTGATCGAGCTGCAGATGGAAGGGGCGGTCGGCTAACCGATGACCGACTTCCCGATTCCGACCGGGCGCGAAGAAGCCTGGCGGTTCACTCCCACACGCCGGCTGCGCGGTCTTTTCGAGCCGCTGCCGGACGGCGGCGACGGCAAGGTCGTCGTCGATGTCGACGCCCCCGACGGCGTGACGATCGACCGGGTCGACCCACGCACCGACGACCGGGTCGGCAAGGTCTTCACCGCCACCGAGCGAGTAGCCGCGCTTGCCTTCGAAGGCGCCAAGCAAGCGCTCGTCGTCGGCATCCCGGCCGAGGCGCGGTTGACCGAGCCGGTCTCGATCGCGATTCGCGGCGAGGGCGGTTCGTCGTACGGCCACATGACGATCAACGTCGGCGCGTACGCCGAGGCGACCGTCGTCGTCGACCACATCGGTACGGCGATCCGGGCCGCGAACGTCGAGATCAGCGTCGGCGACGGCGCGAAGCTGACGTTCGTCAGCCTGCAGAACTGGGACGACGACACGGTCCACCTCGCGCACCACGTCGCCTGCGTCGGCCGGGACGCGACGTACAAGTCGGTCGTGGTGACCCTCGGCGGTGACCTGGTCCGGATCAACCCGCGGGTGCGTTTCGCCGGCCCGGGTGGCGACGCGGAGCTGCTCGGTGTGTTCTTCGCCGACGACGGCCAGCACCTCGAGCACCGGCTGCTCGTCGACCACGACCAGCCGCGCTGCAAGAGCCGCGTGACGTACAAGGGTGCGCTGCAAGGCGAGCACGCCCATACGGTGTGGATCGGCGACGTCATCATCCGCCCGAACGCGGTCGGCACCGACACCTACGAGCTCAACCGCAACCTGCTGCTCACCGACGGCGCCCGCGCCGACAGCGTGCCCAACCTCGAGATCGAGACCGGCGAGGTCGCCGGCGCTGGGCACGCGAGCGCGACCGGGCGGTTCGACGACGAGCAGCTGTTCTACCTGATGGCTCGCGGCATCGACGAGAGCACCGCCCGCCGGCTCGTCGTCCGCGGCTTCTTCGCCGACGTCATCGGTCGCATCGGCCTGCCGGACATCGAGGCGCGGCTGATGGTCGCGGTCGACGACGAGCTGGCTCGAAGCGGGGCCCTCACATGAGCGACTACGTGTTCGCCTGCCGGGTCGCCGACCTCGCCGACGAGAGCGCGACGAGCGTCGAGATCGACGGCGTCCCGATCTGCCTCGCCAAGAGCGAGGGCGAAGTCTTCGCGATCTCCGACATCTGCTCGCACGCCGACATCCCGCTGTCCGAAGGCGACGTCGCCGAGGGCACGGTCGAGTGTTGGCTGCACGGTTCGCGCTTCGACCTGCGCAGCGGCCGGCCGACCGGCCTGCCTGCCACCCAACCCGTCCCGACCTACCCGGTGAAGATCGACGGCGACGACGTGCTCGTCGCCGTAAAGGAGCAGTTCTGATGGCAACGCTCGAAATCAAGGACCTGCACGTCGCGGTGGACGACAAGCCCATCCTGACCGGCGTCGACTTGACCGTGAAGCAGGGCGAGACACACGCGATCATGGGACCCAACGGGTCCGGCAAGTCGACCCTCGCGTATTCGGTCGCTGGCCACCCGCGCTACACGATCACGCAAGGGTCGGTGACCCTCGACGGCGAGGACGTCCTCGCGATGACCGTCGACGAGCGCGCCCGCGCCGGCCTGTTCCTCGCGATGCAGTACCCCGTCGAGGTGCCGGGCGTCAGCGTCACCAACTTCCTCCGTACGGCGGTCACCGCGATCGAGGGCGAGGCGCCGAAGCTGCGCACCTGGGTCAAGGACCTGAACGCCGCGTTCGAGCGGCTCGCGATCGACCCGACGTTCAAGGAGCGGTCGGTCAACGAGGGCTTCTCCGGGGGCGAGAAGAAGCGATTCGAGGTCTTGCAGCTCGAGCTGCTCAAGCCGAAGGTCGCGATCCTCGACGAGACCGACTCCGGCCTCGACGTCGACGCGCTCAAGGTCGTCTCGGCCGGCGTCAACCGAGTGCGCGAGTCCGGTACGACGGGGACGCTGCTCATCACGCACTACACCCGCATCCTGCGCTACATCCGGCCCGACTACGTGCACGTCTTCGTCGGCGGCCGGATCGTCGAGGAAGGCGGCCCGGAGCTGGCCGACCTGCTCGAGGCCGAGGGCTATGACAAGTGGGTCAAGGGCGCCGGATCGGCCGCGGAGCCCACCTCGTGAGCGCACTCGACATCGCGAGGATCCGCAAGGACTTCCCGATCCTCGACCGGGAGGTCCGTCCCGGCGTGCCGCTCGTCTACCTCGACAGCGCCGCGACGTCGCAGAAGCCGACGCAGGTGCTCGACGCGATGCGTGACTACTACGAACGGCACAACGCCAACGTGCACCGCGGCATTCACACCCTCGCCGAAGAGGCGACCGCGATCTACGAGGGCGCGCGGGCGAAGGTCGCGACGTTCGTCAACGCGGCGTCGCCGAGCGAGATCGTGTTCACCAAGAACTCGTCCGAGGCGCTGAACCTGCTCGCGCACGTGCTGTCGTTCGGTCCCGGCGACGATGTCGTGGTCACCGAGATGGAGCACCACAGCAACCTCGTGCCGTGGCAGCTCGCCTGCGCGCGCACCGGCGCGACGCTCAAGTGGATCGGCCTCACCGACGACGGCCGGCTCGACCTCGACGACCTCGACCGCGTCATCACCGAACGCACCAAGGTCGTCGCGTTCGTCCATCAGTCCAACTTGCTCGGCACGGTCAACCCGGTCGACGTCATCGCCGCGAAGGCGCGCTCGGTCGGCGCTCGCGTCGTACTCGACTGCTCGCAGTCGGTGCCGCACATGGGCGTCGACGTCCAGGCGCTCGATGTCGACGCGGTCGCGTTCACCGGGCACAAGATGCTCGGCCCGACCGGGATCGGCGTGCTGTGGGC
>Ga0207690_10001869_pt1 | contig 12934 bp, 10 predicted proteins | sample KBSC23metaG_FD_184315 | JGI IMG/M metagenome (GOLD analysis project Ga0207690, IMG submission 184315) | Corn rhizosphere microbial communities from Kellogg Biological Station, Michigan, USA - KBS C2-3 metaG (SPAdes) (version 2) | ecosystem: Host-associated > Plants > Roots > Rhizosphere > Soil ...
CCCCGCCCCGCAGGAAGCCCGCGCAGCTGTAATAGGTCAGGAACAGAGGCGGTGGAGCACCGTTCGCCGTGTGTGCCTGAAAGAACTGGCCTGTAAAGACCTGGCCGCCCGCATCCGTCCAATGGAGCAGGCGCGCCCGTGCAGTCGCGGCCATATCCATCGCCAGTGCCGCATTCGGATCGAACAGTATCCGGCGATCGCCGGTCGCCAAGTCGATCCGTTCCAGCCGTGGTGGCTGGTCTGCCTCTGCGGCGACACATGCCAAGGCCACCTCCGATGTACCGCATGCAGTGAAACGATCGCGTCCGCCGCTGACCAAGCCACGCGCATGAACCACCAAGCGCACCCCGCCGCTGCGCACATTCCATCGAAAGATCGACTGCGCGAGTCCTTCCTTCGGATCAGTCACGGTGAATAGCACTTCGTCCCTGCCCGGACGCCACTGAATTCCGCTGATCGCCTTATCCGTGCACAGGTCGGACGTGCAAACGATGGGCTGCGTGGCACCGCGGCTGGGCAATACGCTCAGTTGGACGCCAAGCCCCTCGCGGAAGCCGTCGGCGTTGCCTACGCGTGTCAGCAACGCGACGCGGCCACTGCCCGACTCGACCGCCAGTTTCCATGGCCGGGGCAGTCCGGCGGCGAGATCCGAGGCCTTCAGCGGATGCGGAGGGCGCTTGGATTCCGGTAGATCAAGGCGCTCCCGACTTGCAAGATCGATGGCCTTCCAGCGATCCGGGGCGTCAGCCAAGAGCGGAGCGCGACCGAACCACATGCCGGCGTAGCGCTGTGTTTCCCAACGCCCCTCGATATTGATGGACCGGAACAAACCTTGGCCGATGGGCACATCCTTGTCGACGCGTATTCCTCCGTCGTACTCGGCCTGCTCCGCTTCGACGACCTGCTCACGCGTGGCGCCCACGCTATAGATCAGACGCCGTCCATCTTCGCTCAGCGTGAAGCCGCGAACATCGGCTGCATCGAGTGTCATCGGCTCGGCGCCGGACCCATCCGCAGCCGCGCGCCAGACATCGATCTTTCCATCCATCAGGGCGCGGTAGTAGATCCAGCGCCCATCCGGCGACCAGGTAGCCGTCGCCGGTAGGGAAACGCCAGCAGCATCGCGCAGCGGAACGCCGCCATCCGCCACGCGGCGTGGAACACCCCCACCGTCCATGTCCTGCACATACCAGACGCTGTCGTAGGTATTGCGTTCGATGGAGGCCCGCTCGATGCGAAAAGCGACATGCCTTCCATTCGGCGACACCACCGGCGGACCGAAGTCAGCCACTTCAAGAAGGCGCCGCGGAGAGATCGTTCCGGCATGAGACAGATTGCAAAAAAAGACGAGCGCCATAAACGCAAGTACAGGCAGCATCTGGATCCATGTCACCCATGCTCCGCGCGAACCCCATCCTTCCGACGGAGCCAGGCACCGATCCAACAGATCAAGAGTCTTCATGGCTGCCTCAGAAGTGCTTGGAAACGGAAAGACTGATGAAGCGGCCAATCGCCGAATAGTTGGTCGAGTCATACGGAGGCGTGTAATCCGCGTAAGCGCTGGGCGTATACAGCGGGGGTGGCCGATCAAGCAGGTTCTGTACCGACAGCGTGACTTCGACGCCCGACAAGGCGCCGGCAGGCTGGTCACTGGCATAGCGCAGCACTGCGTCGAACGTCGTGAACGAGGCTGTCTTTTTCCCGTCCGCGGTATTGGTCACACCACCGGTGTAGTTGGCGAAAGCCGAAGTGGTGAAGCTCCCCTGCTCCCAGACAGCCCCAACCCGGCTTCTGACTTTCGCCGGATTGAACAGCGTGCCCGACAGGCCGAATGGTTCCTGCGCCGCGGTGCTCTGCTGTGCGCTGTCAATCCAGGAGGACGAACCTCGAACCGTGAGCCGGCCGTCGCCAAGATCGAATCGGTACGACCCGGAAAGATCCGCACCTCTTATCTTCTGCTGGGCGACATTGACGTAGTTCCCGTAGATGATGGCGGCAACCTTGTCGGGATCGTAGGGCACGCCCGTGAAGTTGTAGAACCTGGCAGTGGAGGCGATCCGCTCCAGTTCCGCTGCCGACGGCTGATAGTCGACGACTTGCGCGAAGACGGGGTTGCCCAACACCTGCGCGTAGTTGGTGATCGGCTGCACCACGCGGTCGGTGTAGTCGATGTCGAACCCCGTCAACCCCAGTTCCAGACCTGGCAACGCCTGGGGGTGGTACGCCAGCGACACCGTCCAGGTCCGCGCTCGCTCCGGCTTCAGGTTGGGGTTGCCACCACCCACACGCAACACCATCGCTTCGGCGGGATAACCCGTGCCACCGAAACTGCGCGGGAACCCGAGCAGCGCAACCTGCCCTTGGTTGACCTGGAGCAACGTCGGCGCCTTGAAAGACCGGCCCCACGAGGCCTTCGCCGTGAAGTCATGGTTCGGGCTATAGATCAAACCGACTTTGGGCGTAGTGACGCCGCCAAAGCTGTTGTAATCCTCCCTGCGCACGGCGGCCGTCAGGGACAGCTGCCTCACTCCGGGCACACTCTGACTGGCACCGATCAACGGCACGTCGATCTCGGCATAGGCGGACCTGGCGCTCTCCGCGCCTTGTGTAGTGCGGGCGCCTTTCGTGTAGCTGTACTGCCAGAAGGCGTTCTTCCTGTAGCCAGTTCCGGCCGCAAGGCGCACGTCACCGCTGGAAAGCTCGAACAACGGGCCTTCAACGCTTGCTTCATACGTGCGGCTCTCGTTGCAGTAGCAATCATTAACCAAGATCGTGGACACGCCCGTCGCGGGGTCTTCCCTCGTCTGATGCTCGTCATGCTCGTCCTTGGCCCAGGTCCCGCCGAGCGACAGCGTCCAATCCCGCGGCAACGTGAACTCGACGCTGGGTGACACCAGTGAGGTCGTGGTCTCCGGCGAAAAGCGGTTGATGCCCAGGTAGTCGTAGTAGTAGCGCTGTTCGCGCCTGCTCCTGAGCGCATCCAGCCGCAGTTCAACGACATCGCCAACCGTCTGGTAGGCGCTCAGCAGGCCACTGCGCAGCTCGCTGCCCGGGTAGATGGTCGTGGGAGGCCCTAGATGATCGGTGTAGTCGCGATCGGCTGCGTAGATCGGATCGACGGATGCATCCCTGTAGGTGGCGATCAGCCCGCCACTGGTCCAGTAAGTGCCTGCGGTAACGCCATACTCATGGGTAGCAAGGCCTCCGTTGGTGGCGCTGCCATAGCGTGTACTCGCAGTCACGCCGTCGAAGTCGCGCTTGAGGATCACGTTGCCTACGCCACCCACCGCGTCGGAGCCATAGATGGCGGAGGCGCCATCGGCAACGATTTCGATGCGCTCCACAGCTTCGACCGGGATGGCGCTGATATCGACTGCCTGCGTGAAACCGCTGTAGGCCATGCGGTGACCGTTGAGCAGCGTGAGCGTGGCATCCGGTCCCAGGCCGCGCAGGTTCAGGGATGAGCCGCCCGTAACGTTCTGATTCGCCAGACCAGCCCCGGAGAAGCCTCCACTACTGACCCCAGGGTTCTGCCCGCCGGTAAAGTTCTGCGGCACGCTGCGGATGACCTCGCCGAGGTCGGTGAAACCTTCCTGCCGGATCTGCTCGCTGCCGATGGTGATGACCGGCGAGGGCGTGGTGCCGCCGCGGATGCGCGTGCCGGTGACGGTTACGGTCTGCAATTCGGTTGCCGCTGGTGCCGCGGGCTTGTCGGTCGGTTTTTTCGGTTGCGTCTTGGCCGGCGCCTCGGCGACCGGCGCCCTGCCCTGCGCGGTCGTGCCGGTCGTGGTGTCTTGGCCGATAGCCCACTCGCAGGTGCCGGTGGCGGCCACGAGCAGGGCGATGGAAATGGCGTTGCGTAGCGTGCGTGTCTTCATCCCTCTTCCCCTTAATTGGTCCTTCTGACATGCCGGCCCGGTCGTTTTCCGGAGTTGAAAGGTCTTCGGGCAAAAGCTCCCTTACATACGAACTGCGTAGGCGGCGACTGCCGATCGGCCGCAGTTCCACCGTCGCAGTCGAAATGTAGCATATAAACAGTAGATGTATATTCTGTAGATTGCAAGACAGTAGAGGGTGAGGCTTGGCGCCATGCCTCTCAAGTCTTCGCACTCTTTCCCATCGAGCACCCGCTCTTACGTAGCGGCGAATGTTCGTCGCTGCCGTAAGGCGAAGGGCCTGAGCCAGGAGAAGCTCGGTGAACTGGCGGAGCTGCATCGCACGTACGTGTCGCAGCTCGAGCGCTCCAAGGCCAATATCTCTATCGATGGTCTCGAGCGGATTGCCCGGATTCTGGGTGTGGATACCGCCGAGCTGCTTCAGCCGCCGACGTAGGTAAACGGCCCTCAGTGACTCCAGCGGAAGTTCAGCCATCCTAGAGTGCTCGCCCTGAGAGGGGCTGGAGGACGGATGTGGATGCCCGCTCAGTGCTGCGCATAGGGAGTAGTCACTCCCATGAAGACGGCAACCGTCCACGCTGTACAACGACCCGATAGCACTCACTTCGCCCGGATAGAATGTAGATTAAAAGGAGTAGATTCATACTCTGTAGAACACGAGGCGGTAGATGTTCAGGCTGAGGGCATGCCTTCAAAGCCTTCGCCACGATCTCTACCAAAAGCACGCGCCCGTGCTGCTGCGAACATTCGTCGCTTGCGTACGGCCAAGGGACTGAGCCAAGAGCAACTGGCCGAGGCAGCACAGTTCCACCGCACATATGTCTCGCAACTCGAACGCAGCGTTACCAACATCTCCATCGACGGCCTTGAGCGACTGGCTCAGGCTCTGGAAGTGGACATCGTCGAGCTGCTGCAGGTGCCTAATTAGGGAAAGCGATGAGGCTCTGAAGGGCGCCGGCTCATCTCCGCCAACCCGTCCGACTAAGCGCAGGATACCTACCCCAGTCGTCGCAAGCGCCTACAGGACACCGATCCAGCCGCCGATACCTGCGGTGGCCAAGCTTCGAGAACATGGCAGCCATGGACGAGCATATCGACATGGATAGCCCACTCTCCCGCGCCTACTGGTGCGGCAACTTCAGCTGCAGCGACGCAGAGCTGGCCAACGCAGTGCACATCATGGACAGCACCGTAGTAGGCCTTGTCGGGTTGTACCTGGCCACACGTAGGTCCGAATCCTGTGCCATCGATCAGCTCGACGCGCCTTGGATCGATATCCGGTAAGTAGCTAAAAAGATCAGGTTCACTTCCTCGGCGGAATCATGTGACTGATCTCGACCTCGCGCTGTACCACCTGGAATTGAGTTCCGCCGGCAGTTCTCCTGACTTTTCGCGTCGACTGGATCACGGCAGTTTTGTCGGATCGTGCCAGACGTCGGGAGAGGATTGCTTTTGCCGCAGGCGGCAACGATTCACGGCAGGGTTCAAGCGCGAAGCGCACCGCCACTGCTTCGAGGCCACTGGCGCCCCGCACCAGTCGCCAACCATGAAGAAACTGACCGAGGGATAGGCCTTAGCGGCTCGGCCTGTGTAGAAACCACTAGGTCGTTACGAGCCTGGTAAAATCCGAAACTCGCATCAACCACCGCCGCTGCTCTTCGGAGTAACTGCCATGCAGTACGCGCGGAACCACAAGTTGAAGATTCTTCGCCTTCATCTCGTCGGTCTGATTTGTGCTGATTGCCGTCTCCAGCGTCAGAAGGTGTTTCCTCGGAATCCTGTCTGCCTCTGACAGAACTTGCCGCCACCTGTCCTTGCAGGTGCTCTTCGCCCCGAGCATCGTCAACTTTTGGGCTGGAAACTGTGCGTCGTGATAAGCAGCCTGGCTCGGGAACAGAAAGTCCGGCTTGGCCCTGTTCTCCGTCACCGCACCTCGGACGTACTCGATTCCGAAAGAGTCGAGAATGAACTCGAAATGATTCTCCAAGGCGTAGCCAACCCTGCTCTTCCGACGATTCTGGATGGACAAGGTGGCCTGCATCATGTCATCGATGTCGCCCTTGAAGCTGTGCTGCAACCATTCCCCAATCAGGTACCGCTCGAGCGTCCGGAACAGGATCTCCTCGCGTTCCATCAGCGCCATGAGAGCCCCATCAGGGTCGTCCTTGGGATTGATATCGGACAACGTGCTGCGAGCGAACTCCGAGAACTCCCGGGTCTTAGGGAAGTTTCCACCGAACCGTTGAAGCATGGTGTCGAGGAAGCTTTCTTCCGTGCGCTTCACCTCGATGCCGATGCTTTCCAAGATGAAAGTGGCGGCGAGCCCAACCCTGTCCTGCTCGCTCTCGAGCTCAGCGCGGACCGAGAACTTGGGGAAGAGATCCTCCGAAAAGCCGAACAGCCATTCAATCTGACTGGCTGCGCTAGACCCGTTCTCAGCGATGACTACCAACAATCCACCATCACGGCGCTTCGCCAAGAGCAATAAATCGCCCTCTGCGGCCATCTGGGAGACTTGGGTCGTGGGGAAGTAGAACCGCGCTTCAGGGCGCCTATGTGGCTGATTGTGTCGCGAGTCGTAGTAGGTCAGGAACGCATCTTCGGTGAGGGGCTCTTCGTCCTCATCGTTGAGGTAGATGAAGCAGGTAGGGATGCGTACCTTTTCCGTTGGCGTCCCCATGAAGGCGCGCATTGCCGTCGTCGCACCGTACTCATGCTGATTGGAACGCGTTTCATCGGCCTCTACAGCCGACAGCCGCTTGACGGCCACGCCCTCAAAGTATTCGGACAGGTAGCCGCGCTTCATCCCCTGAACTCCATCTCTGCTCCCCCTGAGGCGAGCCAAGCAGAAAGCTGCTGTACAGCAGCCTCAGGCCCGCCCTGGTACCGTAGCCCACACTCCCAAACCGTTGCAACACGCCAGCCCATGCCGATGAGCGCCCGAGTCGCTCTCGCGTCGCGCGCCACATTCCCTTCGATCTTTTGCCGCCAGAACTCTTGCCTCGTACCGGGCCATTTAAACAAATGGCAGTCGTGCCCGTGCCAGAAGCATCCATGCACGAAGATGGCTACCTGGTATTTTGGGAGAACGAGGTCTGGCCTGCCCGGAAGCTCTTTGGCGTGAAGCCGGTAGCGGAACCCGAGGGCGTGCAATCCCTTCCGCACAAGCCACTCGGGCTTTGTGTCCTTGCCCCGGATGCCGGACATCATCCGGCTCCGTGTCGCCGAGTCGACGACGTCAGTCATCAGGCAACCAGCAACCGCTCCTGACGGATGCCATCCTGCTCAGCTTGCTTCAATTCAAGCACGCGGGGAGCCATGACCTTCGCCACCGCTTCAATGACCGGAACGACAACACTGTTGCCGAACTGGCGATACGCCTGGGTGTCGCTCACAGGGATTTCGAACCACTCAGGAAAGCCCATCAGTCGAGCACACTCCCTCGGCGTCAACCGACGAGGACGCTTGCGCTTCTGGTAGATGAGGATCTCACTGCCGTCCTTGTGATAGCGCGCTGAAAGCGTGCGGGTGTAGTGATCCACACCAGGCTTGATCAAGCCATACCCAAAGCCGTTACCGGCAGCAGCATGCTTCGCAGCATAGTTCTGCAAGTAGGTCCACAGCTTTTCAGTCAACGTGTACTTGGGACTGACCTTTGCATCAGGCCCCATGGTGTAGTGCGACTCCGCCGCCTCTGTGCCGTTCTCGGGGTGGAGGATGCTGTCGATGGACGGCCCTTTTTCTGGAATCTGCACATCCTTGAAAGTGAAGTCCGTCGGCTCTCGAAAGCCTACGATGATGATGCGCTCCCGGTGCTGAGGCACCCAGTGCTTGCCATCAATCACCTGATAGTGAATGTGGTAGCCAAGCACTTCTTCGAGCGTTTTCCTGATGACATCCCAGGTGTTGCCCTTGTCGTGGCTAAGCAGGTTCTTGACGTTCTCAAGCATGAACGCCTTCGGACGCTTGATGTCGATGATTCGCTGGATGTCGAAGAACAAAGTCCCCTGGGTGGTGCATTCGAACCCATGGGCGCGTCCAAGCGAGTTCTTCTTGCTCACACCAGCAAGGGAGAAAGGCTGGCAAGGAAAACCACCAACCAGCACATCATGATCAGGGATGTCCTTCGGATCGACCTTGGTGATGTCCCCGTCGAACGCATGCCCCTCACCAAAATTCTTGATGTAGGTCTTCTTGCTCCACTCGTTCCACTCACTGGTGTACACACACTCGCCACCGGCCGCCTCGAACCCAAGCCGGATACCACCGATGCCGGCGAAAAGGTCAATAAAAGTGAAGTCCTTCTTCGAAGGACTAGAAGTTGGCTTGTTCATATCCAGGATTTCCCGAAGGGCCGCTTCCAGCATCTGCGGACACCTACTCTCACCCTTCTCCCATCTAGAAATGGTTTTCGGGTTGGTCTTGAGAAGCCCAGCAAGGGCCTGCCGCGTGTGGAGTTCACGCGCCTGCTTGAGGAGGGGCAGCGGCCCGGTCACGGTCATCGTCATGCCCTCTGGGAATTTTTTAGGACAATATGCCCTCAGGGCCACCCGCGTCAAAGGTTTTTTCTCTCGGCTATCATCCCTCCCTCGGCTTTGTGAAGCAGAACGCGATGGACACCCCTTGGGGCCCCCTCTCAGAACTCGACCATGGTGATCAAGACCTCGCGCTTCGGATCATCAAGACCGACAAGGACACCTTGGTTGATGGGCTGATTGTCGAGCACACCTTCGACAAGATCCTTCGCCCCCTTACCGCATCTGCGGAATCAGGGCTCACCATCCTGAACATCGAAACGATCATCGTTTCCCTCGAGCAGCAGAGAATCGCCTTCGTCTGGGCACGGTCTCGAGAACGCGGGCTTGGCCGCTACCTTCTGGCGCTGGCCAAAGGGATGCCCGTCTACCTCATCGACTACGCTGACGGGGAATTCTTCGCCACGCCCTTCCGGGAGCAGCACCTTAAAAAAGAAGCCCGGCTGCCGTTGACCGAACTAGCTTCATCGATCACCAAGAAGGGGCCTAACGTAAGGGAAGTCAGTCTCGCAGTTCGAGACGCCCGGCGGACAAACACCGCCTACTGGGGATTCCTCGACCCTGTCTACAAGGACAAGCTTTGGGACGGGGTGATACTGGCTAGGCTGCTCATCAATCACGGACTGTCACCTTACTTCCACGGCGTATGGAACCTCGACCGGGTGTGCCTGTATCAAGACAAGCTCTGGGTGCTCGAAATCAAGCACAAGTTCCCGATGAAAAATATGGCCCTCGGCATCAATGTAGGCGAGGTGCAAAACATCGCGATGCTCCACGGGCTAGGGATCGAGTGCCTGTACACCATGCTGGTCAATCCGGTGCGAAAGCCTCGCACTAGCGCCATGTATCTGTACAACAACCGGGAGCTTCAAGAGCAGGTTGCAGTCATTGCCATGAATCTTGGAGTTCGAGCAAAAGCGCTTTTGGCCACCGAACCCAAGAAGGCCCCCTCTCACACGTCCATCAGCGGTAACCAGGAAATGGACTATTACCAAATCAGACCCGAAAGCTTTTCATACCTTGGCTCGTTCGCAGACCCCATGAGAACGCTTGGCAAAAATCTTCTCGCAGCTCTTGACGGAGAGACGGGCGAACGCGTTCGCCCTGCGCTTCTCGACGAACTCAGCGAACGGGCGAAAGCATTGACCTAAGCTGCCTCCGAGGTAGATAGAAAAGGTGTCAGGGTGAGCTGAGGTGCGACGTCCCCCCGCTTGAGTAGCGGCGCGGTTCAGAGCCCGGGCCACTTTAACTGCTTCGCATAGGCGGCGGGTGTCAGCCCGCCTCCCAGTCCACAGCTGCTGGATCAACTGCATGTGCCGGCATGAAAACGTGGGGAAACCTCAGACTCTGACTCTTGTTTCGCCTTTCCCTTAAGTTGGTTTCTTCTTTCAATACACGCACAGCTCCACGCCGATGACTTGCCGTGGCCGAAGCGGCCGGTTCGAACCCAAGGTGAAGACTTTGACCGACCAATTCTCGCGTCCTCCAGATAGCAGCACCATCAAAGGTCGAGAGCACTGCGCTTCCGGGGCTTCTGCGATCCCCCGTAGCGTGCGACAGTCCACTGGACTGAGCAAGGACAGCCCATTCGGGTGGGAGTGCCAGTCGCCTAGGTAAATGGTAACGCCTGCGGATGCGGCGTAGAGCCGCGCAATTTCGCGCACATGGAAGTCATAATCCGGCGCGAAGTGGAAGCGCTGATGCTCCGCTCGATCGCCAGGACCGACCAAGTCGGTGATGACAGCGGCGTCGCCATTCAAGTAACCCGCCAAAACTCCGCCAACTTCAAGGGGCGCCCAATTCTGCGCCATCTCAGCCAGCTGGTCGCGTATCCTCTGCGGCATCCAGCATTGGCTAATGCTTGGGGCATTTCGGGTGAGGTGGGAGGACATAAGGGGTCCATTTTGGGAGTTGCAGTCGTCCTTGAGCATCATGCAATTCCAATACCGCCACATTCCATTCGTAGGCTGAATTATCTTTGGCGCCTACTCGAGTCAGAACTTCGTCGATGATGAGGCGCGCACCCATCTGCGACACCTCAGACAAGTCGACCTGAGATCCAATAAAGGTCGCATCGAGGCAGCCGGCCGGTTGGATCTTCTCCTCCTCGGGCGCAGCCAATAGCTTCGGGATGGTCCTGTCGTCCAGGTAGTACCGATGACACATCCAGCAAAAGTCGCCTTTGTTCGGGCCCGCCCGACCGACTAGACCACCCCACGCCCCGTTCGTCGCGTGCATCCAGACGAACGGCAGTCCGTGATGGCGAGCCAAGTCGGCAAGATAATTGCTCGTGGCCTTAGCCGCAGTCGCGTCGACCAGGCAAGTGACATCAGTGAAGAGCTTCTCGAAAAGCTCGGGCTCGGCCGGGTTGGCGGCATACTGCGCATCCCCCACCCGCCAGTTGACACCTTCAACTTTCGTATAGGGCCAATTGGCTTCGATGTACCTTTGTAGGATGTGCGCTTTAGGGTACCCGGCCCCCTGACGCCCGAGCTCCCAGCGGATGGCATTACCTGCATCCAAAACATCGTGGTCAATGACGCGAAGCGCTCCGATCCCGCTTTGCGCAAGCGACTTGGCCACAGGAGATCCAACGCTGCCAACGCCTACGACAGCAACGCAGCCCTTCTGCAATTCGGCCGACATCGCGTCGCGCTGGAAGTAGTTCGCTCGGCTTTCCAGTTCGGTGCGATTGAGCCGCGGCTTCCCGACATTCCCAGATTTTGGCTTGAGGAGCTGCGTCTTATTTACGACAACGGCATTCCCACCTAACTCTTTGAAGCCCAACTCATCTTGAAACAGCAGCGCGATAAAGTCAGCGCGCCAAGCGCCGGACGAGGGCCTTTGCCATAACGGTGACGCAAGCGCCGGGAGCGCTTCGATCGCCGCGTCGTAAAAACGTTTGGCATCCCCAAAGGCAGGCCGCGTAGAAAGTTTCACCCACCGCCCAACCATAATCTGCCCGGGTGAAGCGTAGTTCGAGGCACTTTTGGCCTCCGAGGCAAACATGCGATGACCGTCTTGATCGAGCACCTCCAACACGGTGCCTCTAAGCGGATTGACCTGCTCTACGCCGATGCGGAAAGTGCCCGACGCAGGGAGCACGTCAAAGTCATAGGTCGGAAAGCCAACGAAAGAATTTTCGTCCTTCGCCAAATAGGCGGTTAAAGGCTCCGCCTCGTACCCTTGTGCATCTTCACCAAGACCGCCTGGCTGGGCGGCGTGCAGTTCTTGGAGTTGGGACGTCAACATCCATGCCAGGGTGTCCGTCTGCCCGTCCCATTCGTCTACTTTCAGCAAGCACAGCTGGCTGGACCCCGGAGTCTGGTGGCGCGTCAGACTCAGGTCCTTGGCAAAGACGATCGGAGGGAAATATGGATACGGGGTGGGAAAGTGGGCGACCAGCCGCAACGGCTGGCCTTCCCATTGCACAGCCAGGTTGAGGATGAGGCGCCCCGCCTTGGCGGCAGGCTGGTCGATGGAAAACTCGATGCCAGCATCCCCAAGCGCCTGCTGTTCACACTCCCATCGGGCAGCGTTGGCTTCCCACCAGCGATACATCAGGCGACCGGACGGTGGCCTGGTGGGCTCGGGGGCGTGTGGGGGTTGCCGGGATGGGGATTGGGCGGACCCGGGGGCACGCCCGGGTGTCCAGGGTGCTGGGGATGGTCCGGATGGTCGGGTTTATCGGGATGGTTCGGCATGCTGCAGATCTCCGCGTGGCGGATCGGAGCGATCCGGATATGTCACTCTTAACGTTTTCTCGCCGGTAGCGGTGGAAATGCGGCTCCCAGATAGCCCGGTCGTTTTAGCCTTATAAACAGCCGCCCCACCCTTGCTTCTCCAACGGCTAAAGGACCTTTTCTACGTCACCCACACTTCGAATACCCGCAATTCAGACAAGTCTGGCAGTTGTCCATCAACACTAGGGCCTTGGTGTTGCACTTGTCGCACATCATCGAGCCGGCGGGGAAAGTGAGCGTTTCGGAAGATGCGGCTTCGGCCGGCGCGGTGGCCGTTGCGCTCACTTCAGAGTTTTTTTTTGCGCCCAGCGCCTCGTAGGCAGCCCGCTTCTCCGCAATCAGCTTGCGCGTGGCCTCGTCCATCTCCGGATCGTGGATCAGCCCGATGTTCTTCATGTGCTGCTCGATCACGCCGCCGATCTCGGCGACGATGCTGGGCATGTAGACGCCGCCGGCCTTGAAGTAGCCGCCGCGGGGGTCGAACACGGCTTTCAGTTCTTCCACGATGAAGGTGACGTCGCCGCCCTTGCGGAACACGGCGGACAGGATGCGGGTGAGCGCCACGATCCACTGGAAGTGGTCCATGTTCTTCGAGTTGATGAAGATCTCGAACGGGCGGCGCTGCTCGTGCGGGGTGCCGGCGTTGAGCACGATGTCGTTGATGGTGACGTACAGCGCGTGCTCGAACAGCGGCGACTTGATCTTGAAGGTGGAGCCGACCAGGGTCTCGGGCCGCTCGACGCTTTCGTGCATCTGGATC
>Ga0207690_10001873_pt1 | contig 12897 bp, 13 predicted proteins | sample KBSC23metaG_FD_184315 | JGI IMG/M metagenome (GOLD analysis project Ga0207690, IMG submission 184315) | Corn rhizosphere microbial communities from Kellogg Biological Station, Michigan, USA - KBS C2-3 metaG (SPAdes) (version 2) | ecosystem: Host-associated > Plants > Roots > Rhizosphere > Soil ...
CTGCAGGCGTTGCGTGACGGCCATGCGCGTGCCTGTGTCGCCACCGACGTCGCCGCCCGCGGTCTCGACCTGCCGGACCTCGGCCTGGTCATCCACGCCGACCTGCCGGTCAACAAGGCGGGTTTGCTGCACCGAAGCGGGCGGACGGGCAGGGCGGGCAAGAAGGGCGTCTCGGTCCTTGTCGTGCCCTACAACAAGCGGCGGTTCGCCGAGCGCCTGCTGGACAGCGCCAGCATCGACGCCGGCTGGTCGGGGCCGCCGCTCGCCGAGGAGATCCGCGCCAAGGACCAGCAACGGCTGCTGGACGACCCGATCCTCACCGCGCCGCCCTCGGACGACGACCTGACGCTGGCGCGCCGCATCCTGGCCGACCGGTCGCCGGAAGCCGTCGCCGCGGCCCTCATCCGCTTGCACCGCCAGCGCCTGCCGGAACCGGAGGACCTGTTCGACGATATCCGCGAGACCGGGCAACTGATCCCTTCGGCCAAGCCGCGCGGCGGAACGGCCTACGATCCGCTGCGCGAAGGCCGGGGCGGCCCTTCACATATGGACGGTGGCGTAGGCGCCGAGTGGTTCCGCATGCCGATCGGTCGCCAGAACAACGCGGACCCGAAGTGGCTGATCCCGCTGATCTGCCGGCTGGGTCACGTGACCAAGAAGGACATCGGCCAGATCCGCATTTTCGACCGCGAGACCAAATTCGAGATCGTCGCCGAGGCTGAGGCGCGCTTCCGCCAGGCCGTGAAAGGCGCGGCTGAGGGCGACATCCGTATCGAACCCGCCGCGGCGCCACCGGCCGAGCGCGGGCGCGGCGGCCCTCGCCCAGCACCCAACCGCCGGTCAGGTCCGCGGCCGGCCGGGCCGACCCGTGGCTCCAAGGCCAGGAGCGGTGGCAAACCTAAGCGTCGGGCGAACTGATCGCGGCCGAGCGGAACGGCGGGGCGGGCGGCATCGCCCGCTCGGCGACATCGAAGCGCACCTGCGAGCGGCCGAAATCCATGGCGACGGTGTCGAACTGGGTGAGCAGGTCCATGCCCAGCACGACGGACGGCTTTTTCTTCAGGTCCCAGAGGTCGAAGACGTGCATCTCGGAATAGACCACCGGCACATTGCCGAGGTGCAGGCCGCCCAGACGCATGAACGGCACATAGAGCAGCTCGCCCGAGAATTGCTCGCCAACCAGGGTTTCCATCTTGAGGCGCTGATAGGGGTCGACCCGCCCGTGGCGACGATCGGAGGCCGCTACCAGTTCGCGCAGGGCGGTATTGCAGATCGTCATCTGCGAGCCGGAATCGATGATGGCGTTGATCCGTTTGCCGCTGACGTCGGCGTCGATGATGGTGAGCTGGCCAAGTCGGCGGCGGGCGGGCACGACCGCGCTGCCCTCCCGGGCGACATCCTCTCGCGAGCGGGTGATCGCCAGGCTCTTGGCCTTGAAGCCGAGCTCCAGGCGCTGGCCAGTCAGCCAGTCGATGCCCAACACGCCGTCGAGGCCATTGGTGAGGGGCAGGGAGGCGGCGCGCACTGACTTGCGCTTGCGCTCGCCCACCTGCAGGTGGTCGATCATCACTCCGGGCCGCTCACGAACGCCGACGATGGTGTGGACGCGGGCGGGGGCTAGCTCGGTCAGCATCAGCCGCTGCGCCAGATCGCGCGAGACGCACGAAATGTTGGCGCCGGTGTCGATCAGGAATTGAAACGGGCCCTGACCGTTGATCATCACCGGGCCCATCATGTGCTCGAAGTTGTCGTGGCCAGTGTCGATTCTGGTCGGGGTTTCGTCGACCGGGGCCGGCCCGTCCACGAGGGTCTGGGCGAAAGCCTGGGACAGCGGCAGGGCCGCGGCCCCGGCAGCGAGCAGGCTTGTCGCAGCCTGGCGGCGGTTGGGAAGCATCACGCGAACTCCTCCCCTTGAGACATACCAAGGGTATCACCGGGCGCTGGTGCGGTCACGCCGCCTTCAACCTTGCGGAAACCGGTCGCGCGCTAGCTTCGACCCATGTTCAGACGCTTGCTGATTCTCGCACTTCCGCTGCTGATCGCGGCAGGCGGCGCGCACGCCGGCGAAAAGTCCGGCGAAAAACCCAAGGAGGTCGGCCAGTACGTCGACCTCCAACCGGTCGCCCTGCCCATCGTGGTGGGCGGCCAGCTCGTCAACTACGTCTTCGTCTACGTGCGCATCAACCTGACCCGGGGCGCCGACGTCATAAAGGTTCGCGAGAAGGAGCCGGACTTCCGCGACGTGCTGGTCCGCGACGGACACCGCACGCCCTTCGTCCTGGCGCGCGACTGGGAAAAGATCGACGAGGCCAAGCTTGCCGCGACCGTGGCGCGGGACGCCGCGGCGATCACCGGGCCGGGCATCGTGAGCTCGGTTGTCGTCACTTCGCAGGCCCCGCAAAGGCACGTTTCGACCCCGCGATCCTAGGCGCGGGACAGGCCCGAACCGGCCCGCTGAGCGGCAGGTTGCACGCACCGTCCAACTTTGGCACTTTCCGGCCCACTTAGTCGGGGCCGTTAGAGAGAGCGCGCTCCGAATTCTTGGAAGTCTTGGGGCTGGGAGAGAGCCGAGGCGGCGCACCTGCGTCGCCGTCGATCCCCCTCCGCGCGATCGCAAAGGGGTGCGCACGAAATGAGTTCGATATTGATGCTGGTGATAGGAGCCGGCCTGCTGGCCGTGCTCTACGGCGCCGTGCAGACCGCCTCGTTGCTCCGGGCCTCGCCCGGCAACGCGAAGATGCAGGAGATCGCCGCCGCCATCCAAGAGGGTGCGCAGGCCTATCTGAACAAGCAGTACACCGCGATCGCCGCGGTCGGGGTGGTGATCCTGATCATCGGCTTCTTCCTTCTGGGCGCCTTGCCCGCGATCGGCTTCCTCACCGGGGCGATCCTTTCAGGGGCCGCGGGCTTCGTCGGCATGCTGATCTCGGTCCGCGCCAACGTCCGCACCGCCCAGGCCGCTTCGGAGGGCCTGGCCAAGGGCCTGTCGCTGGCCTTCCGTTCGGGCGCCATCACCGGCATGCTGGTGGTGGGCTTCGCCCTGATCGGCGTCTCTGGCTACTACGCCGTGCTCACCGGCCCGCTCGGCCTGGAGAACACCAGCCGCGAGGTGGTCGACTCCATGGTGGCGCTGGGCTTCGGCGCCTCGCTGATTTCCATCTTCGCCCGTCTGGGCGGCGGCATCTTCACCAAGGGCGCCGACGTCGGCGGCGACATGGTGGGCAAGGTCGAGGCAGGCATTCCGGAGGACGACCCCCGCAACGCCGCGACCATCGCCGACAACGTGGGCGACAACGTCGGCGACTGCGCCGGCATGGCCGCCGACCTCTTCGAAACCTATGCGGTGACCACGGTCATCACCATGGTGCTGGCCGCCATCCTGTTCCGTGGGACCGAGATGGTGTCGACCATGATGCTGCTGCCGCTGGCCATCTGCGGCGTCTGCATCGTGACTTCGATCATCGGCACCTTCTTCGTGCGCCTGGGCAAGGCGGGCAACATCATGGGCGCCCTCTACCAGGGCCTGATCGTCACCGGCGTCCTGTCGATCGGCGCGATCTGGTGGGTCATGCACAGCATGGTCACCACTCCGCTTACAGTGGGCGACAAGACCTTTGATGGCATGAGCCTGTTCTGGTGTGGCATCGTCGGCCTGGCGGTCACGGCGGCCATCGTGGTGATCACCGAATATTACACCGGCACCGGCTTCAGGCCGGTGAAGTCGGTCGCCAAGGCCTCGGTCTCCGGCCACGGCACCAACGTGATCCAGGGCTTGGCCATGTCGCTGGAATCGACCGCCCTGCCGGCTCTGGCCATCATCATCGGCATCATCGTCGCCTACAATCTGGCGGGCCTGTTCGGCATCGCCATCGCGGTGACCTCGATGCTGTCCCTGGCCGGCTTCATCGTGGCGCTCGACGCCTTCGGCCCGGTCACCGACAACGCCGGCGGCATCGCCGAGATGGCGGGCCTGCCCGCGGACGTGCGCGTCACCACCGACGCCCTGGACGCGGTCGGCAACACCACCAAGGCGGTGACCAAGGGCTATGCGATCGGTTCGGCCGCGCTGGGCGCCCTGGTGCTGTTCGCGGCCTATACCGAGGACCTGAAGTTCTTCTCGGCCAACGCCACCCCGGGGAGCTTCTTCGACAACCTGGGCGCGGTCGCCTTCGACCTTTCCAACCCTTACGTCGTGGTCGGCCTGCTGTTCGGCGGCCTGCTGCCCTTCCTGTTCGGCGGCCTTTCCATGACCGCGGTCGGCCGGGCGGCGGAATCGGTGGTCGCCGAGGTGCGACGCCAGTTCAAGGAGAACCCGGGGATCATGACCGGGGAGGTGAAGCCGGAATACGGCCGCGCCGTCTCGATCCTGACCTCGGCGGCGATCCGCGAGATGATCGTGCCCTCCCTGCTGCCGGTGGCGAGCCCGATCGTGCTGTTCTTCATCATCAAGGCGATCGCCGGCAAGGTGGACGCCTTCGCCTCGCTGGGCGCCATGCTGATGGGGGTGATCGTGACCGGCCTCTTCGTCGCCATCTCGATGACCTCCGGCGGCGGCGCCTGGGACAACGCCAAGAAGCTGATCGAGGAAGGCCACTACGGCGGCAAGGGTTCGGAAGCCCACAAGGCGGCCGTGACCGGCGACACTGTCGGCGACCCCTACAAGGACACCTCCGGCCCCGCCGTGAACCCGATGATCAAGATCACCAACATCGTGGCTCTGCTGCTGCTGGCGGTCCTGGCGCACGGCGCCATCGGCTGATCGGCGTCAAAAGCTGAAAAGAAAACGCCCCGGAGAGCGATCTCCGGGGCGTTTTTCTTGTGGCTGGATCCCGCCTTCGCGGGGATGAGTCGCTTCGCGCTCAGTTCCGGCGGTCGCCGGGGCGGTTGCCGGGGACGGTCTCGTCGTCCTGCGGGATCATCGAACCGCGGCCGACGTTGCCCAGGATCTGTTCGAGGATGGTGAGCTCGCGCCCGCGGGTCGGGGTCTCGCGGCCGTTGAAGGCCACCACCTTGCCGTCCTTCAGGGTGAAGTTGTTGACGCTCTCGACCGTCTCGGAGTCCTTGTCGAAGCGGATGGCGGTGATGTTGCGCGCCACCACCTCGGGGCGCTTGAACGCCACGCGAGACTTGATCTGGTTCATGTAGAACCAGGTGTTCGGATCGAAGGTGCCGGTGGCCGAGGGGGACCCCAGGCGGGCCCGGACCGTCGACTTGGTGTCCGTGCCGATCTTCACGTCCTTCGGATCCGACTCGATCGCCTGGAAGCCGGAATAGCTGGTGATCGGCGCACAGGCCGAGAGGCTCGCCGCCGCGGCCGGCAGCAACAGGCCGGCGGCAAGGGCGGCGAAGGCGGCTCTGGAAGACATATGCGGCTTTGAACCTGCTCTAAAAGCTCGTGGGCTTTGACCTATCGTCGCTCGGCCCTTAGTTCAATGCGGCTTTATGGAATGGATCGGGCGAAATCGAGGCGTCATGCTGCTGGATCGACTGTTCCGACCCCGCCCGGCGCTCAACGCAGGCCGCAGCCTCTATCTGCGGGCGGTCGAGCAATCGCGCAGCCCGGCGCTCTATGCTGACCTCGACGCGCCGGATTCGGTCGAGGGGCGGTTTGAGATCTACAGCCTGCATATTGTCCTGCTGCTGGACCGCCTGAGGGGCCACGGCGATCTGGCGGCGGAGGTCTCCCAGGCGCTGTTCGACACCTACCTGAAGGACCTCGACAACGCGTTGCGCGAACTGGGCGTGGGCGACCTTTCGGTGGGCCGCAAGATGCGCAAGCTGGGCGAAGCCTTCTACGGGCGCGGCAAGTCCTATGACGCCGCCTTCGCGGCCTTGCCGGACACCGCCGAGCTCACGGCCCTGGTGGTGCGAACGGTCTATGCCGATGCCGGTCCTGAGTCGGCGCCACGCCTGGTCGCCTATGTCCTCGACCAACGCGCTTCGCTGGCCGGCCAGCCGCTGGACCGCCTGCTGACCGGCGAGGTCGTCTGGCAAGCCGTATGAGCCTCGCCTGGACCACGCCCGTCCGCCTCCACGAGCTCGGCCGCGGCGCGCTCAGCGTCAAGCTCGAACCCGACGCCGCTGAGCGGGCCAAGATCGCCCACGATCTCGGCCTGGAATCCCTGCCGGCGCTGAGCGCGCCGCTGACCGTGACGCCCTGGATGGACGGCGCGGCGATCACCGGGCGCTTCGAGGCGGTCGTCGAGCAGATCTGCGCGGTCTCCCTGGACAGTTTCGAGCATCCCCTCGCCGGTGAGATCGACGTGCGGGTCGTGCCTGCTGGCAGCCCGCAGGCGCCGGTCCTCGTCGGCGGCGAAATCGAATTCGACCCGGACGCCCCCGATCCGCCGGACGTGCTCGAAGGCGACGCCATCGATCTGGCCGCCTATGTGGTCGAACACCTGGCGCTGGAAATCGACCCCTTCGCGCGCAAGCCCGGCGCTGCGTTCGACTACGCGCCGCCCGACGAACCGCAATCGCCTTTCACGGTGCTGAAGAAACTGAAGGGCGGCGAGCCGTAAGGGCGTAAGGCCTTGTTTGCATAGCCGAGCCCGGGCGCTATCGTCGCGCTCGAATCCGGCGGGACCCGTCGAAGGACCAAAGCGCCGTCTTGACCCAGCCATTGGTGATTTCCATCGACGCCATGGGCGGAGACCACGGCCCGTCCGTGGTCGTCCCGGCCGTCGTTCGCGCGCTTGGCGAGCTTCCGGGAGACGTGCGCATCCTGCTGCACGGCGACGAGCCGACCCTGACCGCGGCCCTCGCCAAGCACGCCGAAGCCGCTCGTCGCATCGAGGTGCGCCATGCCGAACGGGTGATCGGCATGGACGAAAAGCCCGCCCAGGCGCTGCGCCGCGGCAAGGGCACCTCGATGTGGAGCGCCGTCGAGGCGATCCGCGAGGGCCAGGCCCAGGCGGCTGTCTCCGCCGGCAACACCGGCGCCCTGATGGCGATCTCCAAGCTGATCCTGCGGATGGCGGTGGACATGGAGCGCCCGGCGCTGGTCACCAGCATGCCGACACCGCGGGGGGTGACCACCTTCCTCGACGTCGGCGCCAACATCGACTGCGACGCCGCGCGCCTGGTCGAGTTCGCGATCATGGGCGAGGCGTTCCACCGCGCCGCCCACGGCGTGCCGCGCCCGACGGTGGGCCTGCTCAACGTCGGATCCGAGGAGATGAAGGGTCACGAAGAGGTCCGCGAGGCCAACCGCGTGCTGCGTGAAGGCAAGATCGACCTCGACTACAAGGGCTTCGTCGAGGGCGACGACATCACGCGGGGCGCGGTGGACGTGGTCGTCACCGACGGCTTCACCGGCAATGTGGCGCTGAAGTCCATGGAGGGCGCGCTGCGCTTCATCACCTCCGAACTGCGCGGCGCGTTGACCGGGGGCGTGCTGGCGAGACTGGGCGCCCTCATGGCCCGCCCGGCTCTGCTGAAGTTCCGCCAACGGCTGAGCCCGCCGCCGACCGCCCCGTTCCTCGGCCTCAACGGTATCGTGCTCAAGTGTCACGGCGGGGCGACCGAGCGCGATTTCGCCATGTCGATCCGGGTGGCCGTCGATCTGGCGCGCAGCAACTTCACGGCGGAGATCGAACGGAATATGAGGCGGCTTCCCGATGCGCTCGCCGAACCTGCGGCTGAGGCTGAGGTCGCCCAAGGAGCCCACGAGTGACGAGCGTGTTGCGTAGCGCGGTGACCGGCGTCGGCGGCTATCTGCCGGACCGCGTGGTGACGAACGACGACCTCTCAAAGTTCGTTGACACCTCGGATGAATGGATCGTCGAACGCACCGGCATCCGTCAGCGCCATCAGGCCCGGGACGACGAGCCGGTATCCGACCTGGCGGTCGCCGCCGCCCGCCGCGCCCTGGAGGCCGCCGGCCGCACGCCGCAGGAGGTGGACCTGATCGTGGTGGCGACCACCACCGCGGACCTGACCTTTCCGGCGGTGGCGACCATCGTCCAGCGCAAGCTGGGCTGTCCGATCGGCGTGGCCTTCGATGTCCAGGCGGTCTGCTCGGGCTTCGTCTATGCGCTCTCGGTCGCCGACGGCTTCGTGGCGCGCAACCGCTCGAAGTGCGCCCTGGTGATCGGCGCGGAGACCATGACGCGGCTGATGGACTGGACCGACCGCGGCACCTGCGTGCTCTTCGGCGACGGGGCCGGCGCCGTGGTGCTGGAGCCGGTGGAAGGCAAGGGGACCACCGCCGATCGCGGCCTGCTGGGCTTCGCGCTCCGGGCCGACGGGACCAAGCAGGAGTTGCTGTTCGTCGACGGCGGGCCTTCGACCAATGGCCAGATCGGCAAGCTGCGGATGCAGGGCAACCAAGTGTTTCGCCACGCCGTGGTGAACATCTCTGAAGCGGTGACCGCCGCCGCGGAGGATGCTGGTATCGAGGTCGCCAGCGTCGACTGGTTCGTGCCTCACCAGGCCAACCTGCGCATCCTGCAGGGTGTCGCGCGCCGGCTGGGCATCGACGAGGACAAGGTCATCACCACACTGGATCGCCACGCCAACACCTCGGCCGCCTCGATCCCGCTTGCGCTCGACCAGGGGGTGCGCGACGGTCGCGTCAAGCCCGGCGACCTGCTGCTTCTGGAGGCGATGGGCGGAGGCCTCACCTGGGGCGCCTGCGTGCTGCGCCTCTAGGGCTGAGGCCTTCGCGCAATCGGGCGCTTGAAGTCTTTGACGGGATGGGACAAATCAGGGCACGCTTACGCTATCGCTACGGGGGACTTGAGGCGAGTATGAAGGGCGCGACGGTGACACGGGCCGATCTGTGCGAAGCGGTCCACGAGGAAGTGGGCCTGACGCGCCAGGATTGCGGCGAGTTGGTCGAGCGCGTGCTTGAGCTGATGTCCGTCGCCCTTGAGCGCGGCGAGCAGGTCAAGCTGTCCGGCTTCGGCGTCTTTCAGGTCCGCGCCAAGCGCGCCCGGATGGGCCGCAACCCCAAGACCGGCGAGCCGGCGGCCATCGAGCCGCGCCGCGTGATCGGCTTCCGCGCCTCGCAGGTCATGAAGGCGCGGGTCGACCGCGCGCTGGCGCGGTGAGGGCGCGCTAGGCCGTGGCCAAGGGGCCGGAAGCCTTTCGGACCATCTCCGAAGCGGCGGACGAGCTCAGCGTGCCGCAACATGTCCTGAGGTTCTGGGAAACCAAGTTCGCGTTCATCCGCCCCATGAAGCGGGCCGGCGGCCGACGCTTCTACCGACCGTCCGACATCGCCGTCCTGCGCGGCGTCAAGCACCTGCTGCACGACGAGGGCTACACCATCAAGGGCGTGCAGCGCCTGCACCGCGAGGAAGGCCTGCGCCGCCTGGTCGGCGCCGGAAGCGGCGAGGGGATCGCGCCTACCTTGGCGGATGAGGGCGCAACGCCGTCCGCCGATCGCGACAGCCTCTACGATGCGCTGCGCGACCTCGAGTCCGCCAAGCAGCGGCTCGATGCTCTCTTGCAGACACGCTAGTCACTGCGCCAGCTCACAAAGCGGCTCACGCATTTTGATGTCTGTGGCCAAGCTACGGGTGCTTGCCGCCGCTGTTGCCGGGTGACGTTCCGCCATGCCCTGGGGCATCGCCGCTGTTTCCGGGCGAAGTTCCGCCTTGGCCTGGCGCGTCGCCGCTGTTTCCGGGTGAGGTTCCGCCGTGACCTGGCGCATCGCCGCTGTTTCCAGGCGACGTGTTGCCCGGGGACGAACCGGTGTTGCCCGGGGACGAACCGGTGTTGCCGGGGCTGGTGGCCGTTCCGCCAGATCCATTGAAATTCGACGCGTAGCGGTCGATGGCTTGGCCTGAACCGCCCAGGCCATTGCTCACCGAAGATCCCAGCAAGGTGGTGCCGACCGTGAGGGCCCCACCGACGGCCGCAAGGATCAGGACGTATTCGGCCGCGCTGGCTCCTGAACGATCTCGCAGAAATGTCTTCAGTCGCATCGCCCCAGCCCCCATATCGACGGTAGATGAACACAGATTTTTAGAATGTCGAGAGGATGCACGCCTCGGGTGAAGGGCGCGGGGCTTCTCGCGACCTGAACCGTAACCTCGAGCGGGTCTTCACGCTCCAATTCCGCCTTCGAAAATCAGCTAAATGCTTGATTTCACGAATGGTCGGAGCGACAGGATTTGAACCTGCGACCCCTTGACCCCCAGTCAAGTGCGCTACCAGGCTGCGCTACGCTCCGACGCCTCGCGGCGAGCGCGCCTTATAGGCGGGCGATCCGCTTCGCCGCAATCCCGAAAACGGCTAGTCCGCGCGGTTCATCCAGCTGAGCAGCGGCAGGATGGGAATCCCCCAGCAGACGCCGGCCAGGGCATAGAAGAAGAACTGCCACGGCCCGTGGCTCGGGACATAGGCCGCCACGCGCACCACCAGGCCGATGTAGAGCAGAAGGAAGGCCAGGATGGCGAAGAGGCCGATCAGTTTGCGCAGCCGCGGGTTCATGGCGCGTGCTTAGCGGTCCGGGCTGCGGGGTGGAAGCGTGGACGCGACCGCCACGGCGGTGTAGGCCCGCGGACAATCCCGCCTGACCGGGCGCCGTTCCGTTCCAAAATCTGGGCCTATGACCTCGTTCCTGCGTTCCGACCGATCCCGCGCCGTGGCGATCTGGCTGCTCGTCGTGGCGGCCTTGGTGTTGGCGATGGTCGTGGTGGGCGGCTCGACGCGGCTGACCGGCTCGGGGCTTTCAATAACCCAGTGGAAGCCCATCTCCGGCGTGCTGCCGCCGCTCAGCCAGGCGGCCTGGCAGGCCGAGTTCGCGGGCTATCGGGCGATCCCGCAATTCCAGTACGTCAACCCGGGTATGACGCTCGAGCAGTTCCGCTTCATCTACTGGTGGGAATGGTCGCATCGGTTCCTGGCGCGGCTGTTAGGCGTGGTGTTTCTTGTGCCGCTCATCTGGTTTGCCGTGCGCCGCGAGCTGCCGCGCCGCCTGCTCTGGCAGTTCGGGGCCGTCGTCCTGCTGCTGGCGCTGGAGCCGATCGTCGGCTGGTGGATGGTGGCGAGCGGGCTGGCTGACCGGGTCTATGTCGCGCCGGAGCGCCTGACGCTTCACCTGGGCATCGCTTTCGCCTTGCTGGGCGCGCTCCTCTGGACCGCGCTTGACGCCTGGTCCGGCTCGGCGCGTCAGACCCTGCCGAGCCCGTGGGGCGGTCGGGCGCTGGGCCTCGTGGCGCTGATCTATGTGCAGATCCTGCTGGGCGCCCTGGTCGCGGGCAACCACGCGGGACTGGTCTACAACGACTGGCCGCTGTACGCGGGCCATGCCTTCCCGTCGGACTATGCTGGGCGAGGGCTGTGGGGCACGCTGGCGCATAGTCAGGCCGCCGTGCAGTTGCATCACCGGATGGTCGCCTATCTGCTCGTACTGGTGGCCCTGGTCGTCGGCGTCGGCGCTGCGCGCGCGCGCTACTTGCCCCTTGAATCGAGGCGGCTGGCCCTGGGCGTCACCGGGCTCGTGACGGTCCAGGCGCTCCTGGGGATCGCCACCCTGATGAGCCGCGTACCGATCGGGCTCGGTGTCGCCCACCAGTTGACGGCCGCCCTGACCCTTGGCCTGGCGGTCACCTTCGCCTGGCGGGTGCGTCGGGTCTGACTCCTGTCCGAAATCGCGGGTTCCTCGTCATTGCGGACGCGCACGGTTCAGCCTCATAAAAGCGCTGAACAGGGTATGGGGCTCCAGGTATGAAATCGCGGATGCGGATCTTCACGGCGGCGCTGGCCGTTGCCGTCGCGGGCGGGCTCGCCGTCACGGCGGCCTCGCACGCCGAGCGTCGCGTCCCGGACGTCGCCTACACCGCCGACGGCAAGCTGCAGTTCCCGAAGGACTACCGGACCTGGGTCTATCTCACCACGGGAATGGACATGGCCTACACCGAAGCTGCGGGTGGCGGCGACCGGCATCTGTTCGACAACGTCTTCGTCAACCGCGAAGCCTACGACGCCTACCAGAAGACCGGCGCCTGGCCGGAGAAGACGATCTTCATGCTGGAGGTCCGCAAGGGCGAGGGCCGCGGCTCGATCAACAGGAAGGGGCAATTCCAGGCCGACCGCCTGGGCCTTGAGGCGCACGTGAAGGACAGCTCCAGGTTCAAGAGCGGATGGGCGTTCTTCCCGTTCAGCGGCGAGGGGCCCTCGGCGGCGTTGCCCCAGACTTCGGCCTGCAACACCTGCCATGAGCAGCACGGCGCGGTGGATACCACCTTCGTGCAGTTCTACCCGACCCTGATCCCCAAGGCGCAGGAGATGAAGACCTTCAGCGCAGCCTATCTGGCCGAGGAGGCCAAGGCGAAAAACGAGGCCAGGTAATATAATACCGTATCAATAAAATTCGGTCTTTTCAGCATCTTGACGATATTCTCGCGCACGCGGGTTGACAGCGTCCGGCATTGTCGGCATATGCGCCCGCTCACGCCGCGACCCCCTCGTTGCGGCCCAGGATCCGGATGAGTTTCCCATGATGAAGACCACGGCTTCGCTGAAGCCCGCCGAGGTCGAGAAGAAGTGGATCGTGATCGACGCCGAGAACGCCGTGGTCGGCCGTCTCGCGTCCTTCATCGCCAACCGTCTTCGCGGCAAGCATCGCGCTGATTACACCCCGCACGTCGACTGCGGCGACTTCGTCGTCGTCGTGAACGCCGACAAGGTGAAGTTCACCGGCAAGAAGCTGCAGGACAAGATCTACTACTGGCACACCGGTCACCCGGGCGGCGTCAAGGAACGCACCGCTGGCAAGATCCTCGGCGGCCGCTTCCCCGAGCGCGTGCTCGAGAAGGCCGTCGAACGCATGCTGCCCAAGGAAAGCCCGCTGGCCCGCAAGCAGCTGACGCACCTGCGCATCTACAACAGCGCCGAGCATCCGCACGCCGCCCAGAACCCCGAGACCATCGCGTTCGCCGATCT
>Ga0207690_10001874_pt1 | contig 12896 bp, 15 predicted proteins | sample KBSC23metaG_FD_184315 | JGI IMG/M metagenome (GOLD analysis project Ga0207690, IMG submission 184315) | Corn rhizosphere microbial communities from Kellogg Biological Station, Michigan, USA - KBS C2-3 metaG (SPAdes) (version 2) | ecosystem: Host-associated > Plants > Roots > Rhizosphere > Soil ...
CGATGGCGAGCGGCCAGCCTGGCGCGTCCACCGCATACCGCGCAGCCCAGTTGACGAAGGCCAGCGTCCGCTCCGGCAGCGGCGGATCGTCGAGCCGCTCCAGCACGGGTTTGAGCGGCCGGTTGCCGCCCGTGCCCTCGCGCACCCGCTCCACGACGCCGCGCATGACGCGGGGACCCAGCGGCACGGCCACATGGTCGCCGACGGCGAGGTCCATCCCCTCCGGCTCGGCGTAGTCGAACGCCTCGGGCAGCGGCATGGGCAGCAGGACGGAGGCGATGCGGCTCACGGCTGGCGAGGCCTCGCGCCAGCGGCTAGAACCCATCCCATGCAGCTCTTTCTCGACACAACCGACACCAAGGTGCTCGCCGACCTCGCCGCCACCGGCCTCGTCGACGGCGTCACCACCAATCCCACGCTGATCGCCAAGTCCGGCCGCCCCATGCTGGAGGTCATCGCCGAGATTTGCGGCCTCGTCGAGGGCCCCGTCAGCGCCGAAGTGGCCGCGACCGAACACCAACGCATGCTGGAGGAGGGCCGCAAGCTTGCCTCTGTAGCCCCCAACGTGGTGGTCAAGGTCCCGCTGACCCGCGAAGGCCTCATCGCCACCGCCGAGTTCGCGCGCGAGGGCATCCAGACCAACGTCACCCTGTGCTTCTCCGCCGCCCAGGCCCTGCTCGCGGCCAAGGCGGGCGCCAGCTACATCTCGCCCTTCATCGGCCGCCTCGACGACCACGGCGCCGACGGCATGAGCCTGATCGGCGACATCCGCACCATTTACGATAACTACGGCTTCGATACTGAAATCCTCGCCGCCTCCATCCGCACGCCCGAACACGTGCGCGACGCGGCCATTCACGGGGCCGATTGTGCGACAATTCCGCCCTCGGTTTTCGAAGCGCTCTTCAAGCACCCGTTAACCGAAAAGGGGCTTGATCAATTCCTCAGTGATTGGGCGAAGACCGGCCAGTCCATCTTGTAGGGATTATCGGGGGCAAGCGCGTATGGCCGAGGCGACCTGGCAAGCGGCGGGTGAGCTCAGCGAGGAGGCGATTCGCGCCTTCCTGACCGCCAACCCCGACTTCATGCGCAACGATCCCCGCCTGCTGGAGCAGCTGGGCCTGCGCATCGACGCCGCCAACGTGGTCGACTTCGGCCCCGCTGCGCTGACCCGCGTCGTCGAGGCCCACAAGCGCGAGGCCGGCGCCCGCAAGCAGCTGGAAGCCACCGCCCGCGCCAACTTCGCCGCCCAGGCCCAGACCCACGCCGCCGTCATCGACATCCTCGAGGCCCGCAACCACGCCGACCTCGCCCGCCGCGTCGACGAACTCGCCACCCTGCGCTTCGGCCTCGTCAGCGCCGTGATCGCGGTGGAAGGCGCAGCGCCCGCCGGCTGGTATCCGCTGGTCGAGGGTCAGGTGGACCTGATCATGGGCCCGACCCGGCTGGCGCTGATGGGCTTCCATGCGCCCGCGCTTGGCCTGTTCGGCGACAGCGCCCAGAACATCCGCTCCATGGCCATGGTCCGCATGGCGATCTGGGAGCCCGCCCGCCAGAGCATCCTCGCCTTCGGATCGCCCGAACCCAAGGGCTTCACCGCCGACATGGGCGCCGAACTCGTCGCCTTCCTGGCCCGCGTGGTCGAGCGCACGGCCGAGCGATGGCCGGTGCTGTAACCACGGCCCAAGGCGCGCTGATCGCATGGCTCGCCTACCTCACCGGCGAGCGCCGTGCGTCGCCCCGCACTGTCGAGGCCTATCAGGACTGCGTTTCGCCCTACCTCGCCTTCCTGGAGCAGCACCGGGGTGAGAGCCTGTCGCTCAGCGATCTCGGCGATGTCAGCGCGGGAGAACTGCGCGCCTATCTCGCCCATCGCCGCTCGGGTGACCGCCCGCTGTCGCCGCGCTCGGCCTCTCAGGCGCTGTCGGCCATCCGCTCCTTCCACCGCTACCTGGACCGCCGCCTCGACACCCCCAACCATGCGCTGGAGCTGGTGAAGGGTCCGCGCGTGAAGCCGAACGCGCCGCGTCCGGTCTCGGAGGACCAGGCGCGGGGCCTGATCGAGGAAGCCACCGGCGATCCGGACCGCGAGCCGTGGGAGGCCGCGCGCGACGAGGCGGTGCTGACCTTGCTCTGGGGCTGCGGCCTGCGGATTTCCGAGGCGCTGTCGCTCAAGCGCTCCGATGCGCCGCTTGGCCCATCGCTCAGGATCACCGGCAAGGGCTCGAAGACCCGTGTGGTCCCCGTGCTGGAAGCCGTTCAGCAAGCGATCGACACCTATCTCGCGGCGCTGCCCTATGGCCTCGCACCCGACGACGCCTTGTTCCGCGCCAAACGCGGCGGCCCGCTGTCGCCCCGCCACGTGCAGGCGACGATGCAGACCCTGCGCTCGCGGCTTGGCCTGAGTGAGAAGGCCACCCCTCACGCGCTGCGCCACTCTTTCGCGACCCACCTGCTGGGCGCGGGCGCCGACCTGCGTTCCATTCAGGAGCTGCTCGGCCACGCCTCGCTCTCGACCACCCAGAAATATACCGAGGTCGACGCCGCGCGGCTGTTGTCGGCCTACGCCAGCGCCCACCCTCACGCCTGAGCCACTGGACATCTCAGGGGTGAGCCCCCTACATCGCCCGCCATGTCCGGCAAAACGCTCTACGACAAGATCTGGGACGCCCACGTCGTCGCCCAGGAAGGCGATGAGGCGATCATCTACATCGACCTGCACCTCATCCATGAGGTGACGAGCCCGCAGGCGTTCGAGGGCCTTCGCGCCAACCGCCGCCCGGTGCGCCGCCCGGACCGGACGCTCGCGGTCGCCGACCACAACGTCCCCACCACCGGCCAGTCGAAGGGCGTCGACGCCGTCGAGGACGAGGAAGCGCGCCTGCAGCTCAAGACCCTGGAGCGCAACGTCGCCGACGCGGGCATCGAGTTCTTCCGCATGGGCGATGTGCGCAACGGCATCGTCCACGTGGTCGGTCCCGAGCAGGGCCGCACGCAGCCCGGCATGACCATCGTCTGCGGCGACAGCCATACCTCGACCCACGGCGCCTTCGGGGCGCTGGCCCACGGCATCGGCACCTCCGAGGTCGAGCATGTGCTGGCCACGCAGACCCTGCGCCAGCGCAAGTCGAAGAACATGCGCGTCACCATCGAAGGTGAGCCTGCCCCCGGCGTCGGCGCCAAGGACTTCGCGCTCGCCGTGATCGGCGCCATCGGCACGGCCGGCGGCACCGGCTATGTCATCGAGTACGCCGGCTCGGCGGTCCGCGCCCTGTCGATGGAAGGGCGGATGACGCTCTGCAACCTGACCATCGAGGCGGGCGCCCGCGCTGGCCTGATCGCGCCCGACGAGACGACCTACGACTACCTGCGCGGCCGTCCCGCCGCGCCCAAGGGCGGTGCGTGGGAGATGGCGTTTTCCTACTGGAAAAGCTTCTTCACCGACGAAGACGCCGTCTTCGACCGTGAGATCACGGTCGACGCCGCCTCGATCGCGCCGCTGGTCACCTGGGGCACCAGCCCCGAGGACGTGATCGCGGTGACCGACACCGTGCCCGACCCCGCGTCCTTCGCCACCGCCGACAAGCGCGCCGCCGCCGAACGGGCGCTGGACTACATGGGCCTCTCCGCCGGCCAGCCGATCAGCGAGGCGAAGATCGACGTCGTCTTCATCGGCTCCTGCACCAACAGCCGCATCGAGGACCTCCGCGCCGCCGCGAAGATCGCCGAGGGCCGCCAGGTCGCGCCCGGCGTCAACGCCATGGTGGTGCCGGGGTCGGGCATCGTGAAGGCGATGGCCGAAGCCGAAGGGCTGGACGAGATCTTCATCGCCGCCGGCTTCGACTGGCGCGAGCCCGGCTGCTCCATGTGCCTGGCCATGAACCCCGACAAGCTGGCGCCCGGCCAGCGCTGCGCCTCGACCTCGAACCGCAACTTCGAGGGTCGCCAGGGCCGCGGCGGACGCACCCACCTGATGAGCCCCGCCATGGCCGCCGCCGCCGCCATCGCCGGCCACATCGCCGACGTCCGCGACTTCCTCTGATGCTGAAGGCGCTCGACCACGTGGCGCTGGTGGTTGAGGACCTCGAGGCGGCGGTCACCCGCTACGAGGCCCTGCTCGGCCGCGCGCCCAACTGGCGCGGCGCCGACGGCGGGGCGGCGCACGCCTGGTTCCAGCTCTCGAACATGGCGCTCGACGTCATCGCCGCCACCGGCCCCGGCTACACGGGCGACCGGGTCAAGGCGCGGCTGGACGCGGGCGGGGAGGGCATCTGGGCGCTCGCCTTCACTGTGGACGACATGGCCAGGACCCGCCACCGGCTGGAGCGCGTCGGCCTCCCCTCGACCGAGGCGCGGCCGATCCGCGCCACCCACCCCGACACGGGCGAGAAGCGCTACTGGACGACCTCGGTCCTCGATCCAGCCGCCGCGCACGGGACCAACATCTTCCTGATCGAAGAAGCGCCCTGGCCCGCCTCGCCCTTCAACGGCGATGAGGCGGCGGCCGTCAGCGGCCTGGATCACGTCGTCATCAACACGCCCAACCCCGAGCGGGCGGCGGCTTTCTACGGCGCGCGGCTGGGGCTCGACATGCGCCTCGACCGCTCGAACGAGGCCTGGGGCACGCGCCTGATGTTCTTCCGCTGCGGCGACACCGTCGTCGAGGTGGCTCACGGCCTGAAACAGGGCGTCGCCGACGGCCCCGACGCGCCGTGGGGCCTGTCCTGGCGCGTTGAGAACGTGCCCGCCGCCCAAGCCCGCATGGCCGGCGCCGGGTTCGACGTCTCCGAAGTCCGCCAAGGCCGCAAACCGGGCACGGCGGTCTTCACCGTCCGCGACGCGCCTGCCAAAGTCCCCACGCTCGTAATCGGAACCGCCTGATGCAGCCCTTCAACCGTCTCGACGGCAAGGCGGCGCCCCTGCCGCTGGCCAACATCGACACCGACCAGATCATCCCCAAGCAGTTCCTCAAGACCGTGGAGCGCGAGGGGCTGGCCAAGGGCCTGTTCTACGACCTGCGCTTCGACGACAACGGGCGCGAGCGGCCCGACTTCGTGCTGAACCGGCCGGAGTTCAAAGGCGCCAATGTGTTGGTGACCGGCGACAACTTCGGCTGCGGCTCCTCGCGCGAGCACGCGCCCTGGGCGCTGATGGACTTCGGCATCCGCTGCGTGATCGCGCCGTCCTTCGCCGACATCTTCGCGGGCAACTGCCTCAACAACGGCCTGCTGACGGTGGTCCTCCCTCCGGAGCAGGTGGACGAGCTGATGGACGAGGCCAAAGGCGGCAACCACGTCTTCTCCGTCGACCTGGAAAGCCAGACCGTCACCGCTCCCTCCGGCAAGGCTTTCCGCTTCGAGATCGACCCCTCGAAGAAGGAAAAGCTGCTGAAGGGCCTCGACGCCATCGGCGAGACGCTGCAGCACGCGCCCGACATCGACGTCTTCGAGATGAAGCAGGCCTTGGCGCGCCCCTGGCTGGAGGAGCGGGCATGACCCTGATCGTCGCCGGCACCGTCCGCGTCCCGCCCGAAAATATCGACCGCTTCCGTCCACACATGAAGGCGATGATGGCCGCCAGCCGCGCCGAGGACGGCTGCCATGCCTACGGCTACGCCGAGGATGTGGCCGAGCCCGGCCTGATCCACGTTTTCGAATGCTGGCGCGACCAGGCGGCGCTGGAGGCCCACTTCAAGACGCCGCACATGGCCGAGTGGCGCTCGCATTGGCCAAGCTTTGGGGTTTCCGACCGCCAGCTCACCGCCTATGAGGTGGCCGCCGAACGGCCCCTCTGACGAGACTTACAGATGTCCACCCTGCTCCTGCTGCCCGGCGACGGGATCGGCCCCGAAGTCTGCGCGGAGGTCCGTCGCGTCGCCGCCGTCCTGACGCCGGAGCTGACCATCGACGAGCGCCCCTTCGGCGGGACGAGCTACGACCAGCACGGCGTCCCGATCACCGATGAGGCCGTTGCCGCCGCGCTGTCTGCCGACGCCGTGCTCATGGGCGCGGTCGGCGGGCCGAGGTGGGCGGGCGTCGAGCGCACGAAGCGCCCGGAAGCCGGGCTTCTTCGCCTGCGCAAGGAGATGCAGGTGTTCGCCAACCTGCGCCCCGCGCTCTGCTTCGAGGCCTTGGCGGATGCCTCATCCCTGAAGCGCGAGGTGGTCGCCGGTCTCGACATCATGATCGTCCGCGAACTCACCGGCGGCGTCTATTTCGGCGAACCGCGCGGGATCGAGGTGCTCCCCGATGGCAGCAAGCGCGGCGTCGACACCCAAGTCTACACGACCGCCGAGATCGAACGGGTCGCCAAAGTCGCCTTCGAACTGGCGCGTGGTCGCCGCAACAAGGTCACCTCCTGCGAGAAGTCGAACGTTATGGAGAGCGGCCTGCTGTGGCGCGAGGTTGTCACCGACCTGCACAAGCGTGACTACCCCGATGTCCAGCTCGAACACATGCTGGCCGACAACGCCGCCATGCAGCTGGTCCGCGCGCCGACGCAGTTCGACGTCATCCTGACCGACAACCTGTTCGGCGACATCCTCTCCGACGAGGCCAGCCAGCTCACCGGCTCGCTCGGCATGCTGCCGTCAGCCGCTCTGGGCGAGCGCGGCAAGCCCGGTCTGTATGAGCCCATCCACGGCTCGGCGCCGGACATCGCCGGGCAGGGGATTGCCAACCCTCTGGCGGCTATCCTGTCCTTCGAGATGGCGCTGCGCTGGAGCCTGAACCGCGCCGACCTCGCCGATCGCCTCTTCGGCGCCGTCACCAAGGCGCTGGAATCCGGCGCCCGCACCCGCGACCTCGGCGGCGCGCTTACAACTGTCGAGATGGGTCAGGCTGTTCTGTCGGCGCTGGGGTAGTCTGGCTGGCCTTCTGCGCGCGCAGCAGCGTTTCCAGGTAGTAGTTCGGGAACACCTCGATCAGCGGCTTGCTGTCGGGCAGGATGTAGAAGACGCCCGGATCCTTCGCGAACGCGGGCCTCACGATCTTGCTGTAGAAGCGGGTCGGCACGTTGATGCAGCCGTGGGTGATGCGGTTGTCGTCCGGCGTCTTGGACTTCAGCCGATCCAGCCGCTTCTCCGTCGGGTTGCTGGTGATGACGGGGTGCAGCGAGATGGCGTTGTCGTAGTCGACCCACAGCACCTCCTGCGCGCCCGCGGCCGGCCCAAAGCCCCCGATGAAGCGGCCGGCGGGCGTGGTGCGGTCTTCCATCGGGATGTCGGAGAGCTCCCGGTCGCCAACGCCCGGCGCGGAGTTGTCGCCCTCCGCGGAGCCTACCAGCGCCGCGTCAGACCCCAGCAGCTTGCCCTTGGCGTCAAAGACCGCGACCACGGCGGCGGCCTTGTCGACGATGATGAACGGCTTGTCGCCATTATCGTCGGAACTCCTGACCCAGTCGGCCAGGCTCGCGATGTTTTGCGGAAGCTCGGGCGCCTTGGGCTTGGCAGGCTTCTTCTTCGCCGCCTTGCTCTTGGCGTGCTTGGCTGGCTCTTTCGCCAGAGCATCGCCAGGCACGGCGGCGCTCATCATGCCGGCGCCGATAACGAGGGCGGTCAGAGCTGCCGCAGTGCGAACCATCGCCATCTACTCCAAACTCGACGTGGACGTTCGCACCTATAAACGCGAAATCGGAGCCTGGTGGCCGGTCAGACCACCAGCTCCAGCAAAAAAATCAGCCGCGCGGCGTCCGCACAACAGTCTGCTGCTGCCAGGTGTTGACCTGGGTCGTCAGCGCGTCGATCCGCTGGTTGGCGTTGGCCGCCGCATTCGCGGCAGCTTGAGCCGCCGAGTTCGCGGCGTCGGCGCGTTGCAGCGCGTCGGTAGCCTTGGCGTCGACCGCGGCCACGCGGTTGTTCAGGTCGGCGATCTGCGCATCATAGTTGGCGCAGGCGCTCAGGCTCAGTCCACCAAGGACAATCGCCGCAGCGGCGCCAAGTCTCGCACTAGGGATTTTCACCACGCGCATTGCAGTTTCCTCTTCGCTTTGCTTGCCGGTCACCAGGGCCAGCCGCAGTTTCAGTTCGGTACACTGGAACTCCACCTCACTGTTCCCCGCGAACGCGGAAGGAATCCGCGCCTGCCCCAAGCTTGGCGAAGGTGCAAACTCTGCATGCTGCGGTTTGTTCCCGACCCGGGCGTCGGGCGCCCGACGCACTATTCGCGTAAGGCGACGACGCTTCGCCGTCAGTAATCGAAGGTTGTGATCGCCGCCCCCAAAGCCGCGAGGCAAAGCCGGGGCTCGTGCGCGCGTCTTGCGCTGCAGCAACGCAAGGCGTATCAGCGCGCTTCCCTGATCTTAAGGAGCTTTCGATGGGTTACCGGGTCGCCGTGGTCGGCGCCACGGGCAACGTGGGCCGCGAGATGTTCAACATCCTCGAGGAAGTGAACTTCCCCGTGGAGAAGATGCACGCCATCGCGTCCCGTAAATCCATCGGCGTCGAGGTCTCCTTCGGCAATCAGATTCTCAAGTGCGAGGACCTGGAGCAGTTCGACTTCTCCAAGGTCGATCTCGTCCTGATGAGCGCCGGCGGCACGGTCTCCAAGGCCTGGTCGGAGAAGATCGGCCGCGCCGGTCCCATCGTCATCGACAACTCGTCGGCCTGGCGGATGGACCCGGACGTGCCGCTGATCGTGCCGGAGGTGAACCCGGACGCCGTCAGCGACATCGCTAAGAACATCATCGCCAACCCCAACTGCTCGACGGCCCAGCTGGTCGTGGCGCTCAAGCCCCTGCACGACGCGGCGAAGATCAGGCGCGCGGTGGTGGCGACCTACCAGTCGGTCTCCGGCGCGGGCAAGGAAGGCATGGACGAGTTATGGGATCAGACGAAGAACGTCTTCGTGCTTGGCCCATCCGAGCCGAAGAAGTTTCCCAAGCAGATCGCCTTCAACGTCATCCCCTACATCGGGACCTTCCGCGACGACGGCTACACCGACGAGGAAGCCAAGATGTGGAACGAGACGCACAAGATGCTCGATCCCGCCATCAAGCTGACGGTGACCTGCGTGCGCGTGCCCGTGATGGTCGGCCACTCCGAAGCGGTGAACCTCGAGTTCGAGCAGCCGCTGGATGAGGACGATGCCCGCGAGATCCTGCGCGATGCGCCGGGCGTGGTGGTCGTCGACCGTCGCGACGAGACCGGCTACGTCACGCCCAAGGAAGTCCAGGGCGAGTTCCCGGTCTATGTCAGCCGCATCCGCAACGACCCGACCATCGAGAACGGCCTGTCGCTGTGGGTCGTCGCCGACAACCTCCGCAAAGGCGCTGCCCTCAACGCCGTGCAGATTGCGGAACTCCTGCACGAGCGCGGCCTGATCGGTCGAAAGGTCCTCGCGTAAGTGGCGCCGTCGTCGGCGTCCGGCGGGGAAGCCCGCCAGGCGCTGGCGGCGGGCATCGGGGCCTATCTGCTGTGGGGGTTCCTCCCACTCTACTTCCATCTGGTCGCCGGCTTCGGGGTCGGCTCGGCCGAGATCATCGCCCACCGCACGCTGTGGGCGGTGTTCTGGGCGTTCGGACTGGTCTTCACCTCCCGCCAAATCCCGCAGGTGGCGCGTGTGCTGCGCGAGCCCAGGACAATGGGGGTGCTGGCGCTGTCGACGGCCGCCATCCTGGCCAACTGGACGATCTATGTGATCGCGGTGAACAACGGGAAGGTGCTGGAGGCGAGCCTCGGCTACTACATCAACCCGCTGATGAACATGGCCATCGGCGCGGCGCTCTTCCGCGACCGCATCAGCCGCGAAGGCCAGATCGCCATCACGCTGGCGGTCATCGGCGTGCTGGTGCAGGCCTTCGCGCTCGGTCACCTGCCGCTGGTCTCGCTGGCGCTGGCCTTCAGCTTTTGCCTCTACGGCGTGATCCGCAAACAGGTGCAGGCTGACGCCCAGACGGGGCTCTTCATCGAGTGCCTGTACCTGGCGCTGCCGGGCCTGGGCTACGTGCTCTGGCTGGAGCACACGGGCGCGGGCCACTTCTTCGATGGTTTGGGTGTCGCCGCCCTGCTGCTGGCGGCCGGTCCCGCGACCGTCGTGCCGCTGGCGATGTTCGCCTGGTCGGCCCGGCGGCTGACGATGACGGCGCTGGGCTTCCTCCAGTTCCTCGCGCCCACCATCCAGTTCGCCATCGGCGTGGCGCTCGGCGAGTCGCTGACGCCGCTGCGCATCGTCTCGTTCGCGTTTATCTGGCTAGGCGTGGCTGTGTTCGCGTGGGGGATTGTGCGTGGTTCGACACGGCGCTCCGCGCCTGCTCACCATGACGAACTCAGTAGTCAGTCATCCTGAGCAGCCCCGCAGGGGCGTGTCGAAGGACGCACCTAAGCCCGCAACGCCGCGACCAGCGTCCAGCCCGTCATGAAGATCAGGATCAGCGAACCGATGGTCCAGAAGGTGGCGCGCACATCGTGCGTCTGGGCGGTCAGATAGGCTCCAAAGTGCAGGAGACGTGAGACGACGTAGCCGTAGAGCAGCCACTGCGCGAGCGCGAGCGACGGTCCGGTCAGGATGAACAGCAGGCCCGCGGCCAGGAAATACGGCAGGTTCTCCAGGTCGTTCATCTGGATACGCCGGATGCGCTCCACCCGCTCGTTGGGCTGAAGCTGCGAGGGGTCAGGATCGGGGTTGAGCGGCGTCTTGCGCAGGTCCTCGGGCGAGCGGAAGCCGCCCTTCTCCTGCGTCATCCGGACCACGGTCAGCCACGACATGCCGACGCCCTTCAGGATCATCAGCGCGGCCGCGATCGCATAGGTCACGAACAGCGGATTTTGCAGGCTTAACGTTTCCATGGGCTCCTCCCGCCTCTGACCGGAGCTTCGCCGTTCAGCGGAAGGTTGTCGACCGGCTTAGAGCGCCGTGTAGGCGGCGTCGATCAGGCGACGCGAGCGGGGGTCGCCGATCAGGTCGGCGCCTTGCCTATTCATGACGTATGCGGCCGAGACACGCCGCTTCGGGTCCGCAAAGGCGCACGAGCCGCCCCAGCCCGAATGCCCGAACGTCCCGTCGCCCGGGCCGTAGAAGTGGTTCGGCACGTTGCGCATGAACCCCGCGCCCCAGCTCATCTCGAAGGGCAGTACGAGGTCGCGGCCGCGGATGCGCTCGGCGCAGGCGAGGTCGCGGGCATGCGGCGAGAGGATGTGCGTCCCGCCCATATCACCTCCGATCGCCAGCGCTCCCATCAGCAACGCCAGCGAAGGCGCCGTCGCGTGCCCGTTTGCCGACGGGATTTCGACGCGCCGCCACTCCGCGCCGCTGCGTCCGCCCGGCGAGGCCCAGGGCGTCAGGAAGGCGGCCTTCACGGCGTCGTTCAGCTCGCCGAACTTCGGCAGCTCCGACGGGCGCTTCAACTCGGCGACGCGGCCGTGCTCGCTGTCGGGAAGGCCGATCCAGAGGTCGAGGCCCGCCGGGACGGCGATGTCCTCACGCAACGCCGTGCCCATGGTGCGCCCGTCCACGCGCCGGAAGATCTCGCCCGCGAGGTAGCCGAAGGTCACCGGGTGGTAGCCGCTGGCCGAGCCCACCGGCCACATCGGCGCCATCGCGGCCAGCTTGGCGCAGATGGCGTCCCAGTCGAACCACAGCTCCTGGTCCATTTCGTCGGGAAAGCCGGGCAGGCCCGCCTGATGGCTCATCACCTGCTCGACGGTGACGGCCTCCTTGCCGGCCTGCGCGAACTCCGGCCAGACCTCGGCGACCGGCCGCGTATAGGAAAGCCGGCCCTGTTCCACGAGCCGCGCGATGAGGATCGAGGCGATGGCCTTGGTCGTGGAGAAGACCGGCGTCAGCGTGTCGGCCCCGAACGGCTTCGTCTGCTTCCGGTCCGCCCAGCCGCCGTAGAGGTCGACGACGACCTCGCCGTCCACCGCCAGCGAGAACCGCGCGCCCAACTCCTCGCCCGCCGCGAAGTTGGCCTCGAAGGCCTGGCGGACGGCATCGAACTGTGGCGGACAGTGGCCCTGGATGTCGGTCATGCGATCTTCTCTACGCGAACGGCCGCGCCGTCCTCCAGCGCCGCGCCGACAATGGGCAACTCACGCGCGCCGCTCTTGTTTGCGGCTTCGACGACGAACGCAACCCCGCCGACCGCGCGCCGCAGCCGTTCAGCGGGCGTGATGTCCTCGAGCAAGGCCGCCGCAAACAGCGCCGTCAGCAGGTCGCCCGTCCCGTTGGGAGCATCCGGCAGGTGAGGGTGCGAGGCCAGCCAGGCGCCTTGGGGCTCCGCATAGACCACGCCGATCTCCTCGCCGCAGTCGATGGAGGAGACCAGCGTCGGCTTTCCCACCCTTCGCGCCGCCTCAACCGCCGCTGCGGCGCTGTCGACCGCGATGCCGGTCAGCCGCTCCAGTTCCCAGGCGTTCGGCGCGACAACATCGGCCAGCGGGATCAGCTCGCGCTCGATGGCTTCGGCCACGTCCGGCCGGACATAGAGGCCCTTGCCGGTGTCGCCCATGATCGGATCGACGACGACCCTGGCGCCCCTGCAGGCCCGGGCCGCCAGCCGCACCTGTTCGGTCGAGGCGAAATAGCCGGTGAGTATGAGGTCGAAGGCGAGCCCTTGCGCGGCCACGCCCTCCAGCATCCCCGCGAACTCCTCGCGCGGGACCGGCCCGCCGCCCGGCTTGCCCCAACCCGGGTGCCTCCCGAACAGTACCGTGGGGACGACCACCGGCTCGATCCCCAAGGCCGCGAGCGCAAGCGCCTGCGCGGAGCCGCCCACGCGGCTGGCGGCCACGTGGCTGGAGATGACAAGCGCGCGTTTCATCTTAAGCCAGCGGCCGGACGCGGTTGATGTGGCCCATCTTGCGGCCCGGCTTGGCGGCGCGCTTTCCGTAGAGATGGATGCGCGTGTGCGGCTCGGCCGCGTATGCCGCCCACCCATCGACCTCATCGCCCAGAAGGTTG
>Ga0207690_10001878_pt1 | contig 12887 bp, 10 predicted proteins | sample KBSC23metaG_FD_184315 | JGI IMG/M metagenome (GOLD analysis project Ga0207690, IMG submission 184315) | Corn rhizosphere microbial communities from Kellogg Biological Station, Michigan, USA - KBS C2-3 metaG (SPAdes) (version 2) | ecosystem: Host-associated > Plants > Roots > Rhizosphere > Soil ...
GATCACGTGGCGATCGACCAGAAGTTCTTCCGCCCGGCGGAGGTGGACGTGCTCCTGGGCAACCCCGCGAAGGCCAAGGCGAAGCTGGGCTGGACGCCGAGGACCTCGCTGGAGCAATTGGTCACGATGATGGTCGACGCGGACATGCGTCGCCTGCAGGCGCGTGCAGCGTGAAGGTCGCGATCGTCACCGTACGCTCCGCTTCCGGCGAGGCCGGCGGGGCGGAGCGCCTGTACGATGCGCTGGTTGAGGCCTTCCGTCGGGCGGGGCACCAGGCGCAGGAAGTACCCGTCGTCGCCGATGAATCGACGTTCGAGCAGATCAAGCGCAATTATCTCGCCTGCTACGACCTTGACCTGTCGGCGTTCGACCTGGTCATTTCGACCAAGGCCCCTACCTGGCTGATACGGCACCCACGCCATGTCTGCTACCTGGTGCACACCATCCGCGTGTTCTACGACATGTTCGACAGTGCGTTCCCGGATGCCGGCCCGCAGCACAGGGCGCAGCGGGATCTGATCCACCAGCTCGATACGCAGGCGTTGTCGGCGCCGCGCTGCCGGGGGGTGTTCTCGATCGGTAGCGAGGTTTCCCGTCGGCTGCGCCAATGGAACGGGCTCGACGCCGAGGTTCTGCATCCGCCGTTGTGGGGCGGCGATTTCCATGCGGGAGTTTTTGGCGACTACCTCCTGCTGCCCGGCCGGCTGCATCCGTGGAAGCGAGTGGATCTGGTCATTCGCGCCATGCGCCACGTGCGCGCGCCGCTGCGGCTGGTAATCACCGGCACCGGCGAGGCCGAGCAGGATTTGCGCGCGTTGGCGAAAGGCGATCCGCGCATCGAGTTCCGTGGCCGCGTCTCGGATGCCGAACTGGTCGAACTGTACGCCGGGGCCTATGCGATTCCGTTCACGCCGATGCGCGAAGACTACGGTTACGTCACGCTGGAGGCGTTCGCCAGCGCCAAACCGGTCATCACCTGCCGTGACTCGGGCGAGGCGGCGGCGATCGTGCGGGAAAGCATGGCCGGGTACGTCTGCCCGCCGGATCCGAAGGCCATCGGCGAGCATATCGACATGATCTGGCATGATCGCGAGCGGGCCGAGGCGCTTGGCCTGGCGGGGCAGGCATGGGTGTCGGGCTTGTCGTGGGGTAACATCGCCGGCCGCCTGATCGAAGTGTCGGCAGGTTGACGAAGGGGTCTTGCGGGATGGATGCGGTGACAGGGAAACAGTTGCGGGTGACGGTCATCGACATGCAGCCGATCACGCCGGCGGTGGGGGGTGGGCGCCAGCGTCTGCTTGGCCTGTACCACGCGCTGGGCCCGAACGTCGTCTGCACCTATGTCGGCAGTTACGACTGGCCGGGTGAGCCGCGCCGCGACCAGCAGCTCTCGCCGGGCCTGCGCGAGATCGTGGTGCCGCTGTCGACCGCCCACCACGAGGCGGCAGCTGCGCTCTCGCAGCGAACCGGCGGGCGCACCGTGATCGATCTTGCCTTCGCCGACCAGGTGCACCTGTCGGACAACTATCTCGCCGCAGCCCGCAAGCACGCCATGGAAGCCGACGTGGTCGTGTTCTCCCACCCCTGGGCCTATTCCGCCGTGGCCGACGTGTTGCGTGCCAATCAGCTCGTCGTTTACGAATCGCACAACGTGGAAGGCCTGCTCAGGATGTCGTTGCATGACGACCTTCCCGCCGCCGACCCGCTGGTGCGTGGAGTGGTGGCGCTGGAGTATCGCCTGTGTCGGGAGGCGGACCTGATCCTTGCATGCTCCCAGGAGGATCGCGAGATCTTCGCCCGGGTCTACGACGCCAGTTGGGACAAGTTGAGACTGGCGCCCAATGGCATCTTCGCCTTCGTTCACGAGCTGCCGACGAGCGAGCAGCGCGCGGCGGCGAAAAAGACGCTGCACGTGGACAAGCAGTGGCTGGTGATTTTCGTGGGTTCGAACTACGGCCCCAACAACGATGCTGCGGCGTTCGTTGCCGACGAGTTGGCCAAGAGCCGGCCGGACGTGGCTTTTGCCCTCATCGGCGGCTGCTGCGACCGGCTCCGGAAGAAGAGTCTGGCACCGAACGTCCTCGCGCTGGGAACGCTGGACGAGGAGCAGAAGCACGCCTGGATGTGCGCGGCCGACGCGGCGGTGAACCCGTTGTCGGCGGGGTCGGGCACCAGCATCAAGATGTTCGACTTCATGGCCGCCGGCCTGCCGACGGTGACGACGCGGATTGGTGCGCGCGGCATCTCCAGCCATGGCGTGTCGCCGTTCGTCGTTGCAGAACTCGACGGCTTCGGCGACGCCCTGGACGGTCTTCTCGCGAGCCCGGACCGGCGTGAGGAGTATGCCGAGCGTGGGCGCAAGAGCGTCGAGAGCTTCTATGCGTGGGAGCGTATCTCGCCGGCGCTGGGCCGCCAGCTTGCCGTCAGGTTCGCTGCCAAGGGTCAGTCGCGACCGTATTTCACCGTCGTGATTCCCACCTATGAAAGGCACCATCTGCTCGACCAGTTGATGCAGAAACTCGAGGCGCAGACGGAACGGGATTTCGAGGTCATCGTCGTGGATCAGTCGGCCGCGCGCTGGCCGGCGGCACAGGCCACGCGACGGTTTCCGCTGCGCTATGTGCACAGCGAGGTCAAGGGCGCGGTGGCTGCCCGCAACCTGGGCGGAAGCCTTGCGACGGGACAAATCATCGCCTTCACCGACGACGACTGTGAGCCGGCGGCCGATTGGCTGAAAAACGGGCGGGGCTGGTTTGATGCCACGGACGTCGTTGGCGTCGAGGGCCTGATTCGTTCTGATCATATCGACGAGCCCGAATGGCGGCAGGTGACCAACATCGGTTTCGAAGGCATCGGCTTCATGACCGCGAACCTCATGGTGCGCAACGCGGCATTCCAGCAGCTGGACGGCTTCGACCCTGCATTCGACAGCCCCCATTTTCGCGAGGACACTGACTTTGGCTGGCGCCTGCAGACCATCGGCGAGGTGCCTTATGCGGCCGACGTGGAGGTCTTCCACCCGGCCCAGCGGCGCGACATCCAGCGCGAATCCCAGGCCGAACGCAATCGCTTCTTCGAAAAAGACGCACTGCTGCTCAAGAAGCATCCCGAGAAGTACCGGCAGCTGTTCTTCATGGAAGGGCACTACCACAAGACCGATGGATTCTGGATAAATCTGAGCAGGGGTTTGGAGTTGTATGGTGTGGGTCTGCCGGAGTGGGTTGCATCGTTCCAACCAGCTCAAGACGGAAAAGAGCCCGGTTGAGTCCAACGGTTGGTCCTGAAGGCCAATCGTCCTTGAGATGGTCACGCAGTGCCGCTCGCACGTGCATGAATAATGGGGCAAGCATGAGCTGGAATACATGGTTTAGTTCGATGACAAAACGCGGACTCGTGTTCGCTCTGATGCTTGCCGCAGCCGCGGCCTACTACGTCAGGATGCTCAAGGGCTTCTCGGCGCCCGTGGTGGTCCCGGATGAGTTTGGCTACTCGGTAATTGCTGCCTATCTAGCCGGGCACGATTGGTCCAACGTTGCCCAAGGCGTGCCTTGGTACAGCTATGGATATTCCCTGTTGCTCGCGCCGATCTACATGCTGGTCAAGCCAACTGGCTGGTATCACGCAGCACAGTTCATGAACGTGGTGCTGATAATCGTCGCTGGAATTCTGGCCAACGCGTTTCTGAGAAGGTTTGTCACAAACAAAGTGGATCGTTATATGGCGGTGGCGGCGGTGCTGTTGTATCCGTCGTTGGTGCTCTACGTCCATTTCACTTGGTCGGAATCGCTGATTGTCATTCTGCCTTGGGCGGTCGCCATTCAGGCTGCAAGGATGGGGCGTGCAGGTTCGGGTTACCTGGACTCGATGTTTTTTGCTGTTTTGCTGGCCAGCTGTTACTACGTCCATTCACGCCTGATTGTCATCTGCATTGCCGGCCTGATTGTGCTCGGTTACCAGGTTTGGACGAACGGACGAAAGCAGCGCGCGCTTGCATGTGTCGCGGTATTTGTCGTCGCGATGGGGCTTGGGGCGCTGTTAAAAAACTATTTTATTGCTCATGTCTATCACGGAAATGTGGGCGGTGATCAGGATTCGGTGGTCAAGATGGCCTCGCAGGTCGTCAATCGACTCGGCGACCCTGCGGCGTTGTTGACTCTTCTGGCTGGAGCCGCTGGTCAATTTGCCTATCTGCTCATCGCGACCTTGGGCCTGTTGATTCCTGGGGTGTTTTACATGGCAACCCAGATGCGCTGTCGCCATGCGCAAGGGGATGTGGCCGCAGCGAGTGCGCTGCTACTCCTGCTGCTTGCCTTGATGGGTAGCTATGCATTGATCGCCATAACTATGGGTAGCTCGCCGCAGCATCCACATCACATTTTTTATGGGCGTTACACGGATCCACTCGTGTTGCCCGCCATGGCATTTGGCTTGATTTACTGTATGGAGCATCGTCGCATCGTATTCAGGATGGCACTGGTTTCGCTCGTGCTGGCTTTCCTGACTGTTCCCTTGGCCATGTCTGTTGCCGCGAAGCTCCCGGGGCCGACCCATTGGGGATCGCTTGCGGGCTTGTTTCCGTACCGCGCAAATGGCTGGTACCTCTACACACATCATATTCTCGTATGTTTTTCCCTAGTGGTTATATTCCTTGCCTTGGTATTCCGGCTATCGTCTCGTCTGGCGGGCACACTCGTATGCCTTGCGTTGCTTTTCGCAGGAATAGACATCACGCGCGCGCATCAAGCTGGGTCTTCGGAAAACGCCTTCAACTGGCGAGCAAGACTCACCCAACCAAGGCAACCGTATCGCGGCGTGATGGTTTTTGACGCTAGTGCAGGTGATCAATATTTCCAACGTACCCAAGTAAGGATGATCAACCCGGACGCCACCATCTTCGTCGTGGGAAAAAATGGCCCGCAGGCCAATTATCGAGAGTTTGAGGACCACTTGGTTGCCAAGAGCGATGAGAAAGGGGCGCAGCACCTGAAGTGCGAGTTCGACGAATTAGCCGAGGTTCCTCAGCCTGCGGTGTGCCGGAACATCAGCTCCGAGCAATTCAAAATCGCCGCCCAGTTCACCATGGGTGATCCGCGCAAGAAGCTGACTTTTTCGCACGCTTGGATGGGCGCGCGCGCGTATAGATTCATCTCGACGTTACCTTACCTGCGCACGATGTGGCCGTATCTAGGTACTCACCAAGTTACCTTGCGATATGTCACTCATGCAAAATTTCCCACTGCAGCCATTCTTACGGCATTCGTAACACGAGCTGGAACGCCAGCATGGATGGGTGAACATCCGGCAAGACTTCTGGTCCCCGAGGGCGATGCGACGGGTCTCGTAAAGGTTCCTGTCATAGTGCGTGGTTACGATGATAAGCCTCTCTCGCCTGGGCCATACCTCTTCCATGTGGTAGTGACGTACCCCGACGGCCATGACTGGTCGACGATGGTGACCATACCCATGTCAATCCGTTGATTTCACCTTGTGCACGACGAACCAGCATGCCCAACTGCTTCAAAGCCTATGACATCCGCGGCCGCGTCCCAGACGAGTTGAACGAGGACGTCGCCTACCGCATCGGCCGCGCGTTTGCGCAGATCCTGCAGCCGGCGGAGGTGGTGGTGGGGCGTGATGTGCGGCTGGACAGCCCGGCACTGGCCGCGGCGGTGACGCGCGGATTGAATGACGGAGGTGCCGCGGTGATCGACATCGGTTTGTGCGGTACCGAGGAGGTGTATTTCCAGACCGCGCACCGTGGCGTCGACGGCGGCATCATGGTGACCGCCAGCCACAATCCGATGGACTACAACGGCATGAAGCTGGTGCGGCAGGATGCCCGGCCGATCAGCGGCGATACCGGCCTGCGCGACATCGAGGCCCTGGTCGAGGCCGGCAGGTTTCCGTCGCCGGGCAGGCCAGCGGTGCTGCGCGTGGACACGGACAAATCGGCGTACATCGATCACCTGCTCGGTTATGTGGATCGGGCCGCGCTGCGCCCGTTGCGGATCGTCGTGAACGCCGGCAACGGCGGCGCCGGCCTGGTGGTCGATGAACTGGCACCGCACCTGCCGTTCGAATTCGTCCGTATCCAGCACGAGCCCGATGGACGCTTTCCGCACGGCATCCCGAACCCGCTGCTGCCGGGCAATCGCGCGGCCACGGCCGACGCGGTGCGCGCCCACGGCGCCGACTTCGGCATCGCCTGGGATGGGGATTTCGACCGCTGCTTTTTCTTTGACGATCAGGGCAATTTCATCGAGGGCTACTACCTCGTCGGCCTACTCGCCGCGCAACTGCTGGAGAAGCATCCCGGCGGCAGGATCGTCCACGATCCGCGCCTGTGCTGGAACACCATCGACATGGTGAAAGCTGCGGGCGGCGTGCCGGTGATGAGCAAGACCGGGCATGCGTTCATCAAGGAGCGGATGCGTGCCGAGGACGCCGTTTACGGCGGCGAGATGAGCGCGCACCACTACTTTCGCGACTTCGCCTACTGCGATACCGGCATGGTTCCCTGGCTGCTGATTGCCGAGCGCATCAGTACGACCGGCATTCCACTGACGCAGATGGTGGAACAGCGCATCGCCGCCTATCCGTGCAGCGGCGAGATCAATTTCAAAGTTGCCGACGCGGCAGCAGTCGTACATAGGCTGCATGACAATTACGCAGGTGGCGCTCTCGTGGAGGATCGCACGGACGGATTAAGCCTTGAGTTCGCTACGTGGCGGTTCAACGTGCGTTCGTCGAACACCGAACCACTACTCCGACTCAACGTCGAGACGCGGGCCGATGTTGCCTTGTTGGCTGCCAAGACAGCCGAGTTGCGCAGGTTGATTGAGGTTTGAGGAGCAGTGGGAGAACAACCGCTCTCCCGCAAGCGCAACATTCGCTTCAGTGCACCGCTGGCAACAACGTCTTTCCATTCGCGTTGCATATCTTTCCTGCAGCCGCGTCGGCGCAGCTTTTGAACGGTCCCACAACCAGTGGCTTGGTTCCCCAAGTATTGCACCAGGTGACACTGAAACAGTCCGGTCGCAGGAAGCGGCGCACCACGCACGGCTGATCTGATCGCACAGATGCGCCGAAAGCGCTTCGCCCCGCCGCTGACGCCTTTGTACCGTCGCGCTCGGTACTGGTACCACGCGTGTCTTGCTGTCCAGCGCCAAGCCCAGCTGGCTCACGATGTGCCATACCGGCTCACTGCGAAACAAGGCCAGCCCGATGACCAACCAGATCAGCCGCTTGGCAGCTAGGCGGCGACGGCATAGCGAGGCCATGCCGGTGGCCCGCAGGGCGTGCTCGATCCAATCATCAGGAATCAGCTGCCTGAAACGATCGAGCGCATCCGGGATAACGTTGTTACCGAGCACAAGTCGGCTTGTGGAATTGAGATCAAGGCAAGAGGCTCATGGAAAAGCATGAGCCTCTTGGGCATTCTCGCTACGTCAATACCTTAACTGACTGGCATTAGGGAAATCCCGGCCTTTACCACTCAGTTACTCGGCGCAGATCATCCCGCTGACTTCTTCATCCCGCTCGGTCGGGATGGCGAGGACATTCATCGAATCGAGGGTGCCGAACGATACGTGGACTGGATCAATCAATGAACCATCCTCGGTACGACGCAAGGCGTAACCAAATTCGGTCAACTGGCGTAGATAATCTGGTCCTGAGGAGCCGGCACGCCTCAACCAGAACTCGTTGACTTCTGTGAGGATGATCGGCCTATCCTCGTTAAGGATGCGCGGCATACCCTTCAGAACGGCCGGCTCGTGCCCTTCTACGTCCAACTTAACGAAGGAGACGCGGCCTTTGGGCACATCGTCAGCGCGCACGGATCGAATGCTGATGGCCCCGGCTTCATTCCCCTCGGAAGCGATCAACATGCCGGAGTGTTGAACGAAGTATTGCTCGCCCGAATGATCGGAGCAGGCCAGACGTTGTGCCGTAATGACGCTGTGAAAACGGTTCTCGTCGACATTCTTGGTTAGTATGTCGAAGCTGTCCTGCATCGGTTCCATTGCATAGACATGCCCGGTGGAACCAACGAGTGTGGCCAGATGCATGGAGATAAAGCCCGTCTGCGCACCGATGTCCATGCATAGGTCGCCAGTCTGGACTAGTTTGGGCAGCAGACTAATGGTTTCGGGCTCGTATTGCCCCATCCCCATCAGCGAGCCCATTTCTCGATCTTCCGTGCGGAACCAAAAACGAAAGAGCGGCAATTCGGCCATGAAACGATGGCCGCCCGGCATGAACGTACCATGCCCGCTGAACTCGGGAGAGTTGAGCACGGAGTTTAGAAACTCCCGATAAGGAAATTCGCCAAGTGATAATAGGTTGGGGAGCTCGACGTCGGCGGACGGCATCCGTCCGAGAAGTACCCGATAGCAGAAGAATGCGTCCACGGGATTGACGGCTTCGCCCAGTTCAATCGGTCGGTAATCTTCCATCATCTGCTGAAATAGACGCGCAAGCTGGGCCCGCGGGTCTTCCTGGTCCGACTTGATAGCTGCGTTCATGGCAAACCTTGTTATAGGAAACAATAAAGTAGGCAGTTGCTAGCGACCGCAACTGGTCTCAGTCGCCGTCGTCTTGCGCTTGAGGATGTCCAGTACCAACGCCAACTTGCGTCGTACGGTCCAGCGCTTGATCTCTTCGTCCATCACGTGCTCGTCGGTGTGTCCTCCGAAAAGGTAACACCTGAGCAGGAAATCACTGTGTCATTACGCGTCCTCAGTGTGCCGCTGATGCCAGCGGGCTTGCCGTCAGCATCGCACACCTTGCCGATGGTGGAGCTGGCGCAGTTGTTGATGGGACCCACGACTAACGGATTGGTGCCACAGGTGTCGAACCAGGCGACATTTTCCTGGACCGGCAGGATTTGCGCACTCTTGCCGAGCGTTTGTCGACGGGCAACTGGATGGTCACCATCGCCTGACCACCGGAGGCAATGTCGGGAAGGCCGGCGCGAGCGAGGTTATTGTCGATGACCGTGCCATTGGCGTCCGCGCTGTGCGCGCCGAGGTTGACGGGGTTGGGACCGGTCGAGGCGAGGACGGTCTTGCCGTGATCGGCCAAGGTCACCGCTACGTCGATGGGCTGGCTGTCGGCGGAGAGTATCGGCGCGCCTTGCAGGGTCATCTGCACATTGACCTGGTCGGCAGTCAACGTATTTGTCGTGGCTGCTGGTGCCGCTGTCGCCGCACTGGTGGCTGTGGGTTGCTGGGGCGCAGTCTGGTCTTGGCCGGAACTGCAAGCAGCGAGCGTCAGCGCAATGCTGATAGCCAGCTCGGTCAGAGGGATGCGATGCGCGCGCAGGATGGTGCCTCGTGTGGTGGTGGGTAAGGTGGCGTTGGATGGCTGATGCAGCGTTGGATTACGCGCGGCCGTACACATCCTCCAGCCGCACGATATCGTCCTCGCCGAGATAGCTTCCCGATTGCACCTCGATCAGCTCCAGCGGCAGCTTGCCGATATTGCGCAGACGATGAGTGCTTCCCAGCGGCAGGTAGGTGCTCTGGTTCTCGCTGAGCATGAAGATCTCGTCGTCGCGGGTCACCTCGGCGGTACCGGAGACCACGATCCAGTGCTCGGCGCGGTGGTGATGCTTCTGCAGGCTGAGCGCGGCGCCCGGCTTCACCATGATGCGCTTCACCTGGAAGCGCTCCCCCATGTCGATGGAGTCGTAGCTTCCCCACGGGCGGTAGACCTTGCGGTGGAACATGTGCTCCGGACGGTCGGCGGACTTCAGCTGGTCAACCAATTTCTTCACGTCCTGTGCGTGACTGCGTGCGGCGACGAGCACGGCATCAGGCGTGTCGACCACGACCAGGTCCTCGACACCGAGCAGCGTCACCAGGCGGCGATGCGAGCTGCGGGCGTAGGAATTGCTGCTGTCCAGCGCAAGCACGTCGCCTTCAAGCCGGTTGCCGTTGCCGTCGCGCTCGGAAGCAGCCCACAAGGCGGCCCAGGAACCGATGTCGCTCCACTCGCAGCTGACCGGCACCACAGCGGCACGCCTGGTTCTTTCCATGACGGCGTAATCGATCGAATCTTCGGGAACCTGGGCGAACGCCTCTTTGTCGATGCGCACGAAATCAAGGTCAGCATGTGCGCTTTCGAAAGCGGTCGCGGCGCCGGCGTGTATCGCCGGAGCCTGCTGTGCGAGCTCTTCCAGCAGGCGGCCTGCCTGGAACAGGAACATGCCTGAATTCCAGTCGTAGGCACCCGTTTCCAGGTAGGACTCGGCGGTGGCGCGATCGGGCTTCTCCACGAAGGCATCGACCTGGTAGCCGTCGTCGTTCAGTGGATTGCCGCGCCGGATGTAGCCGAAGCCGGTTTCCGGGGCGTCCGGACGGATGCCGAAGGTGACCAGCCAGCCTTCGACAGCCAGCGGCAGCGCCTTGCGCACGGCATCGCCAAAGCTGTCCGTGTCGCCGATCAGGTGGTCGGCGGGAAGCACCAGCAAGGTGGCGTCAGGGTCCCTGCCCAAGGCCTGCAACGCAGCCAGCGCAATGGCTGGCGCGGTATTGCGGGCGACCGGTTCCAGCAGGATGGAGGCATCGGAAATACCGAGCATCTGCAGCTGCTCGGCGACAAGGAAGCGGTGGTTCTCGCTACAGACCACGATGGGACTGGTTGAGTCGGGCAACGCCTGCGCGCGCGTCACGGTCTGCTGGAACAGCGTCGAGTCACCGGCGAGTGGAAGGAACTGCTTGGGCAGGTTCTTGCGCGACAGCGGCCAGAGCCGGGTGCCGCTGCCGCCACTGAGGATGACGGGGATCAACATGGAGAACTCCTTTTCAAGATGCGGGTAGCGAAGGTTGTGTCGCCCCGGGATTGCCAGTGTCCACGAAGTGATGCCGGCTGCCGGCATCCGGATCACTCAAGTGTAGTGCCCCGATTTCCCCGGAGGGTGAGGAAGCCTTGAACGGTCGACGTGGCGGCAGCCTGTCGGCGAGGATCTGTCTGATTCCATCCGCAAGATGAAGTCCCGGTGGTGGGCGACAAGCCGGGTTATTCATGCTGCCTTGAAGTGGTCTTTGGCGGGCTTGCGGCGTTGGTGGCGGATGGAATGCAGGCAGGGTACGTCAGCGTCGCCAGGGTTCCATCGCTCTGTTCCGCCCTGACGGTAATGTCGCAGGGCGACAAATCTTCGGGAACATTGGAAACGGTTATCACGAAACCCGATCGCAACGCCCCGTCGGATCCGATGGCCGCGGCAACGTCGGGGCGTTCCGACGTGGGTTGCGCGGTACCGATCAGATGCTGGCGTATGCTTACCCACAGTGCACGCGTGGGTTGCCTGCTGATCGCGTCGATTGCCCAGCCGGTCAGCTGCGCCTTGTGCCCGGCAAGGTGGATTTGATCCACAAAACCTGCCCCGGCCGGCGGGGTACTGGTTTCCAGCGTGTCCCTTGGCGCTGTTGTCAGGTCCGGGGCTCTCAGTCGCGCCGCCACTTCCTGCCGTTGCCGAACGTAGTGCTCAACCGAAGCCCTTGGCGGGATGATCGCGATGAATACGATGGCGATGGCCAGATAGATGAAGAGCAGCATGCGTTTGATGCGGGTATCGAGACCGTCGGCGAAAGTGAATAGAAAGAGGCCGGGCAGCGCGTAGCCGTAATAGCGGGGCTGCAGGCCGGCATACAGCCCGGTCCGCAAATACCCTTGCCAGCAAACCCACAGCTGGGCACCGACGGTAACCAGCAAGGCCAACAGGAATGCATCGGCCATGCGGCGCCGCGGGTTGGGCGGGGAGAAGGGCCGAAACAGCAGCCATGCCGCCAGCGGGATTCCCAGCATCAGGTAAAACAGGGGGAACAGGTCCTTGGGAACGGGACGGAACCCCTGGGCTCCCAGCACGACCGGCAAGCGTTCAAACATCCGGATGACGAATTCACCGAGATATTCAAGGAATCCGGTCGTATGGGTCGGGGCAGCATGTTCCTGGTAAAGCGCGCCGGGTACCGGGAAAAAGCTGTGGTAAATGGCAAACGTCGGCAGGTAATAACCCATGCATGCGATCGCAACCAGCGCAGCCGCAATGCGAACATGCTTTTCCCCGAACAGCGAACGCACGCTGCCGAGGCCCAGGCAACTCCAGATACCCAGGAAGGCCAACAGGAACAACGCGCCGGTCGCCTTGGTGAGCAGGGTGGTCAACAGGCCCAGTGCGCAGATATAGGCGCCACGTCGGGTGCGCGAAGGCAACAGCAGGAAGCCATGGAAAAAGAGGGCCACGCCGAGATAACAGAGGTTGTCGTTGTTTATGCTGCCCGCGAGATAGGGAAACATCGGTATCGCGAGCGTGGCCCCGGTCAAGCCCATTGCTTGAATGGCGCTGAAACCAAGTTGCATGGCAGCCAGCACCCACAGATAAACGCCAAACGCCACCATCAGCGCGCTGATGACGCGATAGTGCCGATAATCCTTCAGCGGGTCCCAGGACAGGGATTTGCCGATGGCACCGAGTGCCGTGTAGTAAAGCGGCGGATGCTCCAGGTAATTCTGCTGCGCCGAGTTCAACACGGGCGAATTCGCGTAATCCGGAATGGGCGGCCCCCCGGATGTGATGTCCGCGACATAACTCAGGTGCGCCCATTCGTCCGGCGGCTGGCCAAGCGGCACATTCCTGACGTAGAACCAGGTGGTAGCGAACACCAGCAGCGCCATGGCCAGTGCAAGCGGCCAGGTCCTGTTCGATCCGCTCGGCTGGCTTGTCCCGCTCACATTGTACGGCCGGTGTGCCGAACCGCCGATGCGGCCAGGATCATGGGCGCAGGAGCGCGAGCATGCATGCCGGGATCAATTCCGGTCACGACGGTCGTAACTCATCTTCTTCAGGCGGGTGTTGATGTTTTCCATCAACTTGCGGTTGG
>Ga0207690_10001882_pt1 | contig 12883 bp, 8 predicted proteins | sample KBSC23metaG_FD_184315 | JGI IMG/M metagenome (GOLD analysis project Ga0207690, IMG submission 184315) | Corn rhizosphere microbial communities from Kellogg Biological Station, Michigan, USA - KBS C2-3 metaG (SPAdes) (version 2) | ecosystem: Host-associated > Plants > Roots > Rhizosphere > Soil ...
CGCCCGTGTCCTCGACATCCAGTCGAAGTTGAACCAGCGCCGGGCCGGTCGGCTCGGCCGAGGCACGCAACGTGACCGCGCCTTGGTCGGTGAACTTGATCGCGTTTCCCAGCAGGTTCAGCAGCACCTGGCGCAGCCGGCGCTCGTCGACCAGCACGCCCTGGGGCAAGCCGGCGACGGCATCGAACACGAAGGACAGGCGCTTCTCCTGGGCCTTCACCTGCATCAGGCTCACCACCGCCTGCAGGAAGTCGGACAGGTTCACCGGTTCCGGGTTCAAATCCTTGTGGCCAGCCTCGATGCGTGCCAGATCGAGGATGTCGTTGATCAGCGCCAGAAGGTGCTGCCCGCTTTCGTGAATGACGGCCAGACCGCGCGCTTGCCGTGCACTCAGGCCCCCGTCGCTGCTCAGCAGTTGCGCGTAGCCGAGGACGGCATTCAATGGCGTGCGCAATTCATGGCTCATGCTCGCGAGAAACTCGCTTTTCGCGCGGTTCGCGGCCTCGGCCGCGTGTCGGGCCTCACGCTCGGTCTGCACCATCCCCTGATGGAGTTCGGTCGTCTCGGCCCGTGAGCGATCCTGGGCGTCCAGCTTCGACAGGATGTTTCGCACCTGGGATTCGACCGCCTCTTCGCTGAGCCTGAGCGCCCGGGCGATCTCCTTGTAAACGTTGCCCTGCGCGATGAACCGCAACAGGCTGATCTCCGCCGGGGTCAGGGCCTGGGTCGTCACCTGGTCGGCCAGCTCGAACGATCCTTCCGAGGGGAGCACCTTCTGGCCGCCGTGCACATCCCGTATCGCGTCGAGCAGTTCCTTGTGCAACGCGTTCTTCAGAAGGTAGCCGCGGGCGCCAGCCAGCATCGCGCGCTGCGTCTGGGCGTCGTCGGCATAGGTGGTGAGCACGATGATGCGGGCGTCGGGGAACTCGGCCCGGATGGCGCTGATCGCGTCGAGCCCGCCCATCCCTGGCATCTGCAAATCCATGAGCGTGATGTCCGGGCGGTGCGCGCGGAACTTCTGGATCGCCTCGCGCCCGTTCTCCGCTTCCGCCACGAGAGCGATGTCTGGCTCAACGGACAACAGCGTCGCGATGCCCTGCCGCACGATCGGGTGGTCGTCGACACATAGAACCTGGATACGGGTCAGTTCTTTGGTCATTCACAGATCTCGCCGGTCGCAAACATTGCGCAGGATGCTCGCACGGGCCACCCGACTACTGTACTGCACGCGCCGGGAGGGCGCCGAAATCCACTCTGCCAGAGTCCCGAGCCACTGCCGAGGCCGGCTTGGCTGCCGGTGGGTCTCATCCCCCCACCTCGGGGTGCCGCACGACCGTACTCGTTCGTGAGATCCACGAACAACCCCGAAGACAACGCTTCCTGGAAGCGATAAGATTTCGTCAAGCGGACCTCTTCGTCGCGCTGGTCATCGAACATCCGGTTCGCCCCAAATGTCAACGCGCGTGTTCCACCGTTCGATCCGTGGAACCAGCTCTGCCAGGGAGCGGAGTGGTGCGGTGGGGATCACGAGGTGGATTCACCGCTTTCTGGTGCTGTCCCTCGCCATGGCCGCGCTTGGGGCTTGCGGGTTCTCCCGAGCGCAAGGCATCCGGGTCGTCGATGTTGCGCTCGTTGCGGGTGCACCGATCCGGTTTCACCCGTTGCAGGCGCCGTCCCCGCCTCTCGCGTTGCAACGGATGGCTCAGGACAGCTACGGCTTTCTGTGGCTGAGCGCCGCTGACGGACTGCGGCGCTACGACGGCTACGGGTTCATGAAAGTTCCAGAGGGCCAGACCGCGAACACCGTCGGCCACATCATCGGCCAATCGCTGGCGAGGGACCGGGCGGGTCGACTGTGGATCGGCGCCGACGACTCCCTCAACTCGTACGACCCTGCCAGCGGCAGCTTCACCCAATACCGGTCGCCCAACAACGATTGCGGCACCGTCAGAATCGTTCATGACATCGTCGAGGATCAGGACGGGGTGATGTGGCTCGCGACGGATGACGGGCTGACGGCCCTCGATCCGGCGACGTCGAAGACGACATGCCATCGGCCGCGCTACACCCCCGGGGTCGGCGAAACACGCGTCATCGCGATGGCTGCCGTGAAGGACGGCACGCTGTGGATCACCAGCAGCGAGGGGCTCTACACGCTCGATCGGCGTTCGGGCAAGGTCACCCGCCACAACCGGCTGGAGACAGATGCGGGACGCAAGTTCGTTTGCACGGGCTTTCCATCAAGGCCGTTCCAGGACAGCAGCGGCACGCTGTGGTTCGGTCTCTCCTCGGGAGGCGATCTGGCCTCGGTCGACGTCACCAGTGGCGACGTCACGGTCTACGCGTTTCGGGGCGGCGGATTGGAGCAGAATGCTTCCTCCGGCGTTGTGTCGATCCAGGAAGATCACGATCGGGCGCTCTGGCTTGGCACCAACAAGCTCGGCCTCGTGAAGCTGACGCCCGACCGCACCCAGGCGGTCTGGTACCAGAGCGACCCCGACGATCCCGACGGCTTGCGCGACGACCTCATCGTCGGCCTGTTCAGGGATCGCGACGGGAGTTTCTGGTCGACGACGAGAGCAGGGGCCGTCTACCGCTTCGATGCCGAACGTCCGCGTTTCCGGTCGTACCGCCACCAGGAATCCGACCCGCAGAGCCTCGGCAAAGGTGCGGTGACCGCGGTGTACGCGGAAGATCCCGACACGCTGTGGATTGGCACGGACCGCGGCTTGAACCGTGTCGATCGCACGACGGATCGGGTCACGCAGGTCGAGCAGCCGGCCTTCGCACGGGGTGTCAGCGCCATCGCGAAGGATCGCTCGGGTGATCTGTGGCTTGGCACGAATGGCAATGGCCTCGTTCGCTTCGATCCCCGTTCGGGCCGGTACACCACTTACGTCCACGATGCATCGAATCCGCGATCGCTGAACCACGACCGAGTCACTGCATTGCGGGTGGATCGCGGCGGTAGCGTTTGGGTCGCAACAGACTTTGGGCTGAGCCGCTGGGAGCCGGCCACGGAAGATTTCTCGACCTTCCGGCCGCAACCGAAAAGTCTGGTCCAGTACCGCTCGATCGTGGAAGACGCGAGCGGTGCGCTGTGGCTGGCGACGGCGTCCCGTGGCGTGCACCGCCTCGATCCCCGCACCGGCACTTTCAAAGTCTTCGATGCCGAGCTTCGCAACGCGCAGCCGCCAGGGCACAACCGCGTCAATTCGGTTCACGTGGACCGCGCGGGGACCGTGTGGGCCGCGACGTTCCGCGGGCTGGGCAAACTCGATCCCGGCGCCGGGACATTCAAATCGTACGACTCGCGCTCCGGGCTTCCCGCGGACACGGTCCTCGGCATCCTGGAAGGAGACGACGGACGGCTGTGGGTGAGCACCCCGAATGGCCTGTCCCGGTTCGATTCGCGCGCCGAAACCTTCACGAACTATCACGCGTCCGATGGTCTGCTGACCGATCGGTTCACCGCGCCCGTGGTCGCCCAAAGCTCGAGCGGGGAGATGTTCTTCGGCTCGCAGAAAGGGCTGGTGGCGTTCTTTCCTGCGCAAGTCGTCGAGCGGAAACTCGCGCTGCCGGTGTTCCTGACCGACCTCCGCTTGTTCGGCGAACCGGTGCTGCCAGGAAGCGCGCCGCTGGAGCAGCCCATCTGGTCCGCTGCTTCGCTGGAGCTGGGATCGCGCAACATCGTGTCGTTCGATTTCGCCGCCTTGAACTATGTCGATCCGGCGCGGACGCGCTACAGGTACCGGCTCGAGGGGCTCGAAATGAAATGGAACGAGACGGACAGCGCCCGGCGCAGCGCGACGTACACGATGCTGCCGGCGGGCGACTACACGTTCCTGGTCCAGGCTCGCGGCGCCCGCGGAGACTGGAACGAAAGCGCGCATCCGCTCAAGATCCGCGTTCCTCCGCCGTGGTACGCGACATGGTATTTCCGGACGGCGGCCGGTGCATTGCTGCTCACGGCGCTTTGGCTCTCGTACCGCTTGCGCGTCCGCCAGTTGCACCGCCGATTCGAGATTGCACTCTATGCGCGGCTCGGCGAACGTACTCGGATCGCACGCGAACTGCACGACACGCTGCTGCAGACATTTCAGGCGTCGCTGCTCTGGTTCCGCACGGCCATCAACGTGCTGCCTGAGCGGCCGCTTGAAGCAAAACAGCGGCTCGAACTCGCTCTCGAACGTGCAGAGGCGGCGATCGTGGAAGGGCGCGACGCCGTGCGGGCCCTGCGCGCCTCGACCGTCGAAGTCAACGACCTTGCCGAGGCGATCGCTGCCGTCGGCGCAGACCTGACCAACGCCCATGCGGCCGACGCGCCCGTCGTCGACGTCGCGGTCGATGGGGCGTCGCGCCATTTGAACCCGCTCATGCGCGAGGAGGCGTGGCGCATCGCGAGTGAGGCCCTGCGCAACAGCTTTCACCACGCCGACGCACGGCACATCACCGTCACGCTGCACTACGGCCCGCGCCAGTTCCGGCTGACGATCGCCGACGACGGCAAAGGCATCGATGCGGCGACGATCGAGGGCCAGCAGCCCGTCGGTCACTTCGGGTTGCCAGGCATGCGCGAGCGCGCCGCCGTCGTCGGCGGTGAGCTCGATGTCCGCAGCGCGATCGGGCGTGGCACCGAGGTGGAACTCCGGGTGCCAGGCCGCAATGCCTACGATGCGGCCGCGCGCACCTGGCGTTGGGATGCGTTCCGGCGCAACCGTGCGCCCGCGGATGTCGGCAGGCAAGGCAACGAAACCTGACGCGAGCACCAGCGGGTGCCGGACGGGCGGTGGCATCCTGCCGACGACCGCGCGTGGCACTTTGCTTCTTTGGCCCCACGGGGCCGTGCGTCACGCGCAACGCGGAGACATCAAGACCTCTTCGCTGCCTGAGCAGCAGGGCGGAACGCGGTCAGCTTGATGCGAACCGTCCTCGACAAACCCTTGGCGTGTGACGCTCCCGCCCGGTCTCGACGCGCCTTTCCACCGCCGCGGCATGTCGCTGCCAACAGCGGTGTTGTCCCCCGTGAACACAACCTTTGTTCAGCCTTGCCATGCGCCGGGCCCTGGTGAATCCTTACGGGATCTTTATGCATGCGCTGGTAAAAGGCATCGTCTTGTCAATGTTGTCCTTCATGAATAAAAAGCACGACCGCCAAGGCTTGGCGACCCTGACGCTCGGTGCGATCGGCGTGGTCTACGGTGACATCGGAACCAGCCCCCTGTACACGGTCAAAGAGGTCTTCAGTCCCGGCACAGGCGTCCCCCTGGATGCGCAGCATCTGATCGGTGCCACATCGGTCATCTTCTGGGCACTGATGCTGGTGGTGACGTTGAAATACGTTGTCCTGATACTGCGCGCAGACAACCGTGGCGAAGGCGGCATCATGGCCTTGACCGCTCTGGCTGCGCACGCCGCAGGTGTCAACTCGCAACGGCGCACGTTTCTGCTTCTGTTGGGGGTTTTTGGCGCCGCTCTGTTCTATGGCGACAGTGTCATCACACCGGCCATCTCGGTCTTGAGCGCCGTGGAGGGCATCGAGGTCGTGACGCCGGCATTGAAGACCTTTGTGCTGCCCATTTCAATCGCCGTGCTGATCGGGCTGTTCATGGTGCAACGACACGGAACCAGCACGGTGGGCAAGATGTTCGGGCCTGTCATCACGCTGTGGTTTGCCGCGCTTGCGATTACCGGCGTCGTGCAGATTTCCAAACAGCCCGAAATCCTAGCCGGCCTCAACCCCCTTCACGCCTGGAATTTCCTGCACGAGCGTGGCTGGCAGGTGTTTGCGGCGGTCGGGGCAATCGTTCTTGCGCTGACAGGGGCGGAGGCGCTCTACGCGGACATGGGTCACTTCGGCAAGAAGCCGATTCAGATTGCATGGACCGGCCTGGTGCTCCCCGCCCTTGCTTTGAACTACTTCGGGCAAGGTGCGCTGCTCATGCGGGATCCTGCTGCCATCGCACATCCCTTCTTTCACCTCTTTCCTGGACCGTGGCTGATCCCTGCCGTCGTGCTCGCCACTTGCGCGACCGTCATCGCCTCGCAAGCCGTCATTTCCGGCGCTTATTCGATGACCAAGCAAGCCATCCAACTTGGTTTTCTGCCACGTTTGCAGATCATCTACACGTCTGTCAATGAGGCGGGCCAGATTTATCTGCCACTCGTGAACTGGGTGCTGCTCGCGGCAGTGATTTTGGCAACCGTTGGATTTGGAAGTTCATCCGCACTGGCATCGGCATACGGCATCGCCGTGACGGTCACCATGCTGATCACGACGTCGCTCACCTTCTTTGTCGTTCGATACGGTTGGGGTTATCCGCTGTGGGTCGCCGTCCTGGCAACGGGATTGTTCCTGGCGTTGGATGCGGCCCTTGTCGCGTCGTGTTCGCTCAAGTTTTGGGAAGGCGGTTGGTTCTCGCTCGTGATGGGCATCACCATATTCACCGTCATGGCGACGTGGAAGCGGGGCAGGGCATTGTTGATGGAGCAAATCCAGACGAACGATCCCGAATTGCTCCCCTTTGTTTCCGCCGTGATAAAGGAAGATTTGCCGAGGACGCCGCGCACCGCCGTCTATGCAGTCGCCAATCCGGAGACCGTGCCACAAGCGCTGATGCACAACCTCAAGCACAACGGCGTGCTGCATGAGCAGAACGTGATTCTCACCGTCGTTTTCCACGATGTGCCCTGGATTGATTTCTCAGAGCGGATTGAAGTCAAATCGTTGGTGCCTGGTTTCTGGCAAGTGCGTGTGAACTACGGATTCAAGAATGCCCCGGACATTCCATATGCCTTGGAACTTTGCGCGCAGCACGGATTGCACATCAACGCCTTCGAGACCAGCTACTTCCTGAGCCGTGAAACCGTCGTGCCCACCAGAGGCTCGGGTATGGCCCATTGGCGCGAGAAGTTGTTCGCGGGCATGTCCCGCAATTCCGGGAGCGTCGTGGAATTCTTCAAGTTGCCCAACAACAGTGTCATTGAGCTGGGGACCCGCGTGCAGATTTAGCAACTGCCGATCGGATCCATGTTCCGGGAGGCAGAATTTGCAACATTTTTATGCGCCCCCCGATAGTCTGAATCCCCCGTGCATTCGACGATTCAAGACGTGGCATCGAAACTCTTTTGGCTCATCGCGAGCGTGGAGATCGCGCTATCGATCGGCTTCGCCGTGCTATTGAACAGGGTCCCCACCGTCAAGCTCACGACAAGCCATTTCGTTCTGGCGCGCGGGCAACGGCAGGACAACTGGCTCGCCTGTGCGGCCATCTGGACGGTGATCCTCAGCGAAAGCGGCCCGATCCGGGAGATGCTGCAAGTGACGGGCGCCGTAGTGCTTGCCTGGCTCATTCACCGCACGGCGCAGCGCTTGCGACACGTGTTGAGTCGTCAAGGAACGAAGCGGTAGCCGATGCCTGTCTCCGTGATCAGATGTTCCGGTTGTGCCGGATCGGCCTCGACCTTCTTGCGCAACTGGCCCATGTAAACCCGCAGGTAGTGGGTATCTTCGCCATGGTTCGGTCCCCATACGGCGTTCAGCAGCTGGCGGTGTGTCAGAACGCAATGCGGGTGCGCTGCCAGATGCGTCAGCAGCCGGTATTCGATGGGGGTGACGTGGAGGTTCTCTCCGCTGCGTTCCACGGTGCGGCGTGCCAAGTCGATCTTCACATCGCCGAACTCGACGATGGAATTGTTCGAGGGTGACGCGATGGCCCGGCGCCGCAGGTGTGCCCGCACGCGCGCCATCAGTTCGCGGACGCCGAAGGGTTTGACCAGGTAGTCGTCCGCGCCGGCGTCCAGCGCCTGGATCTTGTCGTCCTCGTCGGTGCGCGCGGAGACGACGATGACAGGTACGTCGGACCAGCCTCGCAATTGGCGGATCAGCTCGACACCATCGCCGTCGGGCAAGCCGAGGTCCAGCACCAGCATGTCCGGCCGTCGGGTGCTGGCCTCGATGAGGCCTCGTGCCAGGTTGGCCGCCTCGTAGACTTCGAAACCTTCGCGTTCCAGCGTCGTGACTTCGAAGCGCCGAATCTCCGGTTCATCCTCGATCACCAGGATGCGCTGCCTTGGCTCTGTCATGCCGCGGCTCCTTTCTGCTCTGCCGGATCGGTCTGCGCGATCTGCGGCGGTTCACCGCGCGGAAGGTCGATCGTGAACCGTGCGCCGCCTCCCGGCTTCGTTGTCCCGGTGATCCTTCCTTCATGGGCCTCCACGATGGCCCGGCAAATGGCCAGCCCGAGCCCGACGCCCGGCGTGGCGCTTTCCTTGCGGCCGCGTTCGAACATCTGGAAGATCACCTCCTCCCGATTCTTGGGAAGGCCGGGACCGGCATCGTCGACGAAGATCTTCAAGCGATCATCGTCCACCACAGCCGTGATCTCGATCGGGCTGTCTGCGGGCGTGTATTTGGCGGCGTTCTCCAGCAGGTTGCACAGCACACGCTCGAACAAGGCAGCGTCGATGTTCAACAGCGGCAGATCGACTGGCAGGCTGACGCGCACCCGCTTCGCGTCCAGCGTACCCGCCATGGCGCGCAGCGCGCTGCCAATGGCTTCTTCCAAAGGCAGCCATTGCCGGTTGAGCTGGACGTGCCCACCCTGCAACTTGGCCATGTCGAGCAGGTTGTTCACCTGTGAGCTCATGCGCAACGAGGCCTCCCGCATCGAACCGGCGATTTGGGCTTCGTGGGTGCCCGCGCGAGCCGTCAATGCCATCGAATCGGCCATGCCGATCAGCGCCGACAGTGGGGTGCGCAGGTCATGCGAGATCGCGGCAAGCAGTGAGTTGCGCAAGCGCTCCGATTCCATCTGCACCGTGGTGTTCTGGGCCACGTCCACATAGTGGATGCGCTCCAGCGAGATTGCCAGCAGCGATGCGCAGGTATCGAGCAGGCGGCGTTGCTCGGGGCCCGCCAGCCGTGCCGGGTCGCGCGGCTCGACGGCGAGCACGCCGCGCATGCGCATCGGCGCTTTCAATGGGAGGTACAGGATGGATGCCGCCGGCAGGGTGTTGGTCCCCTGGCCCGCGGCCTCCGCATGGTCGAAGGCCCACTGGGCGACGGCCTGGTCGACGCAGGCTGGCAGCGATGCTTGCGGTACCGGTGCGGCCAGCCGGTCCTGCAGGTCCGCGACGAGCAATGCGGCATGGGCGTCGAACTCGGTTTTCATGAATCGCGCCGCCACCTGGGCCACCTGTTCGACCATCAGTGCGCCGGACAGGTCGCGCGACATCTCGTACAGCGCGCCCACGCGCTCTTCACGCAGCGTGGCCACCCTCGCCTGGAATCGCAGCACGGCCGTGAGCTGGCCGATCACCAGTGCCACGGCCAGCATCACGGCAAAGGTCAGCAAATACTGAGCGTCGTTGACACTGAAGGTAAAGCGCGGCGGCACCCAGAAGAAGTCGAAGCAACCCACCGCGAGAAACGCCGCCAGCACGGCGGGGCCGCGACCGAAACGCATGGCGACGAACACCACGGCCAGCAGGAACACCATCACGATGTTGGTCAGTTCCAGCCAGCCATGCAGCGGCAAGGAGAGCGCCGTCACACCGGCGCAGACCGCCGCGCTCCAGGCATACGGCTTCCAATCGAAACGGGCTTCCTGGCCTGCCTGCGTCGTCTCCTGCGAAACAGCAGAACCTGGTGTCCTGCCTGCGCGGGGCGGCAATGCGATCTGGATCACATCGAGATCGGGGCCCAGCATGCCAACGGCCTCTGCCAGTGAGGTTCGCCAGGGAGTCCGTCGTCGTCCGGTATCGCGACCGAGCACCACGCGCGACAGGTTGTGCTCGTGAGCGTACTTGACGATCAGCCCCGCCAGCGCGTTGGCGAACAGCGAGGCGGTGTTGGCCGCGCCCGCGTCCTGCGCCAGCTTCAATACCTTCATCACGCGCTGGCGGGAGGCGTTCGGCAGGCGTTGCAACCGTGGGGTCTCGATGTAGACGCAGTGCCAGGGCACGTCGAGTTGCGCCGCGAGGCGCGCCGTGCTGCGCACCAGCTTCTCCGAGCGCTCGTCGGGCCCGATGCACAAGAGCAGCGCCTCGCGCGTTTGCCAGACCGGCGCGACCGACTGGTTGCGCCGGTACAGCAGCATCTCGTCGTCGACCCGATCGGCGGTGCGCCGCAGGGCCAGCTCTCTCAAGGCGATCAGGTTGCCCTTGCGGAAGAAGTTGCGGACGGCCGTGGCGGCCTGTTGCGGAAGGTAGACCTTGCCGTCCTTCAGGCGCTGCAGCAGGTCGTCGGGCGGCAGGTCGACGATGACGACTTCGTCGGCCTCGTCGAACACGCGATCGGGCACCGTTTCCCAGACGCGGATGCCGGTGATGCCGCTGACGACGTCATTGAGCGTCTCCAGGTGCTGAACGTTCATCGTGGACCATACGTCGATCCCTGCGTCCAGCAGTTCTTCCACGTCCTGCCAGCGCTTGGGGTGGCGCAAGCCTGCCACGTTGGAATGGGCCAGCTCGTCGACGAGGATGAGCGCCGGCTTGCGCTTGAGTGCCTCATCGAGGTCGAACTCTTTCAGCGTTCGATCACGATAGCTCACTTCCTTGAGCGCCAGGACGTCGAGGCCATCCAGCAGTGCCAGGGTTTCTGCGCGACCATGGGTCTCGACAATGCCGACCACGACGTCCACGCCTTGCGCGCGTTGCGCATGCGCAGCAGCGAGCATCGCGTAGGTCTTGCCGACCCCGGCCGAGGCGCCGAAAAAGATCTTCAGCTTGCCGCGGCGGGCCTGCGCCTCTTCGGCCTTCAGCCGGGCGAGCAGTTCGTCGGGGTCGGGGCGCTGGTCGCTCATCGGAACGTGGGTTCGATTCAGAAAGTGCGCCCCGCCTGCAGCACCAGCACGGGCCGGTTCAGACTGCGGGTGTCGCCGTTGGCGGCCGACAGCCCGCCCGCTGGCGGGCGGAAGAAGGTGTCGTTGGTGGCGGCCACGGCAGCCGCCGAGACATTCCAGCCGCCGCTGAAGGTCTTGCTCACTGCCACACGGTAGTCAGTGTAGTCCGGGTTGATGTTGCCGTAGTTCGCCCGCACCTCGGTGTGGCCGACGTGGCCCACGAGACTCATGTCGTCGGCCAGCGGCCAGGTGACAGTGATGTCGTGGTACATCGTGCCGCGCGTGCGCTTGCTGTAGCCGGTGGATGTGTTGGCTCCGAAGTAGTCGGTCGCGGAAACCGAGAGTTTGTAGCTCAGCCACTTCCACGTCGCCCCCGCGTTGAGCTCGAAGGTATTGAAGCTTTGCGAAGGGAGGTTGCATGGCCCGCTGAATGCCGCGGAGGGACAAGCAGCCTTGTTCACGTTCGCGCCTGGGTACCAATAGCCATAGCCTCCGGCGGTGAACGCCAGGTCATCGTTGACCTTGAAGTTGTAGCCACCGTAGTAGTCGAGTTCCAGGCTGGTGCCTGGATAAGAATTGCCCGACACGTTGGACGCCCAGATGCCGGCGTAGAAGCCACTGGCCCAGTTGGCGTCGGCGCCCCCTTGGACCGCGGGCTTGCCCCAGGTCTGGTCGATTCCGCGGAAGCGGTACTGGCTGACGAGGCTGGCATTGGCCGTCGCGCTGAGGGCCGGTGTGTCGGCGGCTTGCGTCGGTGAAGCCACCAGCAGCACACCGAAGGCAGCGAGGGATGCGACGAAATTCGAGCGGTAAAGATTCATTGTTGACGTCACTGAAACAGGAAGCAGCGGCTATTCGTTGCGCTTGCACGGCCAGGCGATCAGGATCCACGCCAGGATCATGGGCGCGAAGATGACCCCCAGGGCCAGCAGGATCTCAATACCGTTGCACATGGGAAGAGCCAGATCAGCCGTTCGCGAGTCGATCGAGCGCCAGGTTCAGTCTGAGAACGTTGACGCGCCGTTCGCCCAGCAGGCCGAACAGCCGATCGGTCGTGTGTTGCGCGATCAGTGACTTCACGACATCCGGCGCCAAACGGCGGGCCCGGGCCACCCGGTTGAGCTGGTACTCGGCCGCCGCGACGCTGACCTCGGGGTCGAGCCCGCTGCCCGAGGCGGTGACCAGGTCGACCGGGATCGGCGCCGTGTTGGCCGGGTCCGCGGCCTTCAGGGCTTCGATACGGCCTTTCACGGCGTCGACCAGCGCGGGGTTGGTCGGCCCCTGGTTGGAGCCGCTGGAGTTGGCAGCGTTGTAGGGCATGGGGCCCGTGGCCGACGGGCGGCCCCAGAAGTACTTCGGATCGGTGAAGTTCTGACCGATCAGCGATGAACCCACCGGCTGGCCGTCCTTGACGATCAGACTGCCCGATGCCTGGTGCGGGAAGGCCACTTGGGCCACGCCGGTCACGGCCAGGGGGTACACGATGCCGGTGACGACGCTGAGCAGAACGAACAGCGTGATGGCGGGACGAATCAGGGATTTCATGGTCGCTTCCTCACACGAGGCCCAGGACACTGAGCAGCAGGTCGATGACCTTGATGCCGATGAACGGCACGATCACGCCGCCCAGGCCATAGACCAGCAGGTTCTTGCGCAATAGCACAGCCGCCCCCAGAGGGCGATAGCGCACGCCCTTCAAGGCCAGCGGAATCAGGAACACGATGATCAGTGCGTTGAAAATCACCGCGGACAGGATGGCCGAGTTCGGGCTGGTCAGTTGCATGACGTTGAGCGCTTGCAACTGCGGATAGGTGGTGACAAAGGCGGCCGGAATGATCGCGAAGTACTTCGCCACGTCGTTCGCGACGCTGAAGGTGGTGAGCGCGCCGCGCGTCATCAGCATCTGCTTGCCCGTCTCGACCACCTCGATCAGCTTGGTGGGGTTGCTGTCGAGGTCCACCATGTTGCCGGCTTCCTTGGCAGCCTGGGTGCCGGAGTTCATCGCCACCGCCACGTCCGCCTGGGCCAGCGCCGGCGCG
>Ga0207690_10001886_pt1 | contig 12868 bp, 12 predicted proteins | sample KBSC23metaG_FD_184315 | JGI IMG/M metagenome (GOLD analysis project Ga0207690, IMG submission 184315) | Corn rhizosphere microbial communities from Kellogg Biological Station, Michigan, USA - KBS C2-3 metaG (SPAdes) (version 2) | ecosystem: Host-associated > Plants > Roots > Rhizosphere > Soil ...
GCCAGATTTACTTTCATACCGGAAATTGCGTTTTCACGCTCCTGATGCTCAATCGCTGCAGCTTCCATCTCGGATTTAATCGCATCAGCTTCACGAAAAGCATTGATGGCACTGCTGGCTGCTGCGCCTGCAAAAGTTCCAATAACTGACATGATGATCTCTCCTTAATCGTTAAAAGATAAAGACAACCAAACAGGTCCTTCTTGACTACCCATGCTGCTTATCTGCAGTAGTCATTCGTATGTGGCTATGAAAACTTCATCAGTTCCATTCACACCAAAATTTTCACTGAAATTTTCTATACTCTTGCGAATCAAGATCGCGTCGGTTCAATAACCAGGAGCTGTTGGTACAACAACAGCTCCTGACAAAAAACTCAGCCAATACCACCCAATGTCTTCTGGCTGTCGTTCATGCGGCGCATCTGGTTGTTGGCCAGATTTACTTTCATACCGGAAATTGCGTTTTCACGCTCCTGATGCTCAATCGCTGCAGCTTCCATCTCGGATTTAATCGCATCAGCTTCACGAAAAGCGTTGATGGCACTGCTGGCTGCTGAGCCTGCAAAAGTTCCAATAACTGACATGATGATCTCTCCTTAATCGTTAAAAGATAAAGACAACCAAACAGGTCCTTCTTGACTACCCATGCTGCTTAACTGCTGTAGTCAATCGTATGTGGCTATGAAAACTTCACCAGTTCCATCCATATCAATTTTTTTCCACAGCACAACTATCGTCCCCCTATCAATTTCTCTGTTCGCACGTCGGCTAGCAAAAGCACGCCGTGCAAGATGAATTGAAATGGAACTTTGGTTTTCGCACCGCCACTTATTTGAGGAATGCCAGTAAAACGATTGCTGGCCACTCAACTTAAGGGGGGAATTCAACATGGCGAGAATGAGGTTGACGGACAAAGCCGATCCAGGCTTGATGTACGACGCAGAAGTAAGCAACTGGAGCCCTGAATTTCTCAAGCAAGCAGGCGTAACCAGGGAAAAAGTTATCGCATTCTTTTCTAGTTGCCCATCAGTAGGTTTTGAGATCGACGGCAAGCAGGTCGGAGGCATGATATTCGACGGAAAAGAAGCACATCTTGCAGTTCTCCCTGAATACCAGGGCCGTTGGGCACTCTTATTCAAACACGCACTGAACTGGCTCTTTTCGATCAAGGATCCCGTTTACGTTGACATCCAAGCTACAAACGAAAAATGTATTCGCTTCATGGAGAGGAACCAGTGGCGACGAGTTAAGGAGAACAGTGAAAAAATCACCTTCGAAATGACAAGAAACACCCCCGTCTTAACCAGAGAATGGAAGCGAAAGTAGTGATGGAACATAAAGACGGTAACACTTCACAATGAATTTATCGTCAATGTCAACGTTGAGTTTGCAACACAGTACAGAACAGACATCATCTCGATTCGTTGTCATCTTCCATCGCCTCCAGGCAAGGCCGTAAAAGTTTTTTGACATGGGCGCAGTTCCTAATATCATCCCAAGCAGAAAAGTGAGAATGCTCCATGTCAAAAAACTTTTACGGCCTTTCCTGTCAATTTCCAATTGATCAATTTTGATTTTCGCATTCACCACATCCCTTCTTTATTCATCTCCTTTACCGTCGCATCTTTCAATTGAAGCAGCACGATATAAGTCATTTCTGATGTATCTCCTTAATTTCTTTATTTGACGCAACACCCAGCGTTTCATATAGTCCATTTAGTGGCTTCGACTCCATTAGGGAATCGCATGTAATACCAAAGTTAGTACGCCGATTCTTAAAATAGTTATGTGCTATGACTAAACTGCCACAAGAAACCACATATCGAAAAAAAGAGCCACATATACATGGCTAATTCTTGTATAAAGACTTTTGACTGCACAATTAAAAAACGTTTTCACTTGCCATTTTTTTAGTCACAAAAACGTCAACATTTCTGGTATCTGACTTTTTATAGTATGAGAAAAGGGAGTGCCATATTTTTAGTTTTCCAGACTTATGTATGAGTCAAATCCCTGGTTCAATAGAACCATCAAGGGTGGCGTAATGTAGAGCGGCACTTTGGGTAGGTGCCACATTTCTTCGCATTACTGGAGGTTATGCATTTCGCCATGCTCTACACAGGTTGCATCGAGGAGGATGTCCGCAGAATCACGGATGTATCCTGACAAAGAAACAACCATATAAAAAGCCTGCAATATCGCTAACCCAGATATTGAGCAGGTATTCGGGGGAGATAGTCATGCGTCGAAAAATAGCTTTTTCCGGCTTGCGGTTTGTTCTCTTTCTTGCTGCGAGCTATCTCATCCTGAATACCGGCGCTGCAAACGCATCCGACATTCCCTGGCCCAAAGCGCGCTTCCAATACGTCGCTCTCAAAAAAGATTTGCGCGAACTGCTGCGCGAGTTCTCCAAAAGTCAGGACATCACTCTAAGCCTCGCCGATGGCATCGAGGGAAGCGTGAGCGGAAGCTTCGATCTTCCGCCACAAGCATTGCTTGATCTGCTTGCAACAAACCATCATTTTTCATGGCATTACGACGGCACGATGCTATACATCACACCGTCGAAAGAAGCATCCGATACTGGCATCCAGCTCCGCTCCGACAGAGGGGATTATCTGTACACAAGATTGCAAGGGATAGGCAAGTCCGACGTTCGCTATTCCAGGACTGCGGAAACGGACAACACCATAGCGATCCCCTCAGCCGCAACACATGTACAAGGAAACGATGCCAAGGAAGGAGCAAACACCAGCGAGGCGGCAAGAGACTGGATTATCGAGAGTACAGACAAGACTCTCAATTCCACGTTTTCCCGCTGGGCCGCGACAGCCGGCTGGCAATTGTTGTGGGAGCTTCCGGTCGACTATTCAATCGATGCCAGGACCACTATCCATGGCACCTTCGCAGAAGCCGTCGAATCCGTTGCGAAAAGCATGGGAAAGACGGCATCCCCGATGAAAGCCATTTTCTACTCGGGCAACAAAGTACTTCGCATTGTGGCAAGGGAGGCGCAATGAGAACGACAAAAACTCTGGCAATATTCGCTACGTCGCTGGTATCCGGATGCACCGGTTTGACGCAAACAATCAGTACTAATGTCGACAATACCGAGTCCAAGGTATCGCGCCTGGTGCGCGATGTAGGTCGGGTTGAATCGCGCGGCCAATCGGACTCTGTCGTCGTGCATGAGAACGGTATCTGGATAGGAAAGAACATCATCAAGCGTTCCCCGGTTTCCTTGCCCGCCATGTTTTATGAACAGGCGACTTTTGACCGCAGCATTTCATCGCTGACAGAGCTTGCGGAACGAATAACACTGCGCTCCGGTATTCCGACAAAAATCGCACCTGACGCACTCCAGGCGTTCACTCGCGCAGCTCAATCCGCAGGCAACGCAAACAATCCGCTCCAGCCCAATTCCGCTTTGTCGATGCCACAAACCATGGCCGCCCCTTTCCATGGCGGGGCCGGTGCTAACAATCCCATGCCGATACGCATCACTTATTCGGGCGGGACGTTCAAAGGTCTGCTTGACACGGTCACAGCACGGTTCGGCATTTTCTGGAAATACGTTGACGGCATCATCCAGTTTTACTACACCGATACACGGTCATTCCAGATCAGTGCCGTCCCCGGCGATGCCGCACTCACCGCGACCGTTACCAGCGGAGCCACTGCTACCGCTGATGGCGGCGGCACTGGCGGTTCTTCCGGAGGCGTAAGTTCAAACAATTCCAACAACACGGCCGTCAAGACTCAACTATCCGTGTACTCCAGTCTTGAGAAAGCGATTTCCGTGATGCTCTCTCCTTATGGCAGCGTGGTTGCCTCACCGGCAACCGGCTCCATCACGGTATCGGATACCCCCGACAGACTAGCCAACATCGAAAAATTCATTGAGAAAGAAAACAAAGCCCTTTCACGCCAGGTCATGATCAACGTCACCATACTTGGCGTCACGTTATCGAGTAATGATAGCTATGGCATCAACTGGAATCTGGTCTACGGTGATCTGGAGCGCAAATACGGTATTAACAACACGCGCTCTCCTGATGCGGGCAGCACCTCGTTTTCAGCCGCCATTCTCAACACGGCAAGCAGCAAATCTGCCGGCACCTCAATGGTCATCGATGCTCTGTCTCAGCAAGGAAAGGTTCGTCGGGAAACCAGTGCATCGGTAGTCACCCTGAACAATCAGCCTGTTCCGGTCCAGGTCGCCAAGCAAACCAGCTATCTGAAATCATCGCAGACAACTCTGACTTCCAATGTAGGCAGCAGCACTACGCTTACACCAGGCACCGTCACTTCCGGTTTCAACATGAGCATCCTGCCTACGATCTTAAGCAACGGCACCGTGGTGATGCAGTTTTCCACGGATATCTCATCCTTGCGCAATATCCGCAAAGTGTCGAGCAGCAATGGATCTATCGAGACTCCTGAAATCGACACTCGCAACTTCCTGCAGCGCGTTGCGATGCGATCGGATGAAACCCTTGTTATCAGCGGTTTCGAACAGACTGACGACAACCTCGATCAACAAGGCATCGGCACCCCGACCAACCTGCTTCTGGGCGGTGGCGTTAAAGCGCAGACAAGCAAGGAACTAATCGTGATCCTGATTACACCTATTGTTATGTAGAAACATTTTAATTTTCCGCCTCTTCGTATAGACCAGTATGGCTGTCCATATCATCCAGATCGAGAAACACAAGTTCGTCTGCGGATTGTTCTGGCAGTCGCTTACGCGCCCGCGCGAGCTGGCGAAAGAAGCGCAAGAGCTGTCCAAGAAGGTGGACTCGAACCTGTTGGTAATACGGCAAGACCAGGCGGTGGCTCAGGCCGGCTATGCGCATACTCGCGATGGCGTGCAAAGCGGATATTATTCGCTCGCGGCGATTCTCTCCAAAACGATTTCACTGGAAGGAGCCGAATATGATGGCCGCCATCAGCCCGTTCACAGCTGGCTCGGCGCCTTCAAACTCCCCGACGGCATGTGGTTCTATTGTGCTGTGCGCGATGCGAACTTCCTGCCGAATGGTGATTTCGCCGGCACTAAAGAGCAAGTCCTGGACCGTTTGTTAAGCGATTACAGCCTGGGCAGTTGGAATGTCGTTATCGGCGATCCCGAGCTGGAAGAAAACGGTTTCCATAACTTCAGCGCAAAGACGCTGCTCGATCTTATTCCGCGCAACACAGCAGGCCGTATCCGTACGTATAGCTGGTGGGCCTTGCGTCCCGCCGAAACGCATCTGCCTTGGAAATTGATCGCCGTCAGCGCAGCGGTGGCCTTGATCGCTGCTGCTGTGGGCATGACGTACTGGAACCGATACCAGAAAAAGAAAGCGGAGGATGAACGCGAGCGCGCCATCAACTCGGCATCTCAAAAAAACATAACGGGTAAAACAGTGGAGTCTGGGATACCTCATCCTTGGCGAAACAAACCTTTGCCGCGCGATCTGGCGCGGGCATGCATGAAGAAGTTCATCATCATTTCGCCAGGCGGCTGGCGGCTCGATGAATTCCAATGCACTCAAACGGTAGTCAGGTACTCCTGGTCGCGCGGCGATTCCAGCGTCAGCAATTTGCTGCGCGATGTACCCGATGCAACGCTGAGCCTTGACGGAGAAAAGGCGACATACTCCGTCGCACTGAGTGTGAATGCGGAGAGGGACGAGAAGCTTCCAGACGAGAATACGCTGATGCGCTACCTACTGTCCCGCTTCCAGGCGCTCGGCATTGGACTTGGAATGAAACCAATACAAAAAAATTCCGGGGATGCCGGTAATCAGTCCGCTGAATGGAAGACCTATTCCATCTCCGCCAACCTCGGTCCGTTAACGCCGCTCGCCGTGGGGGAAATACTGACACAACCTGGAATCCGCCTGGACAAGCTTGTCTATCGCGGTGAAACATGGTCAATCGAAGGAGTCATCTATGCGGAATAGAACAAAACATCTATTGGCTATCGTATGCGCCGCTATCGCAAGCACTGCATTGGCCCAGTCGGCAATAGACAACCTTTCAAAAATCGAGGAGGAAACATTGCTCCTCAAGGCGCGTGAAAAACAACTCGTCATCAAAGCTCAAATCGCAGCGAAAGAGGCAGAACTCGCGTCCAAGAATATGGATGCAAGCCGCTTCCAGCAATCGCCGGAAGATGCGCCAATAATTCTATCGATAGAAGGAATCGGCAAAAATCTCTATGCCACGCTGCAAATGCGCAATGGGAGCACGATGGATGTATCGAACGGCGACACCCTCCCCAATGGCATGAAGGTCGTTTCGATACGTTCTAACGAAGTGCTGGTCGAAACGGCAAAGAACCGCCGCATTCGTCTTGCCACGGGCGCTCCCGCAACCACCGCTCCCCAAATGGCGCAACGTTCCGCAACGCTCCCCATGCCGGCACCGCTCCCCATGCTGCCCATTCCTCCGGCATCTGCAGCGAAAGGATCGCTGAAATGAACACCACGCCTCAATTTCATGCCAATGGCGATGCATCGTCGGCAAAACCGTTGACCTCGGCCGACTTGCAGTCTGCTGAAGTGTTGAGCCGAAGCGGCCCTTATGAAGCGCGGGACGAAGAGCGCAAGCTGCTCTGCTTTTTGTCCGATGGAAGGCTCGTCATCGCAACAGGACAGTCCATGAACGCGCATGTGCAGTCTTATCGTGCACGGCTCGAACGCATGCGGCGTCCCTATCGTGTCGTATTTGCATCGATCGAAGAAATCAGCCTGGCCTATCAGGCAAACGGCAATGCCATGCGTCGTCAGGGACAAACGATGATGCAGGTCACCGCCAAGGAGCTGCTTTCCCAGGGATGCCGCGAACGTGCATCGGATATTCATATCCGTGTCAACAAATCCAGCACCGAGTTTTACTTCCGTATTCACAACGACCTCATCAAGATGGGCGTGCAGACACGCGAATACGGCGAACGTCTGCTGGCCACCATCTATGGCGCGATGACAGCCGTTTCGGACAACACTTACAAGCCCACCGAACGCCAGGACGCCTCCATCAGCGAGCGCGACAAACTTCCCGACATGCTGTACGGCGTGCGTATTGCCACGACCCCGACCAGCGAAGGGAATCTGATGGTATTGCGTCTGCTGTACAACGACGCTGGCGACGACATGGACCTTCGTCCTCTCGGCTTCACGCAGCAGCATGCCACTCTAATCCAGATGATGAAAGATAACCCCATAGGGATGCACATCATCAGCGGCCCTACCGGCTCCGGAAAATCGACATCGCTGCAACGCATTCTTTCAGGAGAATTAATCGAAGCAGAAGGAAAGATTCATGCAATCACCGTGGAAGACCCGGTGGAATACCCTATCGCAGGAGCGGTGCAGACATCGGTGACCAACGCCAGCACTGAAGAAGAACGCTCTCGCCTGTTTGCAGCTGCCATCTCTAACGCCATGCGGCTGGACCCCGACACCATCATGATCGGTGAAGTACGCGACCGTGCATCCGCGCAAAGCGCATTGCGCGCCGCCATGACAGGCCACCAGGTATGGACCACGGTGCACGCCAACAGTGCCATTGCCATTGTCGACCGCCTGGTTGATCTGGGCCTGCCGCTCAACATGGTTGCCGACCATATGGTGATCACGGGCCTTATCAGCCAGCGGCTCGTCAAGCTTTTGTGCCCGCACTGCAAGAGATCATTGCTGGACCACCCGCGTGAACTGCCTGCAGACATGATGATTCGCGTCAAGAATGCAATCGGCGACAGTCTCTCCAATGTCTACCTCACTGGAAACGGATGCGAGCGCTGCAATCACAAGGGAACAATCGGACGCAGCGTGCTGGCCGAAGTGATCCTCCCCGATGCCGCCTTCTATGAATTCGTGCGCGCCGGTGAAAAGATCAAGGCGATCGAATACTGGCTTAGCGAGTTGAATGGCCGCACTATCGTGGAACATGCGGCCGAAAAAGTAGCTGCCGGACTGGTTGATCCGCGCGTAGCCGAAAAAACCGTAGGCCGTTTGACCCCTGCAAGAACCGGCGGAGGCTTGCATGGCAATTGATCTCAACCGCTTGTGGGCCCAAACACAGATCACGGAATCCGTGCGTCTTCGCCTGTATCGCAAGATTGCCAAGATGCTGGAAAACGGCCTGCCTCTGCTGAAGATCATCGAGGAACTGCGGGATCGCTCATCGGAAAACGGCCGCAAGCCCAATGAGCCGTTAGTCATTTTGCTGGAAGAGTGCCGCCGAACGATTCAAAACGGCGGCATGCTGTCGGAAGGCTTGAAATCCTGGGCGCCGAAGACCGAGCAAATGATCATCATGGCCGGCGAACAATCCGGCCGACTTGAAGACACCCTGATCACGATCATCGAAGTCGTGCAAGCCACCAAAAAAATCAAGAATGTGATTATCGGCGGACTGGCCTATCCGTTTTCCATCCTGACGCTGGTCATCCTCTACATCTACATATTCGGCGTCAAAGTGATTCCGCAATTCGCGCAGATCGCTGACCCGAAGAAGTGGCATGGCGTAGCCAAGTCGCTATATGTAATGTCGGTTCTGGTGCAGGACTGGATGCTTTATCTGGTCCTGGCGCTCGTGGCCTTGATCGTTGCAGTACTGGCATCGATGCCGCGCTGGTGTGGAACCCTGCGCTGCATCGCAGACAATATCGCGCCCTATTCCATATACAGGCTGGTGGTAGGAAGCAGCTTCCTGATGGCTTTCTCCGCCCTGCAATTCGCCGGCGTCACGGTCGAAAAATCGCTCTCACGACTGGCCCAGACGGCTCAACCATGGTTGCGCGAACGTCTGGAAGGAGCCATCTTTGGCGTGAAATCGGGATTGAATTGCGGAGAAGCGTTGCGCAATACAGGCTATGGATTCCCCTCCAAAGAACTCATCGATGACCTGTGCATATATGCAGAGTACAAGGGATTTGCCGAAGCATTGAAAATGCTTGCGGACGAATGGATAGAGGAAGGCGTGGAAAGCATCTCCGCGCAAATGAAAGTCCTCAACGGAATATCGATAGTCACGATGGCAATCGTTATCGGGTGGCTGGTCATCGGCTTCTTCGGTGTTCAGCAGGAGATCGCTGCAATAGCTCGGGCAGCACATTAATATTTATATTATTCGGAGGAGAGAGAAATGAAAGCTATCGTATCCCGGCGCCTCAAGATTGCAGACTATGCGTATCGTCAGCGAGGTGCATCGCTGCTTGAAGGTATTGCTTACCTGGGTATAGCGGCAGTAGTGGTTATCGGTGCGGTTTCGTTGATGCGAAGTGCGTTTTCGAATGCGCAAAGTAATCAGCTTGTTCAAGACGTGATATCGATTCGCACTGCGGTTCGCAAACTCTATATGGGTCAAAGTGGAACGCCTTATCAACCTGGAGGTGCTGCAGGTGGGATGAATTCGATCCTGAGTAACGCTCGTGCCCTACCCGATAACCTGGCAATCTCCAACGCTGGCGCTACCATAGTAAATGCATGGAACGGCAACGTGAATATCTCGTCATCTGCTGCCGGTGCTCAATTCTCGATTAGCTATGACAGCGTACCTCAAGATGTTTGCATCAACGCGTTGAGCGGTGCCTCAGGTTGGATCAGTATTACCGTGAACAGCAACAATGGAAATGCCATTCTTGCTGCAAATATGCCAGCCACAACGGCTGCAGCAAATACTGCCTGCAATGCTGCTACAAACACGATTGTATGGGTCGCTAACTGATGAGTATGGCAAACGGCTGATGCCAAGAACATCAGCCATCCAGGCAAAATGACGTTCGTACACCGCCCAAAAAGCAGATATACGAACAGAAAGCAATATCGATGGCAACCCAGACCATCGAAGCACTTTAAGTAGGGAGGTTATCATGTGGCAAACAGCGATCCTGACAGGCATGCTTGCAATGGCAGGCTTTTACACGCTCGAAAGAGCCGTTTCCACGCAATCGTCCGAGCTGACACAAAGCACCCCACGAAGCGCCGACCTTGCCAACAGCATGGCTATCTATCGGCAAAGTATTCTCAACTACCTGCAAGATCATCCAGACCTGCTACAAAAATCGCTAGGATCGGATCCTCCTTCGCTTTCGGACGAAGACATAAAAAAGGCGCTGCCTTCATGGTACGTCTTGCCTAAAGATGCGAACTCGCACCCTCTATGGGCGCATCGCATATGCCCAGACAAGACTCTCATCGTATTTGCCGGCCAGAATATAACGAAAAGCATTACCCAAGACCTGCTCAAGATTTCCAAAAATTCCATCACCGTTGGCGAATCGATAGGAAACACATCGATCTATTCTCCAGTCATTGCCCACAAAGATTCCCCATACGATTTTTGCCATGCCCCTGCAAAAATCAATACTAATGTGGAAAGTGCTAATACGGAGAGCAGTTTTTTATCCAGTTGCACTTCCATCACCGCCGGTCGTCCGGTGTGGATTGCAAAACTCAACTAGGTCGATTGAAAAATGAAAATGCGCTACAGAGAACGCGGCTTTTCATTACTCGAAGTGCTTGGCGCTTTGGCCATCGGAGTAATCATGACGGCCGGCTTGACCGCACTCGTCAACGCATCTCTGGAAGAAACAAAGGGGCAGCAGGCTGCCTATTACCAGTCACAAGTGGCTGCTGCGGCCTTCAAATATATCAGCACCAATTACGGGGCATTAACCACAACCGCGACTGATACAACTCCGGTCGTCATCAACCTCGACACACTAAAGACCAACAGTCTGCTTTCGGATAATTTCGGATCAATGAACGCCTATGGGCAAACCCCATGCGTGCTCGTCCTAAAAACAACAAAAACAAAACCTAACAATGTAACTGTATCTGTTCTCAACACCCTCGTCGTCACTGAAGGTGGCACTAATATTAGTGACGTAGACATTGGCACTATCGCCGCTCAATCCGGACAAGGCGGCGGTTTCATCTCCCAAGCGGATTCCACGAGTGCACACGGTGCATACAACTCATGGAACCTCTCCTCCTCGACTACGCCGCAATTGGCTAACTTTCTATCCAAGAATTGCTCTGGTACTGCGGCTACCGGCGGCCATTTGGCAAGTGCTTTTTTTTATGACGGATCAGGTCCTGATCAGATTGCCACGGACTATCTGTATCGAAACGCATTCGACGGCCACCCCGAAATGAACCAGATGAATACGCCTATCCATATGTATCCAGGGACAGGTGCCGTAGCAACGGAAGGCAGCACCACAGACCCCCGCTGCGCATCGGACAACGACAAAGGCAAAATCGCTGTCGATAGCAACGGTAAGATTCTGACTTGCCAAAATGGCACATGGAAGAGTTCAGGCTCGGCCTCCTGGGCGGAACCAGGCTCGGGCACGGATGCTTCTGGCCTGCCACAGACAGGAAACTCTAACGGCGACGTACGGGTCGCGCAAGACTCCGGAAATCTTTACGTCTGGACCTCCCCCAATGCGGATGGAAGCAATGGGCAATGGAACCAAGTGCCTTTCGACAAGAACGGCGATCTCACCGTTCCACGCTACATACTATTAAAAGGAACCGCGACCCGAGACACACCCTGCATTTCTCCTCTTACAGGTTCTACGATTGCAATAAACGACAGCGACGGCCAAATTCTTACATGTCAAAATGGAACATGGCAGCGGCAGTCCTCAATAGAACTTGCAGATAACTGGAATGGGTGCATACGTCTTCAGGCATCCAAATATGCCGTACAAGACTGGCCCCCATGTAATGATGTCATCTCGCCATTATTAGTTCATTACAATCCATCTTTAGGCTCTTATAATGCCGACCTCATCATCCAGATCATGCCCAAAAAAAACGGGATCATTTCAGCGACGGTTTCATCCATGATAAACCGCACCTTGGCAACTCCGCCCAATTTTTACGCAGCGCAACTACAGTTGTACATCGAACTCTATAACAATGATACAGGTCGTGTCATTGGCTCCAGCAGTGCCATGACTCCTATACTAAAAAACGAGTCGTCATCCATCAGCGCCACTCTACTTAAGGCAGTAACTCCCAACACCAATGGCTACAGTATCCGGATTGTGAATGCATGGAATTTTCTCACCGGGCAGCCTGAAGTGTGGGATGAAGCAAATTACTTTGACTCTAACGGTAACACGATCCAACAAACACCGCTGCGTTCAAGCTGGAACTTCGATCTGTTCTATTAGCGTTATCGCCCAATGGAAAAGAATATTTTTCGTATCGCCAAAGCGGCTTGTGCACTTTCCCTCATGTTTATTTCCAGCCACGCCTGTGCATGTTGGGAAGAAGCAGCGCAACGATACGGAGTCAATGTCTATCTGCTTTATGCAATTGCAAAAACCGAATCGAACCTGAATCCGTCCGCGATCAATCGCAACAAGAACGGCTCCTATGATGTCGGACTGATGCAGATTAACAGCTCCTGGTTCCCCATCCTGCGCAAGTACGGCATCGATGAAGAACAGCTATATCAGCCATGCGTCAATATTCATGTTGGAGCCTGGATTCTGGCGCAGAATGTTCGCAGCCTCGGCTACTCATGGGAAGCGGTCGGCGCATACAATGCACGCCATCCTGTTCGACGTGCTCAATATGCACTAAAAGTTTATAAAAATCTGCCGCAGAGTGCGTTCACGGCACCTTAAAGCTCGCGCAAGTTCAAAATCGCTGGAAGATTAGCATTGCCTTTATTTGAGCAGCAATGCGCATGCTGAACCACCCCGGATTTTGTGGAGGCTGGTTGGTTTAAGGACGGCCTGTTCGGTCTGCTGCCGGTAATAGTTTTCTTCCGCTTCGGCAGGCGGAATATACCCGATAGGCGCGAGCAAGCGATGATGATTGAACCACGCGACCCATTCGAGCGTGGCCAATTCC
>Ga0207690_10001887_pt1 | contig 12865 bp, 17 predicted proteins | sample KBSC23metaG_FD_184315 | JGI IMG/M metagenome (GOLD analysis project Ga0207690, IMG submission 184315) | Corn rhizosphere microbial communities from Kellogg Biological Station, Michigan, USA - KBS C2-3 metaG (SPAdes) (version 2) | ecosystem: Host-associated > Plants > Roots > Rhizosphere > Soil ...
GTGCGTGATGGTTATGTCGCCTATGCTGATAGCGAGGCGCGCGTCGGTGCCTTTCCTGCGCGATCCTGGACCGCATCCGGGTTAAGGCGCAGCGCAATCGCCCACGATATGAGCGCGCCACGCCGGAAATCTCCATTTCTGGACGGTACTAATTCCGGTGGGGCAGGCTCGATTGACCAACGCGGATCGAACTGCGCCGTCAAGGGGGCATGGTCAGCCTTCATAATGAGGGCCAATACCGGAAATATGCATCACGCGTTCAGAGACAGCTGAAACTCTGCACATTCAAATCGCGGCAATGAAGAGAGGTAAGGAGACGATGACGGTCGAAGCTTCGCAACTGCAAAGCAGTTTCGTCAGTCGCTGGAAGGCAACGGTCTGCTCGTTATTGGACGCGATGCTTACGGATGAAGAGAATGAAGTTCGACTCCGACGTTTTCATATGGTCGGCGCGCTGGGGCTTCTGGGACATCCACTTTACTATTTCATCTGGAGCGTCGTCTTTCCCCAATCGTACGAGAGTGGCTGGTTGCGAGCGATATGCACGCTGCTCTTCCTTCCTTTCCTGTTCATACGACGGCTGTCGCACACCTATTGGTACGCGGTTTACCCCTTCGTCGCAATTACGATCGGGTTACCGTTCAGTTTTACCTTCCTGTACTTGCAGAATGCCGGAGCAATGGTCTGGGCTGAGTCATTGCTGATTGCGGTGGTCATCCTGTTCCATTTCAGTACGGCCTTTGCGTTGGGGTCGCTCGTCATGGGAGCTGTTGGTGCGGCTGTCCTATTCGAACTCGGTGGGGGATCGCTTGCGGCCCTTCCATTGCATACGATGCTGATCCAGCTGCCGATTTTGGTATTTGAGATTGCCACGCTGATTATCATCAAACTGGATAGACAAGCCCTCACAGAGCAAAAACAGAGGGGGGCCACATTTGTCCTGGGTGTCGTGGCACATGAACTGCGGACGCCGCTGGCCAGCGTTCAGCTCACGATGAAGGGGGTTCTGGCAAGAGTCCAGAGATGCTTGGCCGCCGATCATCCGGCAGAGCTTGAAGAGCTCCCGAAAGCAGTTGAGCGCGTGCGTTTTGAAGTGGCTCGCATGAACAATACGATCGAGCTTCTGGTGGTGAACTCGAAGAATCCCAAGTCGGTGGAGATTTCGGTGTTCGATCCACACAAGGTCATTTGCTCAACCATTGCGATCTACCCTTTTGAGACGGGGGTGTCTGATCACGTGCACATTGCGCCAAGTGCGGGCTTTCACGTAAAAGGTAATCCAGCGCTCTTTGGGCATGTCATTACCAATCTCACCAAGAATGCAATTGAGGCAATCCATCGCGCCGGAAAAGGTGAAATCACGATTGTCTGCCGGTCAGTGGATGACGTTGTGGAAGTCCTGTTTCGGGATACAGGAAGCGGGGTGCCTGCCGTCGTCCTAAAGCGCATGTTCCAGCCGTTTTTTTCCTATCCCGCTCACCGGGGGACGGGCGTTGGGCTGGCGTTTTGTCGCAAGGTATTGCGATCCTGGGGCGGCACGATTTCCTGCGAATCCGTTGAGCACGAGTACACCAAATTCAGCATTCGACTACCACGTCATGATGGTGCCGGAACGTCCGCGCCATTGTCGAACGTTGCTGAACCAGCGAGCGCTATTGTGTGACCTCTGCGCCGTCTATAGTCCGCTTGGAATAGGGCGGCGTTTGCGAGTACTAGACGCATTCCCATACGTTTTAGCAAACGTGTGCCCTGCAGGCACTGGCAACAAGAACTGTGTTGGTGATTCTTGCGTGTCGACGTGACCGTACGAACGAGTTGGGCGACGATATTGGGTTCGTGCAACGCATGATTTCAGATCGCAAAGACAGCGATGGGATGCGGTTACTGCCTGGCCTTCGCTACGAGCTATTTTCGGAGCGAGGCCTGTACCCCCATGGGTCTGTTTTGTCCATTTGGACCGGAACGGATTTCGTGGATGACATGACAGGCGAGGCCATTGATGCGGCTGGCTACAGCAGTGCGATGTTAGTGCCGCCTGCCGTAACGTCCGTTTGAAGCTGTCCCCAAGAAGAATGCAGGCCGCCACATGCCAACTCAGCGGATGAGCGAAACTGGTTTGGCGTGACGGCTAGTTTCTGCGTGCTTATCGTCGAGCGGTGGAGGATTCTCGGGCAAGATTCTTGACGTTGTTCAACAAGAAGTCTTTTTGCGCAGCGGCGCTGTCTCGTTGGGCTCGGCGTGTAGAAGACCAGGTGTCCAATTGCACTTCCTGTCGAATTTCAGCCAGCACTGACAATAGCCGCTCGATGTCTTGGTCGGTGAGTTTGGCATTCAACGTCAGGCGCATCAGCGCGCGGTTTTTTGGGGTTGCTGGTGAGCAGAATACTGCGCCAAAAATACCGCGCGCCTGCAACGCGTCGCGTAGCACCTTCACCTGAGGCTCAGTGCCGGCCTCCAGCCCAATGATTTGCTCGGTGCCGTCACTGATGTTGTAGCCCAGCGCTGTAACCTCTGTACGGACGTGGTGGGTGATCGCGAGCAGTCGTTTGCGTCGATCGTCTGCCGCAGCAATGAAGTCGAGTGCTGCGTCGAACCAAGCCAGTTCATGAGCAAGCAAGCCGGAGCTAAAAATTGCTGGCCGTGACTCCACGGCGAAGAACTCCTTGAATTTGCCTGAACACGCAACGAACCCGGCGCGTCCCGCGAAAGCTTTGGCCAATGAGGCTGTCCGGAAGTGAACGCGTTGCGCGAGTCCGAGTTCGACGACCAATCCTGCCCCATTTGGGCCATGCGTACCCAGCGAGTGGGATTCATCCACCACGAGAATCGAGCCGCTGGTCTGCGCCAGGTCAGCCAAGTGTGCGAGCGGCGCGACGCTGCCGGTGGTGCTATAGAGAGAGTCAACCAGAATGACGCCAGCGCCCGTGCGTTCGATTTGGCGGGCGAGGTGGCCCACATCATTGTGGCGGAAGGGGACTGGTTGCGCTCCAGCCGCGTGAATGCCTTCCCAAAGCGAGGCGTGGGCACTCATGTCGGTGTACACCGGCAGGCTCGGTCCAGCGATGCACTGGATCAGACCAACATTGGCGGCCCAGCCAGACTGCGCAATGAGACCATCTTCCGCCTGCATAAGGGCAGCGAGACGGCGTTCAAAATGGGTCTGCGGATTGTCGCCGTGCAGGAAAACCGCCGACATCAGAAGTTCCTGTTGCTTACCCAACAGAACCCGCGCCTGAGCCCGGCGCAGAGGCCGCTCTTCAAGGAGGCACAGGTAATCATTACTATTCAAGAACAGCGCATCCGACTGCGGCATGCGCCCATGCAATAGATGGTCGCCTCCCCAAAGCTTTCCCATACGTTCGTCGAAGTGGGTGGACATGCGTTCTGCCAGGACGTCAAACGGAGATGTTGATGCAGCTGGTTGCGCGTCGATGTCGGTCGGCAGAACGAAAGAGAGTTGTTGGCTCATGAATGGATCTCAGAAATGTTTGCGAAAACGTTTTAAATTTGCACGTCAACGTGGCTCCGAGTCGAAGATGACTATTTCGACGGAGGCGACGTGGGCATGGATATTCTCCGCGTGCCAGTTTTGGTTTGCGATGCGTTTCAAGCAGAGTACTTGGGCGGCGTTTGGCGGCGACGATGCTGGACACATGCCTCGTTGAGGAGGTGCTGCTTGCCGTGAAAGTCGATACGACGCCGTCCGCCGTGGCGGACAGCGTGTCCGACACGGGTGTCATCCTCCCGCCTACCAGGCGTAAGCCATATGAAGTGCCCGCTGCGATCAAGGCATACGCTGAGTTATTCGCCATTGTTCGCACGCGAGATGCGGCATGCCCTGATGTAGAGCCGCTACAGCGCGCGTCCGCAGACATCAAGGCTGGCGAGGTTGGCGAAGGGGGGTGAAAGTGGCGCTCGCTTGTCTGGAGGCGCTACGCACATACACAGCGGGAAAGCCCGCTGATAGCATTGCAGATGCGGCGCAGAGTGTTGCATTGCGGGCTCACATGGACGCGGTGGAGAAGCTGGCTGCGACTCACGTCAGGTGATCGCGGGTGTTAGCCGGCTTGATCTGACAGATTGACGCCCCTAAAGGGGCGCCGCCCTGATGGCGGCGCGAGCGGTCGACACGATAAGCCCCCTTGGTTGCGGCTGGGTTATTCGGTGTGCCTACTGACAGGTGGCTCAGCCACACTTTGTAAATCCACGCGCATTGCTCTGAGTTGTGCGAGCAGGCGCCACAACATTGAAGAAATGCAAATCTCCCGCGCGCACGGCACGCTGCGGGTATGGATATCGCAGAACTCGCCGGCCTCTTTGAAAACCTCATCCGCGCCGGCAGCGTCGCCGAGGTGCGCCACACCAATCCGCCAGCCGTGCGCGTGCGCACCGGTTCGGCGCTGGTGCACTGGGAGTCGCGCCTGCGTATCTCGTCGGTGCAGTTCTCTGTTGACGGCAAGGGTGCCGCGGTCATCGGCATCGAGGTCGAGCGCATCGATGGGCCGCGACGCGAGTCCGTGCGCAACCTGATCATCCCGCTGCGAGGCTAACCATGGGCGCCCTGATCGACCTCTCGCAATTGCCGCCACCCAACATGGTGGAGGCGGCATCCGCTGGTGCTCATGAGTACCGGCTGCATCAGAACTGGAGAGAGCTGCCGGCGATGATCAGCGACATCATCAAGCTGAGTCTCGGGGAGATCGAGAAGCAGCCCCTGAAATTGAAGGCGGCGGCGGTAGGTCGCCGCCGCGACCTGATGCTGTTGGACGAACTGACGATGGCGCACCGAAATTTAGGTGCGCAGCTTGCATTCCTGAATACGAAGTTCCGTGATGGATTAACACAAGGCAAACAAGAAAACTGGGGGCTCGACGCCCGTGAGTTAAAAGGGTTGGAGTTGTTGCAGACCCGTGATATGCGGCACTTCCAAATCGCTGACGATCTTTCGATATATAACCATTCAAAGGCGCAGCGACCGCGCGCACGCGAAATCTATCGCGCTCCTCTGTTGATCGTCAAAGAGATGTCGCTCGGTCAGCCAAGGGCGATAGTGGCGGTGGCTGATCAAGATCTCATTTTTACTGATTCGTACTTTGCTGCGTCGTTGCCTCTGCATCAGAAGCAATTGGCACATCTGCTTGCGATGGTTTTGAGCTCAGCACTGGCATCGTGGTTCTTCGGTTTGACGGCTTCCGAATTCGGTACCTACAAGCGAAAGCTGTTGATTCGGGATGTTGAAATGCTGCCGGTGCCTGAGTTCTCGAGCGCCGTAGGTTCGGCGGCGGGACAGCGTTTGCTGGCGTTGGAGAAGGCACTGCGCGAACGTGAGGTCGAAGCGGAGGATTGGAATACCGTGGACGAGGCGGTTTTCGATTTGTATGGCCTTGGTGATTCCGACCGCGTGGTTATCCGAGACGGACTTTTGCGCGCTGGGTGGCAATGGGAAGATGGCCGTGAAGCGTCCATCGTTCCATCCGATAGCAGAGTGGAAGTAGCGTCGTACGCCGGAACGTTCCTGTCGGTGATGGACGGTTGGTTCTCTGTTCGCAAGAAGCGGCACATGCGAGCTGAGATTGTCGACCTACCGAAGGAGGCAGCCCTTCGAGTCGTGCGCTTCGTTTTAGAAGACGGGCCCGGGCAAGGCAGCGTGAGCGTCATAAATCCGGACGGTGAATTGCGCAATGTGCTTGCACGCATCGGTAAGCGTCTGAAAGTCAAGATCGCGACCGCTGTCAGTGCCGAGCGAGAACTGCGCGTCCACGGACGCAATGAGGTGGTCATCATCAAGCCCGCAGCGCGACGCCATTGGATGGGTATCGCAGCGCTTGAAGATGCCGACGCGGTCGTCGCGGAGAGCTTTGTAGGGGGCAGAGCTTGAGGATTCCCTATGAGACATCTCCTGCACTGGGCAGGGAGTTCATTGAGTTGGCCCCCGAGGTTGTTGCTGTAATCTTGCTGACTCTCGGGGCAGGCTGGCAGCAAGCGTGTTCGGCTGCGGACGTGAACGCCGATGCGGGGGAGGTACTCATGACGGAGCGTTTGCGCGATGGGATGCGCAGCGCGTTGAAGAACTCTCCGTTGAAGCTGATTGTGTTGCCTGGCACCGAGTCTCGCTCGAAGAGCAGCGTCCTGCTACCGGATGGGCGCACCGACATTCCGCTGATGATGATTGAGGTCTTCTTGCGCACGCAGGAGCACGACCCCCATGCAATCATCGAATGCAAGCGGATCGCCGGATCGGATACGCATTTGTGTCGCGAGTACCTTGTCGAAGGCGTCGATAGATTCGCCAGTGGCAAGTACGGTGAGAATCATGCGGTCGACTTCATGGTGGGTTATGTGCTCTCCGGCATCTCTGCGGCAGCTGTGAGCGGGGTCAATGCCTACCTGTCGCGCGTCTCACGCACTGCGGATCGTCTCGTCCCGGTGGTCTTTATTGACTCTCAGACGTGGCACAGCCGACATGCCCGAGCGAAGCCATCGGACTTCATCGACTTGCACCATGCGTTCTTGATGGTTGCCGATGGCGCAGAATCCGAATGACACAACGTGAGCAGTTTTTGTTGCTCGGCACGGACATGCGCGGTGAGCAAGACCAGTGGGCGCCCTTGGCCAAGCGCGAACGATGCGATTCGCATCGGCCGAAGGGCATTTTGATCGACGCGCGATGTCGGCTGGAAGCCAAGTCAGCATTGGCCTCTCGGAGGGCTCCGCGATTGGCCAACGATCGCACTACCGACGTGTGACAAACAGCCGACCATCGGACCCCACGTCTTCTGCCTCGCGTACGGCTTGCAATTCTCGTACTGGTGCATTGGCAGCGACAACCGGAAGATCCGACATCTCGATCTCTATTGCGTCCGGAAAAGCCGCCAACGCGACCTCGTCATCGACGGAGGGAACCGGAAGACTATCAACCATTTCGGCTTGCTCCCGCCCACGCCGAAGTTCAGCGCTTAGATCCGGACTGTTGTCCGCTAGCCCCAGATGTTTCCTCATTTAAGGAATCGGTGTTGCGATCTTGCTCCTCGAGCCTTTTGATTTCTTCTTTGATTCTTCTTTCTTTGTCGGCCTCTATAATTATTGGCGTCAATTTATTGAGAAGTTTTTGGTAGGGAGGTTTAGGCCAGATGTTAACAAAAGATGTGAATTTTTCAAAAATAGACTTATCATTGTGACTGAAATTACAACTATTGTATTTTAGAAGTTCTTCCAAGGTTATTGCAGGTTGTGTGGAATCTGGAAGGCGTATACCAGCGCTAGTATCAACGATGCCGTTCTTTATGTGATCTGTTGCAATATCTTTTGTGATCTTAATTCCGTCGACTGTCTTATTTCCGTCGACTGTTATGGTTCTTATGCCATAAAAAACTGATGTCCCTCTCCCTGTATAAACAGGGTGCCCAGTATTCAGTGGAATAAAAGCAAGGCAAGCTGGGAGTGCCCGGGGATTTTCTGGTCCGTTTTCACGAAGAAATTTCGCTGTCTCAACTACATCACGGTGGTAGCGATCCGAATTGTAACCGGGGCGGAGTGCTGCAGCCCAAGACCCATAAACGATATTTTTCATGAAATTTATTTGATGTTTTTCCTTTATGGGGGTGCCATCTTTTACCAGCATTGTAATGCACTTGAATGCATGAAATTCGATAGTTCGATCCAAATATTCTTCTCTTTTCCTATCTATTATTATTTCGCGAGATTTTTCGGTATCGAAAAGTTTCCCGATTGCCTCGAGGGAGGCGGAGGAAAGAGTCTTTAGGGTAACTTCCTTGTCGCGTTTGATCGCAGATCTGATGATTTTATTAAATCTTGGATCTGTGCAGATTTCGTTGATTATGCTGGATTTGACTGGTAAATGTATGCTGGGATCGTAAAATGTTCTGATGAATTTGGACAGTGTCCTTTTCTTTGATGATTCAATTCTTTGTGCTGAATTGTATATTTTGACGCCCAATGCATATTTTTTTCCTTCATTATGATTTTTTATGCTGGTGCATCCTAGATTAATTAATTCCTGTAGAGGTAGTTGATCTCTAATGAGATCCCTCATCTCCAGAGGAAGGGTGTTCCATGTGGCATCTCCATACGGGACGCTCTGGGGAGCGCGCGACGAAGCATCATCAAAGGTCGACGTTGACGCCCCGCTGTTTGTGAGTTGCCCCGAATTCGACGTACTTGGAGAGAGTGAATTGGCGCTCGCCTGAGCCACCCGATTTACGTCCTTGTGCAGTTGAGTTGGCTGCGAAGTACCCGATGCGGGCTGCTGCGGAGTGGAGACCCGAACCTGTGAAGATGTGCTGTCTGTAGGCTGAAGCATTTGCTAAATCGTGGTTGGTCAAAGAAGCGTCCCGTAGGCAACAACGAGACTCCCTGACTGACATTGCACCCTCGTGATTCGGGGCACAACCCGCCACTTTGCTTTTGGGAAAAGGCGTAGGCGCCTATATGCGTTCCCTTATATGTTACGTGGAGGGTCTTAAGGCGATGGCGTTTATCACGCAGTTCAGCACGCGCTCGACATCGCTCTTATCGAGCCCGCAGGGCGTTCCGCTCAGGTTGCTCTGCGAGCCTGCAGCGCGATCGCCAGATGGGCTCAGTTTCCAGTGTTGCAGGGCATGTAGGTACGCAATCAGTCACAAAACCGCGTCAATCAACGGCTTCCCGCAAAACTGTCCAATATTGTGCTTATTTCTGAAGCACTAGCCACGCGGCTTTCCGGCACGTTTGGCGGCGGTCAGAGCCTGGGCGCGGATGTCCTTGATCGTGTAGCCTGTGTCGGTCAGACCGGCGCGCGCCTTGGCGTCGTTCCATGCATCGCGGCAGGCGGCCGCCGTCTTCGGTTTGCCGTTCTTGTCTCGCACCACATAGTCGCCCCCGATGGGCTCGATCTTCTTGGCGCGCTTCAGCACTTCCTCAATCTCGGGCGTGAGCGGCCAGTCCACGGCCTCGCCGCTGCTGTCTTCCGTCTTGGTGGGCACGAACCGGATCAGCTTTCGCTTGGCGTCGATGTCTGCCCAGCGGAGGCTGCGGATCTCGATCGCGCGCTGGAATGTTAGGTAGCAAAGGTCGACGAACACCTGCATCATGGGGCCAGTCGACGTCTTCTTACCGTCGGCGGCCGCGGTAAGCGCGTCGCGGATGGCGACGAAGTGCTCAGGCCGGATGTAGACCGTGCGCACCTTCGGCTTTTTCAGCTTGATCTCACGCACTGGGTTGATCTGGATGTGCCTCTTGCGCACCGCCCAGGAAAAGAACGACTGGAGCCACGCCTTCATGGCCCTCTGTGTGCTGAGCTTATTGCCCCAGTTACTGGTCAGAAATTCTTCGCAGGCCTCGACGTCCACGAGCTCGATGTCGAAGTTCGCAAACGCAGTGCGCACAACCTCGCCGCGGCGTTCCCACTCGGCCCGATACGATGGCGCGTAGCCGGCCACGTGCTGGTCCATGTAGATACGCACGAGGCGCGGCATGGTGCGCTCGCCAACATCGATCGACACCTTGCGCTTCTCGTCCGCCAGGCGCTCGTACATACGCGTCTCGCCTTCGTCGATCCGGCAGAGCTTGATCCACTTCTGATCGGTCGGTCGGACCCAGTGGAAGCTGCCGTTGCGCTTGTAGGCACGGCTGGGGAGCCCGTCGGGCTTCGTGCGGCGGCGTGCGTTCATGCTGCTCTACCAACGGGCATGAGCTCGGGTCGAGCCACCGTTGCGCGTCATTTGCTGGCGTCCCGCCGCCGGCGCGCCGGGCCTGCATGATCTCGTAGGCTCCCCACGTCAGGGTCAGGCTGCCGTCGGCGCTCTGCACGGGCCCCCACACCGAAGTTGGTCAAGAACCAGCGCACGCGCGCTGCGTTCTGCTTCAGTTTGGTCACGCGGTACAGGTCGGCTTCGGTCATCAGTCGTTCGTTCATGATGTCAAATCCTGTTACGCCCGCGCCATAGCGGGCTTGCGCCACCAACGATGGCGCGATGTATCGATCAAATCTCTACCGTGAGTCGCTGCGCTGGTGGGCAGCGGCTATCGTCATCGTCTGCGTTGGCGCTATGGGCGCTTGTGGGATGTATCTCTAGCCTCAGCAATTTTCCGGCTGCTCGCGTGCTAGCATTCCCGCCTCCTTTCGGAGGCGAGCGATGTTCGATCTCCCGCAATGGATGCGCACATATCCCGGGCAGGTCTTCGGAGACTTCGAGATGACTGTGACCGCAAGCGGAAACGGGCTGTTCATCAAGCCGTTGCCGATCGCAGCGCGGCCGCATCGTACGAGTCGCGAATTTCTGGTAGTCCTCGATCGTGACGTACGTGTGGCGCTGGATGGCGGTGACGCTGCGACGCGAAACGCAATCGGGGAGCGCTCGATCGAACTGATCAATCGGTTCTTCTCTGGTGGTATGGACGTGGGTGAGGCCCGCGATCCGCCAATTCGTATTCACCTCGACTGCGAAGTGCTCGACGAATGACAGAGAGGTTCCGCGTAAAGCGAGAAAATAGCGAGGAACTATGACTCCTGCAATTTCCGCCACTGTTGCACAGCGGTAGCTTGCAGGGCCGGTTGTCGCAGCGCGCATATTGTCGCTCGCGAGTTCCGCATTCTTCACGGCGGCGATGCTCCGCCTCACAACGCCCCTCCGCTTCGGCCGAACAGCGCCGTTGATCTTCTGTATACCCATCCGGCGCCCACCGCGGTGGGCTGCCTCAATGACTTCCTGACACGAGCGGTGCGTCTTGGCGGCGCTGTCGAGATCTCGCGCGCAGGGGATGCTGATGCTTTCCCAGACGACCTCGCCTTGGATGCGCAGGCTGTGGCTGCAATGCAGCGAGCCGGGCAAGGGGGTGGCGTTGCACGTCGTGCTTGGCGGGCAGTACGAGCTTGTTTTTGCGTGCCCGTTGGCGGATACGGATTCTTGCGTCCAAAAGAAAGCCGGTCGAGGTTCGATACACCCGCAGGATGGCTACGAATTCAATGCTGACGCGGGTTTCAAGGATGTGCCGGAGTCTGTGGATAACGCGAAAGCCGCCACACATCCATATTCCGGTAACACCTATAAAACCACCCCCCTAACGAGGACTTGTCGCTGTCGCCTGGCTCGCTGTATGCCCTAGGGGTGCGGCAGATCGAAATTGGATTCGACATCTACGGGCCAGATGACGAGGGGCAGCGTAGCGACGCCGACGTTTAGTGCACGTCTTGTCGGTGCGTCACCTGCGTCTGTATGCTGTCCTTTCGGACAGAACCTGATTTTCGAGTGGCTGGTTTTCTAACCATTTTCAGCAGCATGAAACTTGTTTTTATCCATGGCCCCGTCGCTTCTGGAAAGCTGACCATTGCGAAGGAACTCGGGCGCATGACCGGCTACGCCGTCTTCCACAACCACTTGGTGGTTGATGCTGTTGCAGCGGTGTTCCCTTTCGGAACCGAGCAGTTTGTGAGGCTGCGCGAAAAAATGTGGCTCGACATGATGCGCGAGGCGGCAATGGCTAAGCGGTCTCTCATCTTCACGTTTGCGCCAGAGCCGACGGTTGTCGAAGGCTTCGACAGGCGGGTGGTGGAGAGTGTGAGGGCCGCCGGTGGCAGCACCCATTTTGTCCAACTGACCGTCCCTGCAGCCGTACAGGAGGAACGTCTTACGGCACCGAGCCGCGCTGCTTTTGGAAAGCTTCAGTCGGTGGACCTTCTGCGTAAATTGCGCACGCAGTTTGAAGCGTCCGAGCGGGCGATGCCGAAAGGGGAAGTCGTCATTGATACCTCCGCTCTCGGCCCTGCAGAGGCCGCGCGCGCGATTGCCGAAACATTGGGTCTGTCACTTTCCTCGTGACCGGTGGCGTCTGAGGCAAACAACAGCGAAAAGGAGTGGCGCCTCATGGGGCAGAAAATTGTCTCCCCCGAGTTGGAGCTGTACAGAAGAGTGGATGAAGTTCTGTACTACGTCTGGGACCCAATTGGAGTTTCATGTTGTCCCGCAGCCCGCGATGAATACCAGAGGTATCTGCCGAAGGTGTTGGCCCTATTGCAGGGCGACGTAGGGGCGCCGGCTGTCGCTGCGCACCTGGACGAGGTGGCGAAGGCGAGAATGGGGCTGGAAGCCAGGCCAGAGCATTCCATGCGTATTGCCGAATTGCTGCTGGACTGGAAGACTGTGATCTACAGCGGACAGTAGTAATGCCGTGGCGAACCGCTCGCGCAGGCAGCGGCAAGCCGCTGCTCACGCTTGGGCAACGGCGGCTGTTGAACATGGATGGGCCACAACGATTGGGCGAGCAATGTCTATCGCTGCTCCTTGCGCTCTTTTCTGGCAAAAGTCCGCTTTCAAAAATGGCACATAAGCGCAGATTGGCTATTACCGACGACGACGGCCAACACATTAAGGCCGTCTACGTTGAACCAGATGCACATGGTTTCGAGGGAGCCGATCGTTCCGGCTTGTGCGCGCCTTTTATTCGGAATTTGAGCGGCGTTAGCTTTCGACACGCCTGCTGTATTGGGCGAACCTCTGCGGTGCAGAGCGGCTCCTTATCGATTCGTGCGATTGGGCTCAGCCGGTCTTATGGAGGCGCATCTGGGCGGACATACCTTACGTCGTTTGATCGCAATAGTGATGACGCCCAAGAGCACGGCGGCTGCAGAGATCACAGCCCAGAGCCACCAGTCACACACATATCGCAGGGACAAGCAGAACAGCCGGCGGGCTTGATCTGGATACCTGGCAATGAGCGGCGCCGCGCCCATCATGCATGCGTACACGATAATCAGAATGCCGAACGCGATGGCCTCTGCTTTTGAGTTTTGCAGCAGATCGCTAGCATGATGCTGCGGGCGACTGTGTTCGAGAGTCTCGCGTGTTCTTTCATGCGGATTCTGTTCCAT
>Ga0207690_10001888_pt1 | contig 12863 bp, 4 predicted proteins | sample KBSC23metaG_FD_184315 | JGI IMG/M metagenome (GOLD analysis project Ga0207690, IMG submission 184315) | Corn rhizosphere microbial communities from Kellogg Biological Station, Michigan, USA - KBS C2-3 metaG (SPAdes) (version 2) | ecosystem: Host-associated > Plants > Roots > Rhizosphere > Soil ...
CGCTGGATGCCGGCGTGCGTGGCTTCACCCACCTGTTCAATGCGATGACCCCGTTCGGCAGCCGCGAGCCCGGCGTGGTCGGCGCCGCGCTGGAAGACGCCGGCAGCTGGTGCGGCATCATCGTCGATGGCCACCACGTGCACCCGGCCAGCCTGCGCGTGGCGCTCGCCGCCAAGCCGCGCGGCAAGATGCTGCTGGTCACCGACGCGATGCCGCCGGTCGGCGCGGACCGACCCGACTACGTGCTCAACGGCGAAACCATCACGGTGAAGGACGGCATCTGCCAGACCGCACAAGGCGTGCTGGCCGGCTCCGCGCTGGACATGGCCAGCGCCGTGCGCAATGCCGTGCAATTGCTCGGCCTGCCGCTGGACGAGGCGGTGCGCATGGCCAGCACCTATCCGGCCGAGTTTCTCGGCCTCGGCGAAAGCCGTGGGCGCATCGCTCCCGGCTATCGCGCCGATCTGGTGGCACTGGACGACGAGTACCAGGTGCGGCAGAGCTGGGTCAGCGGTAGCGAGGATCGAGTAACACAGTGGGGGGTGGGAGACGGGCGAGGGTGAAGGTCGCCGGTTCGCCCATGACTCGTTTCGTTATTTGCTCGTCGGATTGTTGTTCGGTGGCCCGGTCGGGGTTCGGTGTGCCGACCTCTCAGGTTGTCGCGGGGCTGTGCTCGGCGATGGCCAGGCGCAGTTGCTCCAGCTGCTTCGCATAGTGGCGCCACTGGTCGAGGCCGCGGGTGTGGATGGATTCGCGTACCTGGGCACTGCTCGGCGTGGCGACCGGCGAGGCGTTGAGTTCGGGGCGCAGACAGTTTTCCTCCATTGCGAGCCCGCAGTGTCCGAGCACGTGGCGCAACGTATTTTCCGGGTCGCGCACCAGCGAGGCATAGGGAACGTCGTGCATGGCGTCAGGAAACCGGGCGCGCCAGTGCCGGGCCAGGCGCGCGTATTGCCCGTAGTAGTGCGCCAGCGCCTGCAGATCGTAGCTGTAGGACGAAACATTGCCGAACATGGCCTTGTAATTCGAGAAACAAGTGTCGACCGGATCGCGCACCATGTGCAGGATTGGCGCGTGCGGCAAAGCCCGGCGGATGAACGCGACCATCTGGATGTTGGCCGGAAGTTTGTCGATGTAGTAGGCACGACCCTGCGCGCGCCATTGCGTCTGCTTGAGATAGCGCGCACCCAGTTCGGCATAGTCGATGTCGGCGCTGTGCTGGATGATTTTCAGCAGGCTCTGTGACCTGGCCGGGGTCACGTCCGCGACCCAGTGCAGCTGGCGCCAGAAATCGATGATCTCGCCGGCGGATACGACCTGCGAGTGGCCCGACAGCATCCGGTCAAGCAGGGTGGTGCCAGAGCGCGGCATGCCGACGATGAAAATCGGGATGGGACCATCGAACGCGGGTCCGGATCTCGTCTCATTGACTTGGCCGTTCGGTATCGGCAGGCGTATCAGTGCATCGGTAACGGCAGCTTCGCCCGCTGCGTCGTACGGATTGAGCTCATGCATGAGAGCATTGCACCGCGCCAGGGCGGGCCACGCTTCCTCATACCGCTTGAGGTCGTCCAGTACCTTGAATTGAGCGTATTCAAACTCCGCGCGCACAAACATGGCGTCCGGGTCGTTGCTGTCCCGGGGAAGCCGGCGCAGTTGCTCCTGCACGAAATCCAGCCGATTGGCTTCCGGCTTCTGTTTGCGCAGGTTCACCAGCACCACCGCCGCGTCGCCGAAGTGCGGCCAACGCTTCAGGCAACGCTCCAGCACCGCGCAGGCGTGATCGATGTCACCGCTGAACTGAAGGAGCATCGCATACAGGTGCAGCTCGCCCGGTGAATCGATACCGGTCGCCATGGCTCTTTCCATCAACGCCTTGGCCGAAGCGATCTCGCCGAGCATGAAGCGCAGGTGGGCCTGCCCGACCAGCAATTCCGGCGGTGGCTCGGGTGCCTGGGCGAGCAGGTCGAGGCAGCTGCGTGCAGCGAGGGTTTCGCCGACGGCAACGAGACGCTGTGCCACTTTCATGATCAAAGGGGCGTCCCGCGGGAGACGGCGCGCGACACGCAGCATCAGCATGGTCGATTCACGAAGTCGGCCACGCTGGAACAACACATCAGCTAGTTCGAGCAACGCTGTGGCGTCGTCCGGGACATGCTGCACGAGCGACTCCAGGGCGACCTGTGCTGCCTCCCATTGCTGGTTGTCGATGCATTGCTTGGCCTGCATGCGCAGGCGGTTTTCCGCCGTGGACAGGTTCTGTGAGTTCATTTGGACATAGTAACTTCACGGATGCCGCGTCGAGGGCCCCCTCGCCGCTGTCCGCATGCGCGACGAGACCCTCATGAGCCATGGTGGCGGACTTCCGGCGGCGGGACAAAAAAAGCCACCGACCGGATGGTCGGTGGCTTGGTTCGGCCAGTTTCAGCCGATATCAGCTATCAGTAATCGTACTGGACCGACAGACGCACCATGCGCGGTGGCTGCCAATAGATCCCGTCGCCGTAGCTGTTGTTGATGAACACGGTGTTGGCACCATCGTAGGCGCTTTCGCCAGCCGCGTCGGTCTGTATCGGCCTCTGCTGGTTCAGCGCGTTGATCACGTCGAGGTTGAAGCCCAGCTTGTGATCGGCAAACGCCGGTGCGTAGTGCACGCCGAGATTGAGCTGCTCGGTCCACGGGGTATGCCCGGCCTTGCCCGGCGGGATGCGGACGCCGTGGCACCAGTGGTAGTTGCCGCTGCCGCCGTTGTTGTAGCCGGTCGGGTCGCCGGTACCGGTTGGGCCGTAGTAGCCCAGGCACTCCTTCGGCGTGCCGGACTGGGCCAGCAGCAAGGCGGAGACCTGCCATTCCGGGGTGATCTGGTAGAAACCACGGAAGCGGATCGCGTGCTTGCGAACGTTCGCCAGTTCGCCGTCCTGGCCATCCATCAGCTGCCAGCTGTCCCAGTCCTCGGTCTTGGAGACGTCGCCCTGGCCGAAGTCGGAACGCACCTGACCCTCGGTGTTGCCGAAGCCGCGGCTCCAGGTGTAATCGAGGCGGGCCATCCACTTGCCGTCGAACGGATGCTCCAGGTACAGGTTCAGCGAGCCGATCTTGCGCTTGACGCCATTGATGTAGCCCCAGTCCTTCTGGGTCATCGGCACCAGCACGCTGCTGCTGCCGTCATCCGACTTCACCAGCATGGTGTTGGTCAGGCCGGGGTTGATCAGGCGGCAATAGGAGGCGCCATACAGCGAGTCGCCGTAAAGGCTCGGGTCCAGCCCCATGCTGGTCATCTTGTTGGCGATCTGCCCTGGCTGGCACTCATCGTCGATCGCGGTCTTCAGATCGCGCCACATGGCCTTGGCGCCATAGGTCCACTCGTCGTTGAGCTTCTTGTCGAAGCCGGCGATGAACTCATCCACGTACTCCGGCTTCAGGTTGCGCGCGGTGACCTGCTGCGGGTCCTTGGGCAGGCCGAATTCGCCGTCAGGCGAGGTGGCCGGGCCAAGTGCGACCACGCCGGTCGGCACGCCGTCCGCGTCGATACCGGTGTAGCTGAAACGCTGGGTGAGGTAGGTCGAGCGGTTCGCCGCACGCTCGGCCGCGTTGTCCGGCAGGGCCAGGTAGTAGCGGCCCACGTTGCCGTAGATCTTGAACGAGGAATCGCCGTTCACGTCCCAGCTGGCGCCGATACGCGGTTCCCACTGGTTCTTCTCGTCGACGAACGCCTTGCCCACGTCGTTGAAGTTGGTGAAATGGTCGTTGCGGACGCCGATGTTCAACACCACGTTGGACGTGACCTGCCAGTCGTCCTGCAGGTAGTAGGCCTTCTGGGTCATCGTCATGCTGGTGGCCCAGCCGACCGTGCGCTTCTGCACGACGCCGTTCGGGGCGTCCGGTGCCGGCGGGAGGTAGCGCCAGAAGTAGTTCAGCGCCGGGTTGAACGGATTCTGGTTGTCCGGGCCCTGGTTCTTGGCCCCGTAGCTCATGTTGTCGATACCGGCGGCGAGGTCGTGATCACCCAGCCTGTAATCGAAATCGACGCGCAGGCCATGGGTGTTATTGCTCGCCTTCGGCGACGTCCAGGTGGTATTGCCCTGGGCGTTGACGATGCCGTTCGTACCCGTGCCCGGCGGCAGGTAGGCCGGATTCTGGTTATAGGGCCGTGAGATGAAGGGCAGCGGACTGGTGTTGCCGTAGACAACGGGGTCCTGGAAACGGGCCTTGCCGTACAGGACGCTCAGCGTGGCCGCGTCGGTGATGTAGCTGGTGAAGTGGCCCAGGTAGAACTGCGCGTTGTCCTTGGTCACGTCGTTGTTGCTGGAGAATGCCCCGGACTTCAGCGTGCTGTTGTCGAAAGCATAAGTCTTGCCGGCGCCATTGGCCTGGTTCTGCTTCAGCGCGGTCAGCTCCAGGATATTGCTGTCGGTGATGTTCCAGTCCAGCTTGCCGTAGAACTTAGTGTTCTTGTCCCGGTTGTACTGGACCTTCTGATCAACGGCAGGCTCCACGTTGTTGATCTGCGTCGTGGTCTTCTCGGCCGCCAGGAACATGAACAGCTTGTCCTGGATCAGCGGACCGCCGACGTAAGCGGAGTAGGTGGTCTCCCACTGCTTGTTGTCGTTGCGGTACTGGTTCAGTGTGCCCGGCTTCGCCGGATCTTCCAGCTGGTAGTTAACGGTACCGATCGAGGCCGGAATCGCCGGATTGCCATAGCGGTTGTTGACCGGGGTTCCCTCAAGGAAACGCGGCTGCCAGACCACCTGGGCACCGAAGTGCCATTCGTTGGTGCCGCGCTTGCCGATCTGGTTGATCACGCCACCGTCGGAGCGGCCGTACTTGGCGCTGTAGCCGCCAGTCAGGGTTTCCTGCTGGTCGATCGCGCCGTAGGGTAGCGCGAAGCCGCCCAGGTTCTTGTACGGCTCGCCGGTGTTGTAGCCGTTCACGTAGTAGGCATTCTCGGACACGCTCGATCCGCCGAAGGCGACCGCGTTGGGGAAGAAGCCGCTGCCCTTGACGGTGCCCGGGGCGAGCAGGGCGATGGACTCCGCGTTGCGGCCGACCGGCAGCTTCCGCAGGTCGGCGGCGGTGATGACCGTGCTCGAACTGACGCTGGAGACGTCAATGGCAGGCAAGGCATTGGCCGAGACGGTTACCGCGCTCAGCGACGTCGTTTCGGCGCTGAACGTGACGGCAGTGCCGGCGCCGGGTGCCAGGGACACCTTGCGCGAATCGACGACCGCGCCGTCCTTCTTGAGCGAGACCGTGTAGGTGCCGACCGGCACGTTGCTGATCTGGAAACGGCCGGAACTGTCGACGGCCACTTCGCGCGTCAGGCCCGTCGCGTTGGTGGCGCTGACGGTTTCACCCGCGGCCGCCGGGGCCTGGCCAAAAATGGAGCCCGTGGTGGACTGCGCCATGGCGACACCGCCGAGGCTCATGCTCAGTGCCACGGCGAGAGCGGTGTGGCGCCACCTCGGATTATGGATTTTGTTGTGACTGCTCATTGGTAATGAATCTCCCCAGAGTGAAAGGCCCCAAAGGCCGAGTGACATAACTCAATTAATTCGTCGAACAGCAAGCCGGGTGCATGTCGGCAGCCGCCGATCGCTCCATCAGTCGGCTTGGAACCCCATGCCGACGCCCTGTATCCATGCCATCTAGCAACCTGCTTCCAGAACATAAGGCGACATAAATAGCGGCGTCAACAAAATGTTTATGAGTTATTATCAATTAGTAAGAAATTACGAATTCAGGTATTCGGGATGGCAATAACTTGCGATTATTGGTTAACTGATCCCATTATTTCCGCACAAGCTTGCGGAATGTGAATGAGAGCCTGAACAATCGAGTTAAAGCTTGGAAACGCCCGTTTAACGCAACAGCTACGATTGCGTAGGCTTCCCGTCAGCGTTAGAGTCGCGCGGTCCAGGTGTCCCGACGGTGCGTTACCCGAGGGATGAAACGGGAAGCCGGTGCGTGGTGTGCGAACACACTGCAAGGCCGGCGCTGCCCCCGCAACGGTAAGCGAGATCACGAACGGCGGGCGCCACTGTGCATGGCACGGGAAGGCGCCGTTCGAGACATGCGGATCACCGCGCGTCACTCGCCAGCCCGGAGACCGGCCTGAACGATTCCTGGTGGCTCGCGGTGGGCGAGGCCGAACCACGTGTCGGTCGCTGCTGCCTGCCCGTCGTTCCGTCTCCCTCCCCCGCTTGCCGTCAGCTCATTGAACCCATGAGCCGTGCGCGGGTGCACGGCGTAGAGGAGCGAACATGAAGAAGTCCCTGCTGGCAGCGGCGCTGCTCAGTTGCACGATGGCCGCGCAGGCCGCCGGCCAGAACGATGCGTCGGCGCTGGCGCCGGTGATCGTCACCGCCACGCGCACCGCGATCACCGCCGACGAGGCGCTGTCGTCAGTGACGGTGATCACCCGTGTCGACATCGAGCGGCTGCAGCCGCTGTCGGTGCCGGATTTGCTGGCCGGGCTGCCTGGGCTGAGCTTTGCCAACACCGGCGGCTACGGCCAGCAGACCTCGCTGTTCATGCGCGGCACCAACTCCACCCACACCCTGCTGCTGGTCGACGGCGTGCGGGTGGCTTCAGTCAGCGCCGGGCTGGCGGCGTTCGAGCAGATTCCGGTGGAGCAGATCGAGCGCATCGAGATCGTGCGCGGCCCGCGCTCGAGCCTGTACGGCGCCGACGCGATCGGCGGGGTGATCCAGATCTTCACCCGCCGGGGTACGCGCGGTGGCGGCCTGCGGCCATCCTTCAGCGTGACCACCGGCAGCAACAACCTGCTGCGCGGCCAAGCCGGTTTGTCCGGCGGCGGCGAGCACGCCTGGTACAACCTCGGCGTCGGCGCGCAGTACACCCGCGGCATCAACGCCTGCCGCATCGGCGCCGGCGTGGTGTTCGCCGGCTGCTTCACCGACGAGCCGGACCGCGACGCCTACCGCAACAAGAACCTCAGCGCCAGCGGCGGCTACCGCTGGGACAGCGGCGCCCAGCTCACCGGCACCTGGCTGCGCAGCCTCGGCGAGATCCATTTCGACGGCAGCTACCAGAATCGCAGCCGCACCCTGCAGCAGGTCGCCGGCAGCAGTTTCAGTTTCAACCCGCTGCAGGCGTGGAAGACCACGCTGAGCGTGGGCCAGAACCTGGACCGTTACGACAACTATGAGAACCGGGACTTCGTCGGCTACATCTACTCGCGACGCAACCAGGCGTCGTGGCAGAACGACCTCAGCGTGGCCAGCAACCAGCTGCTGACGCTCGGTATCGACTGGCAGGGCGAACACATCGACAGCGACACCGGCTTCCTCGCCAGCCGCCGCAACAACACCGGCGGCTACGCGCAGTACCAGGGCACGTTCGGTCGCCACGAGGTGCAGCTGTCGGCGCGGCGCGATCACAACGGCCAGTTCGGCGACCACAACACCGGCGCGGCGGCGTGGGGCTATCGCTTCGATGGCGGCCTGCGCCTGTCTGCCAGCTACGGCAGCGCGTTCCATGCGCCGACCTTCAACGACCTGTACTACCCGTACGGCAGCGGCAATCCGGAGCTGAAGCCGGAAAAATCGCGCAGCGCCGAACTGGGCCTGAGCCAGCAACTGGACGCGTGGAACTGGGCGGTGAACGCCTACCAGACCCGCATCGACCAACTGATCGCGCTGGACGCCAACTACTTTCCGGCCAATATCAGCAAGGCACGCATCCGCGGCGTGGAAGGCCAGCTCGGCGTGAACCTTGCCGGCTGGCAGCTGCAGGGCTACCTGGGCTGGCTGCAGCCGCGCAACGAGGACGGCGGCGTCAACGACGGCCGAACCTTGCCGCGCCGGCCCGGGCGCACCGCACGGGTGGACCTGGACCGCCGCTTCGGCGCGTTCGGCGTCGGCGCCACGGTCAACGCGGCCGGGCGCAGCTACGACGATGCGGCCAACCGCCATCCGCTGGCCGGCTACGCCACTACCGACCTGCGCGCCAGCTGGCGCTTCGCGCCGGACTGGCAGGTCGAGGCACGGCTGGCCAACGTGTTCGACCGCCACTACGAGACCGTGTGGTACTTCAACCAGCCCGGCCGCAGTGCGTTCCTGACCCTGCGCTACAGCCCGGCGCGCTGACCCCGACGCGACGTCTGCAGGAGCCAGGCGGCGGGCTCCTGCAGGCGGGTGAACTTCAGGCACATGCAGCAGGAGGGCGGCAGCTGGCATAAAGCGGGCATGAAGGGAACTCTCGTCATGCCGCGGGTCGTGTTCCTGGCCCACACGCCACGCCGCTGTGCCAGGGAGGCCGCTTGAACCTCTTCGCACCGCTGGTCCGCCGCCCGATCGGCACCTCGTTGCTCGCCATCGGCCTGCTGCTGGGCGGCCTGTGGGCGTACCTGCTGCTCGGCGTGGCGGCGTTCCCGTCGATCGAGTTTCCCGGCGTGGCGGTGTTCGCGCAGATGCCCGGCGCCAGCGCGCAGACCATGGCCTCCACCGTGGTCGCGCCGCTGGAGCGGCACCTCGGGCGCATTCCCGGGGTGCGCATGATGGCCTCCAGCGCCAGCGAGGGCGGCGCGCAGATCCAGGTCATCTTCAACATGGACCGCAGCGCCGACAAGGCCGCGCGCGACGTGCAGGCGGCGATCAACGCGGCCGCGCCGGACCTGCCGCCCGGGCTGCCCAGCCCGCCCGGCTACGTCAAGTTCGACACCTCGCAGATTCCGGTGCTGCTGGTCTCGCTGACTTCCTCCAGCCTGCCGCCGGACCAGCTGTACGACCTCGCCGACACCTTGCTGAAGCCGGCGGTGGCGCAGGTCCCCGGCGTGGCCCAGGTGCAGGTGGGAGGCGGCACGCCGCACGCGGTGCGCATCGTGCTGGACACCCACGCGCTGGTGGGCATGGGCGTCACCGCGAACGACGTGGCCAATGCGCTGCGCGCGGCCAACGTCAGCTCGCCGCAGGGCACGCTCAGCAACGGCGCCACGCGCATGACAGTGAGCGCCAACGACGCGCTGCACACGGCGCAGGATTTCGCCGCGCTGGTGGTCGCCAGCCACAACGGCGTGCCGGTGCGGCTGGCCGACGTGGCGACGATCAGCGGCGGCCAGGAGGACAAGTACGCCGCGGCGTGGTTCAACGGCCAGCGCGCGGTGGTGATGCAGGTCAACAAGCGGCCGGAGGCGAACGCAGTGGCCACGGTGATGGCGATCCGCGCGCGCCTGCCCGAACTGCGCGGCCTGCTGCCGGCCGACGCCACCATCACCCCGATCTTCGACTTCACCCCGACCACGCTGTCGGCGTTGCACGAGGTGCAGGTGGCGCTGCTGATGGGCATCGCGATGGTGGCGCTGGTGATGCTGGTGTTCCTGCGCCGGTTGCGGCCCACCGTGATCGCGATGTTCAGCGTGCCGCTGTCGCTGGCCGGCGCGTTCGTGGCGATGTGGATGCTCGGCTTCACCCTCAACATCTTCTCGCTGGTGGCGCTTGTGCTGTGCGTGGGCTTCGTGGTGGACGACGCGATCGTGGTGATCGAGAACATCGTGCGCCACATGGAAAAGGGCGAGCCGCCGCTGCAGGCCGCGCTGGCCGGCGTGCGCGAGATCGGCTTCACCGTGCTCTCGATCACGCTGTCGCTGATCGCCGTGTTCGGGCCGATGGTATTCGGCAACAACATGTTCACCATGCTGATGCGCGAGTTCTCGGTGACCCTGATCGCCACCATCGTGATCTCCGCACTGGTCTCGCTCACGCTGACCCCGGCGCTGTGCGGCGCCTGGCTGGCGCACAAGCCGGCGGGCGCGCGCACGCCGGGGCGGCTGGAGCGCCTGGCCGAACGTTTCGACAGCGGCATGCTGCGCAGCTACGAGCGTGCGCTGGACTGGGCGATGCGCCATCGCCGGATCATGCGCTGGCAGCCGCTGATCCTGCTGGCGCTCACCATCGGCCTGGCGGTGGTGGTGGTGATGACCGCCGGCGGCGGCCTGATGCCTAAGGAGGACACCGGCTTGCTGCAGGCGAGCATCACCGCCGACGCCAACGTCTCGCCGCTGCTGCTGGCGCGGCGCACACAGGAGGTGGCGGCGAAGGTCAAGGCCGACCCGGCGGTGCGCGACGTCTCCGCCTTCCTCGGCGGCAATGACGGCGGCGGCGCGGTCGGCAACCAGGCCAGCCTGTTCGTCGACCTGAAGCCGCCGGGCGACCGGCCGGGCGACCGCCAGGTCAGCTCCCAGGCGGTGGTCGACCGGCTGGACAAGATCTTCAAGAACGTGCCGGACCTGGACGTGTCGCTCTCGGTCAACCAGTTCATCGGCGGCGGTGGTGGCGGTGGCGGCGGCCGGGGGCAGTATGCGTTCCAGCTCGACAGCGTGGACGGCGTGCCGCTGCAGCAGCCCACCCTGAAGCTGGCGCAGGTGATGCGCGGCATGAAGCAGTTCCGCAACGTCAGCACCAGCTTCGACAGCATCGGCCAGCAGCAGATGCTGCAGGTGGACCGCAACGCCGCGGCGCGGCTGCACGTCAGCCTGGCCCAGGTCGACACCGCGCTGGCCAACGCGTTCGGCCAGACCCCGGTTTCCACCATTTATTCGGACATCAACCAGTACCGTGTGGTGATCACCGCCGAGAGCGCCGAGTCGCTGAGCCCGGCCGCCCTGCTCAATACCTACGTGCGCAACACGCAGGGAAAGATGATTCCGCTGTCCGCGCTGGCGCAGATCCAGCCGCACATCGCGCCGGTCAGCATCAGCCACTTCGACCAGTTCGAATCGGCCGCGATCAACTACAACCTGGCCAAGGGCGTCACCCAGGCGGAGGGCCTGAAGCTGGTCGAGCAGGCGATGTTCGCCGCGCAGCTGCCGCCCGGCGTGCACAAGAAGTACAGCGGCGACAACAAGAACCTGGTCGACGCGATGAACAACGCGCTGGTCATGCTGCTGGCGGTGATCCTGGTGATGTACGTGGTGCTGGGCATCCTGTATGAGAGCCTGATCCACCCGCTGACCATCCTCTCCACCCTGCCGGCCGCCGGCATGGGCGCGTTCCTGGCGATGCTGGTGACGCACACGCAGCTGACCCTGATGTCGGTGATCGCGGTGCTGATGCTGATCGGCATCGTCAAGAAGAACGCGATCCTGATGGTCGACTTCGCGCTGGTGGCCGAGCGCGACCACGGCATGTCGCCGCCGGCGGCGATCCGCGAGGCGGCGCTGGTGCGCTTTCGCCCGATCACCATGACCACCCTGGTAGCGATGGGCGCGGCGCTGCCGCTGGCGATCGGTTTCGGCTACGGCTCGGAGATGCGCCAGCCGCTTGGCATCGCCATCCTCGGCGGCCTGTTCGTGTCGCAGCTGCTGACTTTGCTGAGCACCCCGGCGATCTACCTGTGGCAGCACGACCACCGCCAGCGCAAGGCTGCACGGCGGCAGCTGCGCGCCGAGATCCGGCGCCAGCGGCTCGTGCAGCAGCAGATGCCCGCTCTGCCGAAATAGCCCCCGGTTTCGCCGACCCCGTAGGAGCGCACCTGTGCGCGATGCTCCTGCGCAACGTGACGAAAAGCATCGCGCACAGGTGCGCCCTGCAGAGAAGCCGGCCCCCCTGCCTTCCGGCAGGGTGTGGACTTCAGGCACATACGTCGGGGCGTGCCGAAGGGCATAAAGTGGGCATGAACGGAACTCTTGCCCTATCCTCGCCATCCCTGCGCTGGTCCAGTCTGCGTCCGCACTGGTGGACGGAAGCATCATGAACATCTTCGCCCCCCTGATTCGCCGCCCGGTCGGCACCTCGCTGCTCGCACTCGGCCTGATGCTGGCCGGGCTGTGGGCGTATCTGCTGCTCGGCGTGGCCGCGTTGCCGTCGCTGGACTTCCCCGGCGTCTACGTGGTGGCCAGCCAGCCCGGCGCCAGCGCGCAGACCATGGCGAACACCATCCTGGCGCCGCTGGAGCGGCACCTGGGCCGCATTCCCGGCGTCGACGAGATGTACGGCAACGCGAACGAGGGCTCCGCCTCGGTGATGGTGCGCTTCACCATGGACCGCACCGCCGACAGCGCCGCGCGCGACGTGCAGGCGGCGATCAACGCGGCCGCGGTCGACCTGCCCAGCGGCATGCCGTCGCCGCCGCAGTACTTCAAGTTCGATACCTCGCAGATCCCGATCCTGTTCCTCACCCTGACCTCGACCGGGCTGCCGCAGGACCAGCTGTTCGACCTTACCGACACCTTGCTCAAGCCGGCGGTGGCGCAGATCGACGGCGTGGCCCAGGTGCAGGTGTTCGGCGGCACCCCGCATGCGGTGCGGATCGAGCTGGACACCGCCGCGCTGGCGGCCAAGAACCTCACCGCGAACGACGTGGCCAACGCGCTGCGCGCGGCCAACGTCACCTCGCCGCAGGGCATCCTGAGCAATGGCCGCACGCAGATGACGGTGAGCGCCAGCGACGGCCTGCAGACGCCGGCCGAGTTTGCCCGCCTGCTGGTCTCGGTGAAGAGCGGCACGCCGGTGCGCCTTTCCGACGTGGCCAAGGTCTACGGCGGCCAGCAGGACGAATACCAGGCGGCGTGGTTCAACGACGCGCTGGCGGTCGGCATGCAGATCAGCAAGCGGCCGGAGGCGAACGCGGTGGCCACGGTGGAGGCGATCCGCGCCAAGCTGCCGCAGCTGCGCGCCTCGCTGCCGTCGAACGTGACCATGACGCCGGTGTTCGACCTCACCCAGACCACCAAGTCGGCGCTGCACGAAGTGCAGGTGGCGCTGCTGATCTCGATCGCGATGGTGGTGCTGGTGATGCTGGTGTTCCTGCGCCGGCTGCGCCCGACCCTGATCGCCACCTTGAGCGTGCCGCTGTCGCTGGCCGGCGCGTTCGTGGTGATGTGGACGCTCGGCTACACGCTCAAC
>Ga0207690_10001891_pt1 | contig 12848 bp, 14 predicted proteins | sample KBSC23metaG_FD_184315 | JGI IMG/M metagenome (GOLD analysis project Ga0207690, IMG submission 184315) | Corn rhizosphere microbial communities from Kellogg Biological Station, Michigan, USA - KBS C2-3 metaG (SPAdes) (version 2) | ecosystem: Host-associated > Plants > Roots > Rhizosphere > Soil ...
GCTCGGCGATATCGTGTTCGCCGAAGTCCCCGAGACGGGCAAGCGGCTCAGCAAGGGGCAGGAAGCCGCCGTGGTCGAATCGGTGAAGGCAGCGTCGGACGTCTATTCGCCGGTCTCGGGAGAGGTGACCCAAGGCAACAGCAAGGTCGCCGACGACCCCTCGATCGTGAACAGCGACCCCGAAGGCGAGGGCTGGTTCTTCAAGATCAGGCTCGACGATCCGGGCGAGGTCGAAGGCCTGATGGACGAAGCCGCCTACCGCGAGTGGCTGAAGACGCTTTGAGCCAGGCCGCTGCCTCGACCAACAAGTGGGACGCCGCGGATTACGCCCGCGTCGGCGCTTTCGTTGCCGAGCTCGGCGGGGCGGCGCTCGACCTGCTCGACCCGCAGCCGGGCGAGCGGATCCTCGATATCGGATGCGGCGAGGGGACTCTGACCAGGAAGATCGCCGAGCGCGGCGCAACAGTCCTGGGCATCGACAATTCGCCCGAGATGATCGCGGCGGCGCGGGCGCAAGGCGTCGACGCGCTGCTGCTTGCGGCTGAGGACATGCAGTTCTTCGCCGAGTTCGACGCGGCATTTTCGAATGCCACGCTGCACTGGGTGCTGGAGAAGGCGCAGGCAGCACGCGCGATTTTCCGGGCGCTCAAACCCGGCAGCCGCTTCGCTGGCGAGATGGGCGGCGAGGGCAATCTCAGGAAGCTACGCGAGGCTCTCGATGAGGAGCTGGTGATCCGCGGCTACGCGCCGCCGCTCGAGGCGAGCAACTGGTATGCGTCGCCCGAGGAGTTCGCCTCGGTCTATGAGGCCGCCGGCTTCGACGAAATCGATGCGCGGCTGATCGAGCGCCCGACGCCGATCGCGCATGGCGTCGGCGAATGGGTGACAACCTTCCGACGCGGCTGGCTCGACCGCGCGGGTGTGCCGCAGAATGAACGGCCCGAGATCGGCGCCGCCGTCGCCGACCGCCACGGCTCCGACATCGCCGATTACGTCCGCCTCCGCTTCATCATGAGGAAGCCTGCCTGATGCGTTACCTGCCGCTGAGCGACGCCGACCGCAGCGAGATGCTGCGTGTGATCGGCGCCGGCTCGATCCACGATCTGTTCAAGGACGTGCCCGAGGAGGCGCGACTGCAGGGCCCGATCCACGGCCTCCCGATGCACGCCTCCGAAATGGCGGTCGAGCGCCACATGACGGCCCTCTCGCGCAAGAACATGGTCGCGGGCGACGTCCCCTTCTTCCTTGGCTGCGGCGCGTACCGGCACCACATCCCCGCCAGCGTCGACCACATCATCCAGCGCGGCGAGTTCCTGACCAGCTACACGCCCTACCAGCCCGAGATCGCGCAGGGCACGCTGCAGATGATGTTCGAATTCCAGACGCAGGTCGCGCGCCTGTTCGGCTGCGAAGTCGCCAACGCCTCGATGTACGACGGGTCGACCGCGATGTGGGAAGCGATCCTGATGGCGCACCGCATTACGCGCCGGAACCGGACGGTCATCTCCTCCGGGGTGCACCCGCACTATGTGAACGTCGCGAAGACGCTGGCACAGTTCAGCGAGGATGCGCTGGCGACGGCGCTGCCGGAGTTGAGTGCAGAGCCCGATACCGACCGGCTGATCGGCAAGATCGGTCCCGAGACCAGCGCGGTGGTCGTCCAATATCCCGATATCCTCGGCCGAATCACCGACCTGACCCCGATCGCGGAAGCGGCTCACGGGGCCGGAGCGCTGTTGATCGCGGTCGTCACCGAGCCGATCGCGCTCGGGCTGATCAAGTCGCCGGGCGAGATGGGCGCGGACATCGTCGTCGGCGAAGGGCAGAGCATCGGCGTCGGGCTTCAGTTCGGTGGGCCCTATGTCGGCCTGTTCGCCTGCCGCGAAAAGCACGTCCGGCAGATGCCGGGGCGGCTCGCCGGCGAGACGGTCGATGCCGAGGGCAAGCGCGGGTTCGTCCTGACGCTCTCGACCCGCGAGCAGCATATCCGGCGCGAGAAGGCGACGTCGAACATCTGCACGAGCTCGGTGCTGTGCGCGCTGGCGTTCACCGTTCACCTTACCTTGCTCGGCGAGAAGGGCCTGAGGCAGCTCGCTTCGCTCAATCACGCGCGCGCCGGCGAGGCTGCGGAGCGCTTGGCCGCAATCCCGGGCGTCGAACTCGTCAACGACAGCTTCTTCAACGAATTCACGCTGAAGTTGCCGGTCGAGGCTCGGCCCGCCGTGCACGCAATGGTCGAGCGCGGCGTGCTCGGCGGCGTGTCGCTCGGGCGGCTCTATCCAGGCGTCGATGCGCTTCAGAACGGATTGGTCGTGGCGGTCACCGAAACCGTCAACGAGGAGGACATCGATGCCTTCGAGGCGGCGCTGAAGGAGGTGGTCCGATGACCGTCAATCCTTCCGGCTGGCGGCCGTCCGCGCCTGCGAACGAAGAGGGCGAGGCGCATACGGTCACCGGCAACCGCGCGCTGATGCTCGAGGAGCCGCTGATCTTCGAGATTGGAAGCACCGAGCAGACCGGAGTGGATTTTGCCGAGGTATTGCAGCGCGGCACGCGCCTCGGCGGACTGGAGCGCAATCGCGAAATGGGCCTCCCAGGCCTCAGCGAACCCGAAACCGTCCGCCACTACACCCGTCTCTCGCGCCAGAATTACGCGATCGACCTCGGGCTGTTCCCGCTCGGCTCGTGCACGATGAAGCACAACCCGCGCCTCAACGAGAAGGTCGCGCGGCTGCCGGGATTCGCGGACGTCCATCCGCTCCAGCCGCAGGAGACGGTGCAGGGGGCGCTCCAGGTCATCAACGAGCTCGCCTTCTGGCTGCTCGACCTGACCGGAATGCATGGCGTCGCGATGAGCCCCAAGGCGGGCGCCCACGGCGAGCTGTGCGGCCTGCTGTGCATCCGCGCCGCCCTCGAAGCGCGCGGGGACAAGCGCGAGGTGGTGCTGGTCCCGGAGAGCGCCCACGGCACCAATCCCGCGACCGCCGCTTTCGCCGGCTATCGCGTCGAGAACATCCCGGCGAATCCAGCGGGGCGGGTCGATCTCGAGGCGCTCAAGGCGCGCCTCGGCCCCGACGTCGCCGCAGTGATGATCACCAACCCCAACACCTGCGGCCTGTTCGAGCCCGACATGAAGGCGATCAGCGAGGCGGTCCATGCCGCGGGCGCCTTCGTCTATTGCGACGGGGCGAACTTCAACGCGATCGTCGGCAAGGTGCGTCCGGGCGACCTTGGCATCGATGCGATGCATATCAATTTGCACAAGACCTTCTCGACGCCGCACGGCGGTGGCGGCCCGGGCTCGGGCCCGGTGGTGCTGTCGGAAGCGCTAGCGCCCTATGGTCCGCTTCCCTACGCGGCCAAATATCCCGACGGCAGCTACAAGCTCGTCGAGGAGGAGAACGCGGCCGAAGAGCACCCCAACGCCTTCGGGCGGATGGTCGCCTTCCATGGCCAGATGGGCATGTTCACGCGGGCGCTCGCCTACATCCTCAGCCATGGCGCCGACGGCCTCAAGCAGGTTGCCGAGGATGCCGTGCTCAACGCCAACTACCTCCTGCGCAGCCTTGAAGGCGCCCTCGACGCGCCGTTCGCGAAGAGCGGCCCGTGCATGCACGAGGCGATCTTCTCGGACAAAGGCTTCGCCGGAGACGTCAACACGCTCGATCTCGCCAAGGCGCTGATCGACGAAGGGTTCCACCCGATGACCATGTACTTCCCGCTGGTGGTGCACGGGGCGATGCTGGTGGAGCCCACGGAGACCGAATCAAAGGCGAGCCTGGACCAGTTCATCGCGGCGGTTCGCTCGATCGCCGTGCGCGCAAAGGCGGGCGACCAGAGTCTCAAGGCCGCGCCCGTCCACGCGCCGCGCCGGCGGCTCGACGAGACTTTGGCGGCGAGGAAGCCGGTTCTGACCTACAGGGAGCCGGAGCCCGCCGAGGCTGCCGAATAAGGGAGGGGAAAGATGCAGCATCCGGGGGGAAACTGGCTCACGGCGCTTCTGCCGTTCGCGATCATCGCAATCGTCGTCGGACTTCGGCTCCGCTCGATGAGCAAGGAGCGGCCGCTCAAGGTCGAGACCTTGTGGGTCATTCCCGTCGTCTATCTGGCGCTCGTCGCCTGGATGCTGTTCGCGCTTCCGCCGACCGTGTTCGGATGGGGGCTTCTCGCCGTAGGCCTCGTCATCGGCGCGGCGCTTGGCTGGCACCGCGGCAAGCTGATCCGGATCGACCGCAACGCGGAAACCGGCGAGCTTCGGCAGAAGGCCTCGCCGCTCGCGATGATATTGCTCCTCGCATTGATCGCTCTGAAGCTCGGCGCGCGTGCGATCTTCGGCGAAACCGCCGCCGGGCATCCCGCGAGCGGCGCGATGCTTTTGACCGACGCCTTCATCGGTTTCGCGCTCGGGCTGCTCTCTGCCACCCGGCTCGAGCTTTACCTGCGCGCAAAGCGGATCCTGGCCGCGGGATGACGTGAGCGACGGGCGCCGCTTCTACGAGGCTCCGGCCGCCGGCGAGCGCCGGTCCGCGCCCGCGGCCCTGCGCAATCGGGAACCGATCGCCGAGGTGCTTCGCGACTGGCTGCCGGAAACGGGTGTCGTGCTCGAAATCGCGAGTGGCACGGGCGAGCACGCCGTCTATTTCGCCGAGCGCTTTCCCGCGCTGGACTGGCAACCGAGCGACGTCCACCGCGATGCGCTCACTTCGGTCGAGGCATGGCGGCAGAGCGCCGGGCTTCCGAACCTCCGGGCGCCCATCGCCCTCGATGCTGCATCGCCCGACTGGCCGGTCAGCCGCGCAGATGCGATCCTCAGCATCAATATGGTCCACATCAGCCCGTGGGCTTCAGCGCTCGGCCTGCTCGACGGAGCGGCGCGTCTGCTCTCGGCCGGCGCTCCGCTGATCCTCTATGGCCCTTGGCTGGCGGACGATGTCCCGGCCGCTCCGAGCAACCTCGCTTTCGATTCCGATCTCAAGCGCCGCGATCCGGAATGGGGGCTGCGCAGGGTCGAGGATTTCGCCGCCGCGGCGCAGGAACGCGGCCTGCGTCTCATCGAAACGCGCGCGATGCCGGCGAACAATATGATGCTTCACCTCACGCCACGTTAAACGAAGCTTTACTACGAGTGCGCTAGTCCCGTCCGCATGGACGAGAGCAGCATGATGAAGAATCGGCGGTCGCGCCGGTCTCCTGTACTTCTTGCCGCGACGGTCGAAGTCGCGGGCCGGCCCGTCGCCGTGAAGCTGCGCAACCTGTCAGAGGAAGGCGCGCTGATCGAGGGCGAGCGTCTGCCGCTCGAAGGCTCGACGACCTTCTTCGAGCGCAACGAACTGCGCGTCAAAGGCCGCGTCGTCTGGGTCCACGGCCGCTATGCCGGGATCGCCTTCGATCGTGCGCTCAAGCCCGAGCAGGTGCTCCGGAACGTCCCGAAGCCGAAGCCCAAGGCACAGGCCGACTTCCGGCGGCCGGGCCTCGCATGCCGTCCGTTGAGCGATTACGAGCGGAGCATGCTTGAGCGGTGGATGACCTCGTCGCCGCACGTGGCGCTCGGCGAATAATCAAGCCGCGACGCGCTGCCGCTGCTGCTTCTGCTGTTCCTGCAGCCACGCGACCAGTTCCGACAGGATGAGTGCCCGGTTGAACGCGATTCCGTAGACGCCGCCGTCGGCCCATTTCACCACGCCCGCGGCAGGAGTGAGGCCCGGCAGCGTCACCACGACGTCCGCGCCGGTCGTGAGCGGGGACCGCGCTTGCACGCAAATGCCGCCCTGCGAGATGTTGATCACCCGCGTCCGGATCACGTCGCCGTCCTGGCGCACCCAGGCCGTGCACTCGACCTCGATCCGCGGCAGCCGCGGGCGCGGTCCTTCGCCCGGAGGAGCGAGCAGGAGGAGGACGTCGATCGGCTCTTCGAACTCGACGCCGGTCAGGCCATCCTCGACCCATTTGACGATTCCGCTGACCGGGTCGCCCTGCTTGAGCTCGACCGTCAGCGCCGTTCCGACGGGAATTCCGGAATAGGCGCGGACCATCATGCCCCCCGCCGAAATATTCCGGATCAGGCACAGCTCGCGGCGCTCGCCGACCATGATCGCGCCGACTCGAAGCAGGCTCAGGAAGCGGTCGCCGCCGCGCCGGTCGGGCTGGGTCGGCGGTGAGGTCGCGAGAGAGTAAGTGGTGGTCTCGACGGCTTGTTGTTCCACGAGCGGCTCCGACGAAGCACGAATTCGCATCTGCCATTCCGCCCAGATGTTTCCGGCGGCCCCACCTCGGCCTGCCTAGCAGCCAAGGCTTACCAGATGGTTGCCGAGCGATTGCCGTGAACCGGCATCGGCGTATAGTCCACTGACTTGGCGGAGGTGTCGTGACGATGCGGCAGGGGTACGTGGCTCTCTTGATGGCGCTCGGCCCAGCACCGGCACTCGCTCAACCCCTCATGACGAGGCTCGATGCCGTTTCCGGCATCCCGAAGCTGGATGAAACCACCCAGACCGAGGAAGTGCGCTTCAAGACCGGCGCCGACGACCGGATGACCGTGCCGGTTCGTCTCTCGGGCGTGGGCCCGTTCCGGTTCCTGGTGGATACCGGCGCCGATCGTACCGCCATCTCGCGGCAGATCGCGGGAAGGCTCGGCCTCGTCCGGGGCGAGACCGCGGCGCTCCATACGGTCACGGGGGTCTCGAGCGTCTCGACCGCCAACGTCCCGGCGCTTGAGATGACTCGCAAGCCGGTCAAGATCCGCGATGCGCCGCTGCTCGACAGCGCGGCCATGGGCGCGGACGGGATCATCGGAGTCGATTCGCTCAAGTCGAAGCGGGTGGAGTTCAATTTCGAAACCGACACGCTCTCCATCGTTCCCTCGGCAGTGACCGAACCGCGCGACGAGCCCGAAGCGATCGTGATCCAGGCCGCGCGCAAGAACGGGCGGCTGGTCGTCACGGACGCGAGCGCGAACGGGCACCGGCTGACGGTGGTGATCGATACCGGCGCCGAGCTGAGCATCGGCAACGAAGCGCTGCGTGAAGAGCTGGTCGGGCGCGGACTTGTGGATCCCTCGCGGAAGGTCGAGCTTCAGTCGGTGACCGGAGCGAAGATCATTGGCGATTACATGTTCGTAAGCAGGCTCGAGATCGGCGGCGTGGTGATGAAAGACCTCGCCATCGCCTTTGCCGACGCCCACACCTTCAGGAAGCTCGGCCTCGACCGCAAGCCGGCGCTTCTGCTCGGAATGAACGCGATCAAGGCGTTCAAGAAAGTTTCCATCGACTTCGCGAGCCGCAAGTTCCGCGTCGTCCTGCCCGAAAGCAGCATGCGCGACGTGCGCCTCGCTTCGGCCCGGCTTTAGCAGCGGCACTCGCGATAGTGGGGCCGATGGGTTGAATTTTGGGGCTGTACGCGCAAGACGCAATTTGCGGGGTGGGGAAACGATAAGGGGTCGCCGGCGTCCAATGCGCCGGGATCCGAATTCAAGGAGTTTCCGAGATCATGGCCTTCCAGCTGCCCGACCTTCCCTATTCCAAGGACGCGCTCGCGCCGCACATGTCGGCCGAGACCCTGGAGTTCCACCACGGCAAGCATCACCGAGCCTACGTCAACAAGACCAACGAGCTGCTTCAGAGCGATGGCGACCTCAGCGGCGCTTCGCTTTTGCAGGTCGTCAAGGAAGCGAAGCGTTCCGGAAACAACAAGCTGTTCAACAACAGCGCACAGCTTTGGAACCACAGCTTTTTCTGGCAATGCCTCGCGCCGGGCGGCGGTCAGCCATCCGGAAAGCTCGCCAAGCTGATCGAGGACGGGTTCGGCAACAGCGAGACGATGCTCCAGAAGCTGCACGAGGAAGCGGTCAACCATTTCGCGAGCGGCTGGGCGTGGCTCGTGCTCGACCGCGGCGCCTTGCGCGTCACCTCGCTGCACGATGCGGACACGCCCGCCGTGCACGACGGGATGGTGCCGCTCTTCACGCTCGACGTGTGGGAGCACGCTTATTACATCGATTATCGCAACGAGCGGCCGAAGTTCGCGACCGCGGTGCTTCAGAACATCGTCAATTGGGATTTCGTCGGCGAGAATCTCGACGGCAACGGCCTGGAGCGCGCCAACCAGCAGGGCGCCGAGACGCCGGTTACTGCTTGAGCCTGTAGCCGGTCCGAAACATCCACGCGATCACCGCCATGCAGACGGCGATGATCGCGAGGGTGACCAGCACGCTCGACCAGACCGGCACGTCCGCGATCGAGTAAAAGCTCCAGCGGAAGCCGCTGATCACGTGGACGATCGGGTTGAACAGGGTGATCGTCCGGAACGGGTCGTGAAGCGCCTTCACCGAATAGAAGGCCCCGCCGAGGAAGGTCAGCGGCGTGATGATCAGCATCGGGATGATCTGGAGCTGCTCGAAATTCTGGGCCCATACCCCGATCGCGAAGCCGAACAGGCAGAAGCCGGCGCTGATCCCGACCAGGAACAGGATCATCGCGACGGGATGGTCGATGTGGACGGGTACGAACAGCATGGCGGTGGCGATCGTGACCAGCGCCAGGATCACGCTCTTGGTGACGGCCGCGCCGACATAGGCGAGCACCGCCTCGAAGCTCGAGATCGGCGCTGAGAGCAATTCGTAGATCGTGCCTGTAAACTTCGGAAAATAAATGCCGAAGCTCGCGTTGAAGATCGACTGCATGAAGACCGAAAGAAGGGTCAGGCCAGGCACGATGAAGGCGCCGAAGGCGACACCATCCATCTCGGTCATCCGGCTTCCGAGCGCAGACCCGAATACGACGAAGTAGAGCGCGGTTGTGATTACCGGTGTGATCAGGCTCTGCCACAGCGTCCGCTTCCAGCGCGCCATCTCGAACCGGTAGATTGCGGCGATGCCGTGACTGTTCATGCCGGCTCCCTCCCTGCGTGGACCAGCTCGACGAAAATCTCCTCGAGGCTCGACTGATGGGTCGACAAGTCCTTGTAGGCGATCCCGAGGTCGGCGAGGCGGCGCATCAGCGAGGCGATGCCGGTGCGCTCGGCATGGCTGTCGAATTGGTAGCGGAGCATGTGGCCGTCGTCCTCGAGCGCGATGTTCCATTCGCCAAGCTCGGACGGGATGGCATCGAGCGGATCCGCCAAAGTGATGTCTAGAGTCTTCTTGCCCATCTTGGCCATCAGCTCGCGCTTCTCGTCGACCGCGATCAGCGCGCCCTTGCTGATCACTCCGACGCGGTCGGCCATTTCCTCGGCTTCCTCGATGTAATGCGTCGTCAGGATAATCGTCGTCCCTCCGGCGCGGAGCTTTCGAACTAGCTCCCACATGTCGCGGCGCAGCTCGACGTCGACTCCGGCCGTGGGCTCGTCGAGGAACAGAATGGCGGGCTCGTGGCTCAGCGCCTTGGCGATCATCACGCGCCGCTTCATCCCGCCCGACAGGTGCATCATGATCGTCTTGCGCTTGTCGAGGAGCGACAGGCGCTTCAGCAGATCCTCGGTGAAGGCATCGTTGCGCGGCTTGCCGTAGAGTCCGCGCGAGAAGCTCACCGTGTTCCACACCGGTTCGAAAGCTTCGGTCGTAAGCTCCTGGGGAACAAGGCCGATCCGCTCGCGCGCATAACGGAAATCGGACTGCCAGTTGCGTCCGTCGACGAGCACTTCGCCCGCGCTCGCGGTCACGATCCCGCAGACGATGTTGATGAGCGTGGTCTTGCCGGCGCCGTTGGGGCCCAGAAGCGCGAAAATCTCGCCGCGCTGGATGTCGAGGTCGACCGACTTCAGCGCGTCCACGCCGGTGCCGTAAGTCTTGCGGAGTCCGCGGATCGAGAGGATCGGGTCGCTCATTCGACGGGCGTCTCGGTCATGGCCTTGTCCTTGGTCTCGGGATCGAGGCCGTGGCGCAAGAGCATCGGCATGTTCGCGGCGGCGAAGATGAAGGAGATAAGGGTCACGCCCCACACCTTGAGCGTCAGCCAGGTGTCGAAATCGACCATCGCGCGAAGCACCTCGTTGGCGATGGCGAGCGCGACGAAGAACAAGGCCCAGTTGCGGCTGAGCTTGAGCCAGCCCTCTTCGGTCAGGCCGGGGAACACCGGGCCGAACAGCCACCTGAGAAGCGGCTTGCCGCGCAACAGGCCCGCGAAAAGCATCCCGGCGAGCAGCACGTAATAGATGGTCGGCTTCATCTGGATGAACTTCGGGTCGCGCAGATAGAGCGTGATCGCTCCGAAGCTCAGGATCAGCACGGTCGAGAGCCACAGCATCGGCGTGATCCGACGGAACGAGATCAGGGCCGCCACCATGGAGATCAGGATCGCGGCCATGAACGCGCCGGTCGCGACCAGCACGCCATGGAGGCCGGCTCCGGTGAACTTGTAGGTGATGAAGAAGACGACCAGCGGGCCGAAGTCGACCAGCAGCCGCATTGTCCCCTGAGGCTCGGCCCTCTCGGTCATTCGGGCGGCAGTCCGGCGATTGCGCGGGCGACGGCGCGCGGGTCGAACGGACGCAGGTCGTCGGCCTTCTCTCCGACGCCGATGGCGTGGATCGGAAGGCCGAACCTTTCCGCCGCTGCGACGAGGATTCCCCCGCGCGCGGTGCCGTCCAGCTTGGTCATGATGAGCCCCGTCACGCCCGCGCTCTCGCGGAACACCTCGACCTGGGCAAGGGCGTTCTGTCCGGTGGTCGCATCGAGGACCAGGAGCACGTCGTGCGGAGCTTCCGGGTTGAGGCGGCCGAGGACGCGGCGGATCTTCGACAGCTCCTCCATCAGGTGAGTCTTGTTCTGAAGCCTGCCGGCGGTGTCGACGATCAGCGCGTCGATTCCCTGAGCGGTCGCCTGCTTGACCCCGTCGAACACGATTCCCGCCGCGTCTCCGCCCTCCTTGCCGGAGATGACCGGCGCTCCGATCCGGTCGCCCCAGATCTGGAGCTGCTCGATCGCGGCAGCTCGGAACGTGTCGCCGGCGGCGAGCAGGACGCCGTAATCCTGCTCCTTCAGCCAGTGGCCGAGCTTGCCGATCGTGGTCGTCTTGCCCGAGCCGTTGACTCCGATCACCAGGATGACGTGCGGGCGCGGAAAGCCCCACACTTCCAGCGGCTTGGCGACCGGAGTGAGGATCTTCTCGATCTCCTCGGCGAGGATCGTTCGGAGCCCGCGCTCGTCGAGCCGCTCAAATTTCTGCTGCGCGATCGCCTCGCGGATCCGGCGCGAGGCTTCGGGTCCCAGGTCGGACGCGATCAGCGCTTCCTCGATATCGTCGAGAGTCGCGGTATCGAGCGCTGCCCGGCTGGTGAGGCCGGTGAGGTTGTCGGCGACGCGGTCGGCGGTCTTCTGGAACCCGCCGCGCAGGCGGTCGAGCCAACTCATGCCCACACCGCCGTGAGATAATCGCCGTCGCGGCCTGTGATTCGGACAGTGCCGCATTCGCCGCGGAGGGCGCCAGGCACCGCAATCGTGGCGAAATTGTCGGCGTGGCCGTTGCCTCCGTTTTCGACCAGCACCCGCTGCTTCGTTCCGACGAGGCTCTCGAGCCAGCGCTCCCGCCGCTCGGCGGCCGCGTGGCGAAGGCGCGCAGCGCGGGCCTTCACGATGTCGGGGGGAAGCTGCGGCATTCGCGACGCTGGCGTGTTCGGCCGGGGCGAGAAGGGGAAGATGTGGGCAGCGACGATATCGCAATCGTCGAGCAACTTCAGGCTGCCAAGCGCCATCTCTTCAGTTTCCGTGGGAAATCCGGCGATGAGGTCGGCTCCGATCGTCGCGCCGGGCCGGGCGGTCTTGATCCGCTCGACTGTGCGCACCGCGTCGGCACGGCTGTGGCGGCGTTTCATGCGCTTCAGGATCAGATCGTCGCCGGCCTGAAGCGACAAATGGAAGTGGGGCAGGAGCCGCGGCTCGCCGGCGATAAGCTCGAACAACGCCTCGTCCATCTCGATCCCGTCGAGCGACGACAGGCGCAGGCGGGTGAGGCGCGGCTCGGCGGCGAGCAGGCGCTGGCACAGGCTTCCGATGCCGCCGTCGTAATCGGTGATGTCGACCCCGGTCAGCACGATCTCCTTCGCGCCGCGGTCGATCTCGCGCGCGATGGCGTCGCGGATCAACTCGAAGGGCAGGGACCAGCTAGGTCCGCGTGCCTGCCAGATCGCACAAAAGGTGCAGCGATGATCGCAGCCGGTCTGCACCCCGACGAAGCTGCGCACATGCCCCTGGAAGCCCGCTGGCGCCATGACGTCATTTGCAGCCAGCGCGTTGAGCTTGCTCGCATTTCCGACGACTCGGCTGACCTCAGGCATCTTCGCAAAGGAAGAGTGGTCCAGCTCCGCCGCGCAGCCCGTGACGAGAATTTTCGCCGACGGCCGCCGCCGGTGCGCGCGCCTGATCGCCTGGCGAGTCTGCCGCACCGCCTCGTTGGTGACGGCGCAGCTGTTGACCACGATCCAATCCTCGCCGGGAGGCGCGGTGCGCGCGATAGTCTCCGTCTCTGCGAAGTTGAGCCGGCAACCGAGCGTGATCGTCTCCACGCTCATTGCAGCGCCTCGAGGTCGAGCTCGCCTTCGAACAGGTGCGTAGCGGCGCCGCGCATCCGGATCGGCTCGCCGGGTGCCCACTCGATCGTGAGCTTACCGCCGGTCATGTCGACCTGCACCGGGGATTGCGCCCGCTTGGTGGCGATGGCGGCGACGGCGCTGGCGCAGGCGCCCGTTCCGCAGGCGAGAGTCTCTCCTGCTCCGCGCTCGAAGGTGCGCAGCTTCAGACGGTCGTGAACATAGGTCCCGACATTGACGTTGATCCGCTCGGGAAATGCCGGGTCGTTCTCGATCCGCGGTCCGAGCTCCTCCAGGTCCACTTCGCGAGCGTCGGGCACGAAGAAGAC
>Ga0207690_10001893_pt1 | contig 12846 bp, 7 predicted proteins | sample KBSC23metaG_FD_184315 | JGI IMG/M metagenome (GOLD analysis project Ga0207690, IMG submission 184315) | Corn rhizosphere microbial communities from Kellogg Biological Station, Michigan, USA - KBS C2-3 metaG (SPAdes) (version 2) | ecosystem: Host-associated > Plants > Roots > Rhizosphere > Soil ...
GTAATGGCCGAAGCTGGCGGGGAAGTTGGCCGGGTTGCTCCAGTCGCCACCGTTCGGTCCCTGCGCGAACGCATAGGGGTTCTCGCGCGTGTGGTCGGCGTAGCGCACGCCGAACTGCAGCGAGGCCAGGGTGCTGTCGTCGAAGTCCAGCTCGCCGTCGATCTTGCCCCAGTTCTCCTTGTCCTCGACGTTGATGCCGCCTTCGCCGAAGATCCAGTTGGCGCTGACGCCCGAGGCCGCCGGCGAGCTGTTGTCCGGCCCCAGCGACCAGTTGACCGGCTTGCCGGTGCCGCGGAAATCCCATGCGGCGCCGGTGCCCGGCGCGGTGTTCAGTTCCAGCACGTCCTGCTTCGGGCTGGAGCCTTCGCCCTTGGTGGTGCCGAGCTGGGCCGAGAAGCTCAGGCGGTCGCTCGCGCGCCAGTCGACGTCGGCGGTGAAGAAGCGGGTCGAGGCGGAGGCCTCGCGCGAGATCTGGTCGTAGATGCCGTAGTTCGTCGCGTCGTTGCTGGGCGAGAAGACGGCATTCGTCAACGTGTTGTTGGCCACGACGTAGCCGGGCTGGAGGTTGGTGGCGCCGTGCACGAAGTGGGTGGCCCACATCATGTAGTTGCGGTTGAAGTTGTTGGCCTTGAGCTTGCTGTAGAAGCCGTTCAGGTTGACCGTCACGTTGTCGGTCGGCTTGAACTGCACGTCCACCGACCCGCCGGTGCGCTTGCGCTTCTGGGTGAACAGCACGTTGCCGATCAGGCTGGGGAAGTAGACGCCGTTCAGATCCGGGTGCGCGGCGACGATGGCGTCGGTGCTCTTGAGCTGCTCCAGGCCGAGCACTTCCTGGCCGTTGCGCTGCAGGCTGCGCTCCTCGTAGAACGCCTGCGCCATCACGCCGAAGGTGCCGGCGTCGTTCTTCCAGTTGAACAGGCCGCTGAACTGCGGCTTGGTGGTGCCGGGCAGGTCGGAGTAGACGCCGCCGACGGACGCGTGCACGGTCACCGGCTTGTCGAACTGCAGTGGCTTGCGGGTGATGATGTTGACCGTGCCGGCCGCGCCGCCCTCGACCAGGCGCGCCTCGGAGGTCTTGTTCACCACCACCTCGCTGACGATCTCCGCCGGCAGCAGGCTGTAGCTGACGCTGCGGCCCACGGTGGCGGTCTGGTTGAGCACGAACCAGTCGCCGGTGCCGATGTTGTGGCCGTCGACCAGGGTCTGGGTCATGCTGGGCGCGGTACCGCGCAGGCTGATGCGGTCGTTCTCGTCGAAGCCGCCCTCGCCGGCACTGGACGTGCCGACGTTGACGCCAGGCAGGCGCTGCAGCGTGTCGGCCACGTTCTTGGCCGGCAGCTTGCCGATGTCCTCGGCGGTGACCACCTCGACGTGCGAATCGGCGGCCTTCTTCAGCGCCAGCGACTCGGCCTCGCTATCGCGGATGCCGACGACGGTCACCGTGGCCAGTTCCTTGACGTTCGATTTCTCCGGCTGGCTGCTGTTCGGCGTGGTGCCGGTCGCGGGCGTGCTGTCCTGCGCATACAGCGCACCAGAAACGCACAGACCGGAGATGATGCTGGCGGCGAGCAATGTCTTGCGGTAGTTCATGGTGTTCCTCCCCTCAGAGGCTGGCTCGTATCAGAACCGACGTGGCGCCGGTCGCGAACGGTTGGTGGCGAGTGATGGCGGTTGACAGCGGGTAGTTGTGGCGGTTGGCTTGGCGCCGTGGTGCGGGATCGGGTCACTCATGCTTCCTGTCCTCGTGCGTGCCCTTCATCCAAAAACCAGCCTGCGGCGCCGATGACACCAAGCTGGCCGTGCTCAATCAGTCGAACCGGAACCTGTTGCAGCCAGGCGCGCATCACGCCCTTGTTGAAGTAGCGCTCGGCAAACGTGCTGCCCAGCAGAAAGTCGTGGATACGCGGCAGGATGCCGCCGGCCAGGTAGATCGCGCGGGCGCCGTAGAGCAGGCCAAGGTCGCCGACGAAGCTGCCGAGCAGGCCGCAGAAGACGTCCAGCACCTCGCGGGCGACCGGATCGTTGCCTTCCAGCGCCGCCGCGGTGACTTCGGCCGGCGTCGTCCAGTGCACCGGGCCGCCGCGCAACTCGCCCAGCGCACGGTAGAGCTTGAGCAGACCCGGGCCGGACAAGGCATCCTCGAACGAGACGTGGCTGCGCTCGCGGCGCAGCAGCCGCAGGATCTCGATCTCGCGGTCGTTGCCCGGCGCCAGCGAGATCTGGCCGGCTTCGGTGGCCAGCACGCGCGCCCGCGGCTCGCCGGGCAGCAGTACCGCCGAGCCCAGCCCCGTGCCCGGCCCCATCACCAGCACCGGGCCAGGCAAGGGCGTCGGTGCGTCGATGATGGCGCGCGTCTCGGCGGCGTCGATGAACTGGGTGGCGTAGGCCACCGCCTCGAAATCGTTGATCACGGCGAGGTTGTGGATGCCCAGCCCCTCGCGGATGGCGCTGATCGACACCGGCCACGGCAGGTTACCGTTGACGATCACGTCGTCCAGCACGCAACCGGCGCAGGCCACCGCGCATTCGCGGATACCGGCCGCGGCGGTGGCATGCGGCGTGTTTTCCAGTTGCGTCACGAAATCGCGCAGCATCGCGGCAAGTCCGGGCCAGTCGGCACAGCTGTAGCGATGCAGGTGCAGCACGCTGACCGGCCGCCGACCGTCGCCCTTGCCGCTGACCAGGCCGATGCGCGCATGCGTGCCGCCGACGTCGGCGGCGAGAAACGGCTGGTTCGAGCTGCGCGCCGACATAGCCGACGACGAAGCACCGGCGAACGCCGCGCTCGACGATGGCGATGCCTGACGCTGGTTGGCGACTTCCCCCACTGCGCGATCTCCCATGATCCCGACGCAATCCCGGTTCGGCTGGCGACGACTCGCCGCGGCCGGGTGCTGGCCTGATGCGGGCCGAGTCTGTCGTCAAAATGACAACGTTGTCAACAGGGCACGAAGATTTTTTTCGGCGGCGCGATGCGGCGGCGCAGCATAGCTGCCGTGACAGTTGGCGAATCCACCTCAGACGTCGGCCGTATCCGTTGAAATGGCGGGGCGCTATAGCGGAAGATGCGTGTCGTCGGCTCTAATGCATCGCCGCAAAAGCGGGTTGCAGCGGGCTCCGCGCGAGCGGCGAAGGGGCGGCTTGGCCGGGCGCCGGATGACCGCGGATTGACAACGTTGCACTTTTTGCGGAATAAGGGGACATTCCTGTCGGCTCCAGTCATCCAGCTGGAGCGATACGGCCGCCACCGGGGAGAATCTTTTGTCCATGAGCACCACACTGGCGGCCACGCCGTCCCAGCGCAGTCAACTCGGGCCGATGCTGATCATCGGCGTGCTGTTCTTCATCTTCGGCTTCGTCACCTGGCTCAACGGGCCGCTGACGATCTTCGTCAAGCTGGCCTTCAATCTCGACGACGTCAGCGCGTTCCTGATCCCGGTGGCGTTCTACCTGTCGTATTTCTGCCTGGCGCTGCCCTCCTCGGTGGTGCTGCGCCGCACCGGCATGAAGCGCGGCATGGCGCTGGGCCTGTTCGTGATGGCGATCGGCGCGGTGGTGTTCGGCGAGTTCATCAACATGCGCGTCTACCACGGCGCCCTGGTCGGCCTGTTCGTGATCGGCGCCGGCCTGTCGCTGCTGCAGACTGCCTCCAACCCCTACATCAGCATCCTCGGCCCGATCGACAGCGCGGCGCAGCGCATCGCGTTCATGGGCATCTGCAACAAGGTCGCCGGCGCGCTGGCGCCGTTCGTGTTCGGCGCGCTGGTGCTCAACGGCATCGATACGCTCGACCAGCAGGTGAAGGCCGCCCCCACCGTGGCGGCGCGCGATGCGCTGCTGGACAGCTTCGCCGCCCGCGTGTACTGGCCGTACATGGTGATGGCCGCCCTGCTGGTGCTGCTGGCGATCTGGGTGGTGCGTTCGTCGCTGCCGGAGGTCAAGCCGGCCGGCGCCAACGACGAACACGCGATCGGCCACGCCGGCGGCAGCATCTTCGGCTTCCCGCACCTGTGGCTGGGCGTGCTGTGCCTGTTTCTGTACGTGGGCGTGGAGGTGATGGCGGGCGACGCGATCGGCATCTACGGCCAGAGCTTCGGCCTGCCGCTGGATGCGACCAAGCATCTCACCTCGTACACCATGCTGGGCATGCTGGCCGGCTACATCGTGGGCCTGCTGGTGATCCCGCGCTTCATCTCGCAGCAGCGCTACCTAGCCGTGTCGGCGGTGCTGGGCGTGCTGTTCACCGTGGGCGCGTTCGTCACCCACGGCTATGTTTCGGTCGCCTTCGTCGCCGCGCTGGGCTTCGCCAACGCGATGATGTGGCCGGCGATCTTCCCGCTGGCGATCAAGGGGCTGGGCCGGCACACCGAGGCGGCGTCGGCGCTGCTGATCATGGGCATCGTGGGCGGCGCGCTGATCCCGCAGGTGTACGTGCACCTGAAGGAGTACGTCGACTTCCAGTGGGCGTTCCTCGGCGTGATGACGCCGTGCTATCTGTACATCCTGTACTACGGCCTGGCCGGCCACCGGGTGGGCCAGGCACGTGCCTGATGCATCGGGCCACCGGGTGCATGCGTTAGCATGCGCACGCCGCCACGCACTCCCGCGGGGCGGCGTCCATCACGATGCATGAGGTTCCACGGGTGCGCAGTGCCACCATCAAGGATGTCGCAGAGCGGGCGGGTGTCTCGCTGAAAACCGTGTCGCGCGTCATCAACAACGAGCCGTCGGTGCACGCGCGCACGCGCGAGCGGGTGCAGCGCGAGATCGACGCGCTCGGCTACCAGCCCGACCCGTCCGCGCGCAGCCTGCGCAGCACCCGCGCCTACGCGCTGGGGCTGGTCTACGACAACCCCAACGCGCACTACATCATCAACCTGCAGCGCGGCGTGCTGTCGGTGTGCCGCAGCAGCGGCTTCGGCCTGCAGATCCACCCCTGCGATTCCTCCTCACCCAGGCTGGCCGAGGAATTGCGCGAGCTGGTGCGCCGCTCGCGCCTGGCCGGGCTGGTGCTGGCGCCGCCGATGTCCGAACAGCCGGAACTGATCCACGCCCTGGTCGAGGCGAAGATCCCGTTCATCCGGATCATCTCGGCACGCCAGGATCCGCAGGACGGCTCGCCCTGCGTCTACGTGGACGACCGCGACGCCGCCTACGCGATCACCGAACACCTGATCCAGCTCGGCCACCAGCGCATCGGCTTCCTGTGGGGCGGCCGCGAACACCACTCCAGCGTCGAGCGCTACCAGGGCTACGAGGATGCGCTGAAGGACTACGGCATCGCGCTCGACCGCAAGCTGATCCTGCCCGGCGACTACACCTTCGACGACGGCTTCCGTGGCGCGCGCAAGCTGCTGGCGCTGAAGGACCGGCCCAGCGCGATCTTCGGCTCCAACGACGAGATCGCCGCCGGCGTGCTGGCGGCGGCGCATTCGGACGGCATCAACGTGCCGTACGAGCTGTCGATCGCCGGCTTCGAGGACAGCCCGTTCTCCAAGCAGTCATGGCCGGCGCTGACCACGGCGCGCCAGGCCACCGAGGAAATCGCGCGGCACGCCGCGCAACGGCTGATCGGCGACCTGCAGCGCGCCGCCAACGGCGAACCGGCGCGCGAGGGCAACGAGGGCTTCAGCCCCGAGCTGGTGGTGCGTGGGTCCACCGCACCGCGGCAGACCCGCAAGCCATCCGCGTAGGAGCCCGCGAGCGGGCTCCTACGGGTGGAATCGCGGCGATATTTGCGTCTCAGCGACCGCCGAGGTTGTCGGTCTGGCCGATGAAGCGCGCCACGTTGTCGTGCAGCAGTTTCAGCGATGGCGCGTGCGCATACACCATGTGTCCGGACGGATACCACGAATAGCTGATGTTGCCGGCGAGGCTGGCCGGAATCGGCAGGTGGTGGTCCTCGTAATCGGCCGCGAAGAATGGCGTGGCCAGGTCGTAGTAGCCGCCGTTGACGTAGACCTTGAGGTTCGGGTTGGTCTTCATCGCCATCGCCAGGTCGGGCATCACGTTGGTCGACGACTGCAGCGCCTCGCCCTGCACGCCCGGCGCCTTGTGCGAGAAATCCCAATGGCTGATATCGGCGAACAGCCGGTAGCGGCGATGCTCACCGAACTTCAGGTCGCGACGCACGTAATCGTTGAACGCCGCCACGTAGGCCGAGCTGATCGAGGACGACTGCGGGTCGTACTCGGAGTCCTTGCTCAGCGGGTCGAGCGACGGCCCGGAGAAGCGCGTGTCCAGCCGCCCGGTGGTCTCGTCGTCCTGGCCGAGCAGCTCGTGCTCGAACATGCCGCCGCTCACGCGCAGGTTCGCCTTCACCAGGTAGGCGACCGGCAGGCCGGTGTACTCGTGCAGCTTCTCGGCCACGGCCTGCTTCTGCGCATCGCCCAGCCGCGTGCCGGCCACCAGCGCCTGCGCATACGGGCCCATCGCGTACTGCTCGACTTCCTGCAGGAACGGCTCCAGCGCCGCCGGCTGCTGCGGCAGCTTGTGGTGATAGAACGCGGTGGCGGCATAGGTCGGCAGACCCAGCTCGTACGGCAGGTCGATGCCGGGATTGAACTCCGGCCCATCGATGCTGGTGTCGAAATTGAGGATCTGCGAGAGCAGGATCACGCCGTTGAGATCGACACTGTCCTCGTTCTCGAGGATGTTGGCCACCACCGCCGAGCGGGTGGTGCCGTAGCTTTCGCCGAACAGGTATTTCGGCGAATTCCAGCGCCCGTACTTCGACATGAACTGGGTGATGAACTGGGCGAACGCGTGACCATCGCCGTCCACGCCGTAGATCTTCTTCTCGCGCTCCTTCATCTGCTCGGCGCGCTTGCCCTTGTCGGCATCATCGGCGATCAGACGGCTGAAGCCGGCGCCGGGAGCATCGATGAACACCACGTCCGAGGCATCGAGCAGGCTGTAGTCGTTGTTGACCAGCTGGTACGGTGCCGCCGGCGTGTGCGAGTCGTCGGCCGTCACCACGCGCTTCGGACCGAACGCACCCATGTGCAGCCACACCGTGGCCGAGCCGGGCCCGCCGTTGTAGATGAAGGTGATCGGTCGCTTGCTCGCATCCACCCCTTTCTTGAGGTAGGCGACGTAGAACATGCTGATCTCCGGCTCGTTCTCCTTGTCGCCGCTGCCATGGATGATCAGCGTGCCGGCCACCGCCTTGTAGTCGATCCGCTTGCCTTCCACCGACACCGAACCCTCGGTGGTCGACGACTGCGGCTGCAGCAGTGCGGCATCGGGCTTGGACTCGGGCATGGCCTTGTCGTCCTTCTTGCTCGGACTGGCGAGCGCGACCGAACTGAGCAGCAGCGCGGCGAGCGCCGCCGCGAGGGGAAGTTTGCGCATGGGAACGGCATCCTGGCTGACGGAAGACTCAGCATAGGCGTCACAGCCACCGGCGTTCATCGGCCAGAAGTCATTGCGCAGGAACCTGCGGAATCGTGCTCGGCAGGCGGCGCGCTGGCAAGCTCAGTGAGCCACGATGACCGACGCCGACGCGCCGATCGCCACCTGAAAACCCGCATCGACTATGCCAGAATGCCGCTGCGGAACGAGCAGGGACGACGCGCTTCCGCGAATCGGCGCAACCACATGGCCCACAGGGGATTCTGGCGTGAACTCAAGCGTCGCCACGTGTATCGCGTGGCGGCGGCGTATGCGATTGTCGGCTGGCTGCTGATCCAAGTGGCGACGCAGGTGTTTCCGGTGTTCCACCTGCCGGACTGGATCGACCAGACCGTGGTACTGCTGATCCTGCTCGGCTTCCCGATCGCGCTGGTGCTGGCGTGGGCGTTCGACGCCACGCCGCAAGGCATCGTGCTCACGGATGGTCAAGTAGCTGCCGATCCGCGGGCGCCATCACAGGCGCGCCACGCCGGCGTCGCGGTCGGCCTGATCGGCGTGCTGATTGCCGTCATCGCGGGGATCTGTTGGTGGCATTTCCAGCATGGCGCCGCGCAATCGGCGCAGGGTGTTGCTGCAGCATCCACGCCGGCGTTTCGCGCCGGGCCGCCGACGGCCACACCATCCGCCAGCGCATCACTCGCGCCAACACTGCCCGCCAAGTCCATTGCGGTGCTGCCGTTCGTCAACATGAGCGGCGATCCGAAGAACGACTACTTCAGCGACGGCATCACCGAGGAAATCCTCGACGCGCTGGCGCAGTTGCCGCACCTGAAAGTTGCTGCGCGCACTTCGGCCTTCGCGTTCAAGGGCAAGGCCGAGGACTTGCGCAAGGTCGGTGAGGTGCTGGATGTCGCCACCGTTCTGGAAGGCAGCGTGCAGAAAGCCGGCGACGAGGTGCGCATCACCGCGCAATTGATCGATACGCGCAGCGGCTATCACCTGTGGTCGGAGAAATACGATCGCAAGTTGACCAGCATCTTCGCGGTCGAGGATGAAATCTCCAAGGCGATTGCCGACAAGCTGAAGGTGCAGTTGGCGGGCGGCAGCGGCCAGTCGCTGGTTCCGCAAAAAACCGGTGATCCGCGCGCACACGATGCCTATCTGCGCGGGCTCACCTTGCTGGCCGCACGTTCGGTGGGGGAAGCCGTTGATGCGTTCCGGCAGGCCGTGGCGATTGACCCGGATTACGCGCAAGCCTGGGCATCGCTGGCCGAAGCGCATGCGTTACTGCCGGCATACATGCCGGTGTCGATGCAGACCGCCGATGCCGATTCGCTGGCCGCCGCGCAACATGCGCTTGCGCTGAATCCCGATGTGGCGTTGGCGTATGTCGCGCAGGGCATCGTCTACACCAACCAGATGCATTGGGCCGAGGCCGATCGCGTGTTCCGTCGCGCGCTGGCGCTGGCGCCGGGTGACGCCGAGGCGATGGATCAATACGCGCAGTTCCTGTACGCGGCCGGGCAGCTCGTACCCGCCCTGGCCGAAATCGAGCGCGCGCTGCAGCGCGATCCGCTTTCCGGCGTCAGTGGCGCGGTGCGCGCGCAGCTCCTGTTCGCGTTGCATCGCAACGATGAGGCCTTGAAGCAGATCGAGGGCACCCTGGCCGCGCATCCCAATGGCGTGCTGGAACATCGCATCGCGGTGTGGGTGTATCTGTCCTCGCATCGTTACCCCGAAGCGGAACGGCAGATGCGCCTGTCGAGCCCGCGTCATTCCGATGTCAGTGCGCTGTTGGTACGCGGCATCGCCGATCCGCATTTGCGCGCGAGCGCGGTCGAGTCTCTGGAGACTTCCCCTGCACTGGACAACCTTCGCCATGACGCCATCGTGCATGCCGTGTTCCTCGTCGCGCTTGGCCAGAATGAGCGCGCCCTGGCCATGCTCGACGAATTCGCGCTGAACGGCGACAGCACGACGCCGCAACTGTTGTGGTATCCGGCGTTCGATCCGATCCGCGACGATCCTCGCTTCAAGGCGATGTTGGAGAAGATCGACCTGCCGTATACGCCAGGGGAATCCGACATGCCATGAGCGCCCGGACGCCGCTTTTCGCCGAACTCAAGCGCCGCAACGTATGGCGCGCGGGCATACTGTACGCGGGCACGGTGTGGGCGTTTGGGCAGGGACTGTCGCAATTCAGTCCGGCGCTCGGATTGCCGGACTGGGCGACGCGCTGGTTTCTGATCGCGGCGGCGATCGGCTTCCCGTTCTGGCTCGCGTTCGCGTGGTTCTACGAATTCACGCCACAGGGCCTGAAGCGCGAAAGCGAGATCGCACCGGGCGATTCCGTCGCGCACTCCACCGGCCGCAAGCTGGACAAATGGATCATCGCGGTACTGCTGATAGCGGTCGTCCTGCTGTTGACGAATACCTTTGTATCGCGCAAGGGTGCGGGCCTGGATGGCGGGCCGATTCCCTCCATCCCGGCAAAATCCATCGCCGTACTGCCATTCGAGGATTTGAGCCCCGCGCACGATCATGGTTATTTCTCCGCCGGCATGGCCGAGGAACTGTTGAATGCGCTGGCGCGCGTGCGGGACCTGCGAGTCGCCGGACGCGCCTCCTCGTTCTACTACGGCGGCCGCAATGCCGACCTGCGCACGATCGGCAAGGCGCTGAACGTTGCCAATGTGCTGGAAGGTTCGGTGCGCACGCAGGGCCAGGCGGTGCGGATCAGCGTGCAACTGATCCGCACCCGCGACGGTTTCGAGGCATGGTCGCAGAGTTACGACGGCAACTTGAGCAACATCTTCGACCTGCAGGAGCGTATCGCCCGGGCGATCACCGATCACCTGAAAGTGGTGCTGGGCGATGCCGGGAACACGCGGCTGGTGCCGGTGGCGACCCGCAGCGCGGACGCGTACGCAGATTTCATCACCGCGCAGGAACTGGTGAATCGCCGCGTGGGCGACAGCCTGCCGCGCGCGATCGCGTTGTTGCAGCAGGCCACGGCACTCGATCCGGACTTCGCCCGCGCATGGTCCAAGCTCGCCGTGGCCAACGCGGTCCTGCCGCAATATATCTCCGGCGACTGGGCCGCAAGCTGGAAGACATCCGACGCTGCCGCCCGCCGTGCGCTCGCGCTCGATCCGGCAGACGCGGAAGCCTATGCCGCGCTCAGTTACAACCAGTTTTCGCAGCGCCACTACACGGCCATGGTGGAACCGATGCGGCGCGCGCTGGCGCTGGCACCGGACAACTCCGCGGTGAACTACTGGGCCGCCAATGAACTCGCCGCGATGGGCCGCACCCGTGCGGCGGAGGCACGCATCGATGCGGCGCTCGTCGACGATCCGGCCAATCCCCTGCTGCTGTTCTACAAGAGCATGTTGCGCTGGCGCGAAGGGGATCAAGCCGGCGCACTGGCCTACGTCCATCGCGCCGGCGTGGCGGATTCGGCGTTCGGCGCGTTGATGCTGGAGTTCTACGATGCCGCGCATGGCGATATGCCCGCTTCCGCGCGGGACTTCGCAAGCTCCACCAGCAAGATGGGTACGAAGATTTCCCTTGCGGACCTGCAGGAGATCTACCGCGGCACATACGGCGATGCCGCACAACGCCAGGCCGCATTGCAGATCGTCGCCACGCACGCCGATGACAATTGGGCGCCAACCATGCTGCTGCAACTCGGCGCACCGACACGTTCATTCGATTTGTACGAACACGGCCACAGCGGCCTGTCCGACGCCTATCTCAACTGGCTATGGCAGCCGGAACCCTGGTCGCGCAAGGCGCGCCAGGATCCCGCGTTTCAGGGTTTCGCGCAACGCATCGGCATGGTTGCCTATTGGAAAAAATTTGGCTGGCCGGACCTGTGCAAGCCCGCGCCCGAAAAAGGGCCTGACGGTTTTGTTTGCCAATGAACGCGCGCCTGTCGCTGTTTTTCGAGCTGAAGCGCGTCCAGCGCGGTGGACCGCAGTGCCTGATTGCTGAAGGAGCATCACCATGTTGCGCCATGTGATCTCGCATCTGCGCCGCCAGGACTGGATGGCCGTCATCATCGAACTGGTCATCGTCATACTGGGCGTGTTCATCGGCATCCAGGTCTCCAACTGGAACCAGGCCCGGGCTGATGTGCAGCTTGGCCAGGATTACGCGAAACGACTGGCCCACGATCTCAACACCAATCTCGCCGGCGTTCGCGCGGAAGGCGCCTATTACTCTGCCGTCCTGCAAAGCGTCCGGAAGACGGACGAGCTTTTGAGAGAACCCGACCCCGATCCGCGCGAGCTCGTGGTCAACGCCTATCGCGCAACGGAAATCATCTATAACGCCCCGGTGCGTGCGACGTGGGACCAGATCGTTTCCTCCGGGCATCTCGGCCTGCTGCCGGCGAGGGCGGTCGAATCCGGTTTGTCGGAGTACTTTGCATTCGACACCGCACAGGATCTCTACAACACGGGCTGGAGGTCGGACTATCGCAAGACCGTGCGGGAAATCATCCCGCTGGACATGCAGATCGCCATGCACAAGACCTGCAGCGACGTGCGGGACCGGCACGGCTATATCGTCGGGTTTGTCGAACGCTGCGAATTCGAGGCCGATCCCGCGGCCCTCAAGACAGTTGCCGCTGCACTTCGCAGCAATCCGGGCGTCGTCGCGTCCCTGCGCTATCAGTACAGCTTTGCCGTCAATGCCACGACTAACGTTGGCAGATTGAAAACCAACATCGAGGATGCGCTCGACGCACTTGGCGCCAAGCCCCAATTTACTGCAAGGGCGGCGCCCGACCCCGCGCGCGCGGTTGTTGCGACAGGGAGATAATTCCATGCTGCGCCATGTGATCTCGCATCTCCGTCGCCAGGACTGGATGGCGGTTTTCATCGAACTGGTCGTGGTCGTCGTCGGCGTGTTCATCGGCGTGCAGGCGTCCAACTGGAACGAGCAGCGCGAGACGGATCAGAAAGTCGCGGTGTTCACTGAGCGGCTGCGGAGCGATCTGCGCGAGGAAGCCTGGGGCTATGAAATGCAGGTCGGGTATTGGAGCCAGGTCCTGGCCAACGCCAAGCGCGTGGCCGATGCCCTCGACGGCAAGGCGCCGCTCCCCGATGAAGCTTTGTTGATCAGCGCCTACCGGGCCACGCAATTCAACGCCTATACGCGCCGTCGCGCCACCTACGACGAATTGACTTCGACCGGCGAGATCGGCCTGATCCGCGATTCGGCTTTGCGCGACCTCGCCATGAGCCTCTATACGGACCCGTTGTTCAACGGCGTCGTTCAGGCCGGGCAGCAGTCGGAGTATCGCAAGGCGTTTCGCATGGCGCTGCCTTACCAGGTCCAGCGGGCGCTTGCCGAGAGGTGCGGCGACCACATCGCGCCGGTGGGCGATTACCGGGCCATCGCGCACGGGCTCGACTACCCGTGCTCGACGGGTCTGCCGCCGGATGTCATCGCGGCGGGCGATGACGCACTGAGGAAAGACCCACA
>Ga0207690_10001894_pt1 | contig 12843 bp, 12 predicted proteins | sample KBSC23metaG_FD_184315 | JGI IMG/M metagenome (GOLD analysis project Ga0207690, IMG submission 184315) | Corn rhizosphere microbial communities from Kellogg Biological Station, Michigan, USA - KBS C2-3 metaG (SPAdes) (version 2) | ecosystem: Host-associated > Plants > Roots > Rhizosphere > Soil ...
TTCAATGCCCCGCTTTCCACCGCCTTTTGATACAGGCATTCAATTTCCTTTTGGAGGTCATATTCCGCTAACAAAGCATCGAACCTTACTTTTAACTGTGCTGTTTCCATGATGCTGTTAGGTAAATAATAATTCAACTGCTTGCTTAAACTTGGGGTCGGTATGTTTGCCGAGCGCTACATATTGCGTTAGCGCATGCGCCGTAAAAATGGCCGTGTAACCGTCAAATAACTGGTCGGCAAATACGTTTGCACTTTTATACAGGTCTTTGGGATATTTAGTCAAAACTTTTTGTACCTGTTCGGCCAGTTCAAACCAAAAATCAACCCCAAGCATTTGGTCTTTCCATTCGGCTTTGATGCGTTCTTTGTCATTCAAACCCGTTTCGGTCAATTCTTTGAGATACCCTAAAAAATCGGGTATCTCGTGAATTAATAGGCTATGCAAAAGCCTTGCTTTCTGCACATTGGTGAGCATTTTTAATGGTTGTTTCATCACGTTAATTTTTAATGAGGTTCAACGCACCCGCACCAGTCCGGGCGAAATTCCCGCAAAGGTCAAAAGCGACCTGCGCCCTTTGTTTAGCCGTACCGTCCATGATGGACTTGAATTTGGCATCGCCGTCCCTGAAATTGCGGACGTTTTGGTAGTAGCCGGTGATGGCATTGTATGCGCCGAACAAAGTGCCCGCAGTGGTGTCCATTTGCTGGGTCGGGTTGCCCATCGCATAGGCGTAGGCGTTATCTACGATGTTGGTGTAAGTGGTCGATAACTTGTCTATTAAGCCCAATTCCAAATTGCTGATAACTTCTTTATTTGGAGCCATAGCGACCTGTATCAGTTTTTTGACCTGTGCGTCGGTTATACGCACCCTTGTCCAGTGATTAAAGAGCTCCTCTAATTCTTCGGCCACGACGTGGGAAATGCCCATCAATGTATGCGCTTGTTTTAAGCGGTCGTTTGCCGAAGCGGTGTGCCGTATCTTAATACCATTAGCATGGTTGCGCATAGCGGCATTTAAGGTATTGTTGCAAACGATACGGGTCGGCGTAAAAGCGGCGGTGATACTGCCAAAACCATCGTGCGAGGTGGTCAGGAATAAATATTGCTCTATTAAATCCTGCTTGCCGACCTTGATGTAATCGGGTAATTTAGCAGTAATAAAAATGCGTTCGCCTTTGCCCAATGCCCCTGCGGTCTCGTATTTGATACCGCTTTCCCCGCCTACGATCGCATCGAAAAACTGGAACGCATCGGCGTTTTGTACGACTTCGTAGTCCTTGCCGACCACGCCCAAAACCGCATTATTATCATCGCGAACAGTAGCGAAGAAATTGGGGACTTTCGTTTTAGCAAAGTCAATATCGGTGTCTAAATCCGATAGATCCTTAGCCAATGTATTCGTAAACAAAGGGCGTTTTTCTACCGTATAGTCTAAACCCGCATAGCGGATAGCCTCGGCACTTGTCGGGTAATCCTCCACGATTTGCCCTAATCCATGCCATGCCTTTTCCTTTACACTAAAGAAACTGTGCTTGTCTGTCTGCTCGTTATAAAAAAGGTTATGTGCCATGATGTTCGTTTTTAATGTTCAAAATTGATTGACTTCTTTTGTCTTGCCTGCATTTTAGCCGCATACAAACGGCTCTACTCGTTTAATTAAATTCCTTGCTGGGTTTTATCACTTTCTGTGTAGGCTTGCCATTCTCCTTTTTTCCTGAACCGGTCAGCATGTTGATTTCATCGGTGCGGAATTTCAGGCTTGCCATCGGTTCACCGTCCCGGCTCACCCAAGGCTCGGCCGTCATAAAGCCGGAGAGGTGTACCACCATGCCTTTGGTTAAATAAGGGGCAATGGCGTCGGTTCGCCAGTAAGTACATTCCACAAAAGCCGTTTCCTGCTTTTGTTCCCCTTGTGATTTGTAATTACGGTTAACCGCTACCCTGAAGCCTGTTACCTTTTTGTCTGCGTTCACTACCCTCACGGTAGCATTTGCTACCAGTCTTCCTGTGATTTCCATAACGTTTTGTTTTTTAATGAATAAATTTTGTTCGTTATTTCTTTTCGTTCCCTATTGCTCTGCGACCCTGCCCGGGTAGTTTTTTTCAAAGAAAAAAGGGTAAAAAAGAAAGCAATCAGAGGTGTGATTGTAAGGACACGGGAGAACTATAAGTCCCGAAGGGTGGCCGCAGCGCAGCGGAGGACATTATGCGTTCGTACGGGTCTGCAATCACGACCTCCGCGTCCTTTTTTACCCTTGTTTCTGGAAATAACTGTCGTTATCATCTCTATCGGCAATCACAAAGGCAGCGGGCTGCTTTTGGTACGCCGGGGTTTTTGGAGCGCAACGAAAATGCCATGAGGCGGCGGTAAGGATCGCAGCGGCATCCTCCGCAGGAGATACAGCGGAGAGCCTGGGCCGAAGGCACCGCCCTGAATATTATGCGTTTATAAACGGCTATAAACGTGTATTAGGAAGTATTTTGGAGTATGATTACTGAGATTTGTCCCAACAAATTTTTTAGATCATGAATAATTTAAGTAACAGCGTGCGTTTGACCGGGAGGTTGGGTGCGGCACCGGAGTTGAGGGAGTTGGAAAATGAAAAGAAAGTCGCTAAGATCAGTTTGGCGACGAATTATTACAAGAAGAATGGCAAGGGTGAGACCGTCGAGGAAACGCATTGGCACCAGTTGATCTTGTGGAACAAGCAGGCGGAGGTCGCCGAAAAGTATTTGGATAAGGGTAGCCAGATCGCTATTGAGGGTCGTTTGGCGAATCGTTATTATACAGATAAGGATGGCGCTAAACATTATGTGACGGAGGTTATTGTCAGTGAATTGATGCTGTTGAGTAAACCGAATCATAATTAGATGTCGGTTTGTGTCCTGAGCGCGGCGCTTTCGGGGATCGAGGCCATGGTGATCGAAGTGGAAACACGGGTGTGCGCCGGCCTGGGTTATTTTATCGTGGGGCTTGCAGGCGAGGCAGTCAAGGAAAGTTTGTTCAGGGTCGAAAGCGCGATCGGGACCTGCGGCTTTGAGATGCCGCGTCAAAAGATCCTGATCAGCCTGGCGCCTGCGGGTGTCCGTAAGGAAGGCGCGGTGTTCGATCTGCCGATCGCGTTGAGTGTGCTTGCCGCATCCGGTCAATTGGCACCGGAACCCCTGAACGACTTTTTGTTTTCGGGAGAGTTGTCATTGAATGGTAGGCTGAGACCTGTTAAAGGTGCGCTGTCAATGGCCATTGAGGCCCGCAAGGCGGGCATGAAAAGCCTGGTTGTACCCAAAGAGAACGCGAATGAAGCCGCCATGGTCAGTGACCTGGCGGTCTTTGGTTTTGATACGTTAACAGCAGTGGTCGGATTTTTACGGGATACCACGACATCGCAGCCCGTTGTTATTGAGACCAAGACTTTGTTGGATAAAGATAAACCGTTATATGCAGCTGACTTTTCAGATGTGCGAGGCCAGGAGCATGTCAAACGGGCGCTGGAGATCATGGCGGCAGGTGGTCATAATGGTTTGATGATCGGGCCGCCGGGCACGGGTAAGACCATGTTGGCGACACGCTTGCCGGGTATTTTGCCACCGCTGAGTTTACAGGAATCACTGGAAACGACCCGTATTTATTCGGTCGCCGGCCAATTGGATGCGGGCGGGCTGATCAGGGAACGCCCGTTCAGGGCACCGCATCATACGGCCAGTGATATTTCTTTGGTCGGTGGCGGGCCGGTGGCCATGCCGGGTGAGATCTCACTCGCGCATAACGGGGTGCTGTTCATGGACGAATTGCCGGAGTTCAAGCGACGTGTATTAGAAGTGTTGCGCCAGCCTTTAGAGGAACGGCAGATCGCGATCGCACGGGCAAGCTATTCGGTGAGTTTTCCGGCGAATTTTGTTTTGCTGGCCGCGATGAACCCTTGTCCTTGTGGTTTTTTCCGGCACCCGGACCGGAAGTGCACCTGTACGCCACTGGCGATCCGTAATTATATGGGTAAAATATCGGGACCCTTACTGGATAGGATCGATTTGCATATCGGCGTTAAGCCGGTAAATTTTCAGGCTGCAAAAACTGCGGAGAACAGTGCTTTGATCAGGGAACGGGTGACCGTTGCCCGGAACATCCAGTTAAAGCGCGCTGGGGTATGCAATGCTTTAATGAATACTGCGATGATCGGCGATCTCTGTGCCTTAGGGAAGATCGAACAGCAGGTGCTGAGCCAGGCGATGGTGCAGCATAAGTTGTCCGCGCGTTCTTACGAACGGATCCTAAAAGTCGCCCGTACCGCTGCTGACCTCGACGGCGAAAAAAAGATCGGCCTGCCGCACCTGGCCGAAGCTATTGGCTTACGGTGCCTGGATAAGGATTACCTTAGTAAGTAGCCTCCCTTGGCCGGCGCACGATCAGCATTCGTTCGTTTTCTGAAACGGTATAGCCCAGGTCGTAGCAAAAGTAATATTCAACGCCCGCCGTCGTGATGTCGCAGCTGGTATAAAATTTAAAGCGGAACCCACGCCCGTCAACGTCACGTTTTTTCAAATTGCATTTTTCACTACTCCCTAAGCATTCGTCCAGTATACGGCGGTTATTCAGCAAGATGTCGTTGATCCCGCTGATAAATTCCGGTACGCCGATCTCCGGCTCTATTTTCTCCAGGCGCTTCTTTGCTGTCTTTTTGTTATTGAATTCAGTCTTGCAAGGATCGCTGCAATACTGTTTATCCTTCCGGCCCGGGCCGACCGGCTCTCCGCAGTTGACGCATTTTTTGGTTTCGGCTGTCGAGGTATTTTCCATTTTGCTATTCGTTTATAAACGGCTCTATCCGGATAAAACAACAAATTTTGAATTTGGTTGGCGGAATTTTGTGCTGTTAATCAATACGATATGGAAACGATACAGAAAAGAAGGCTGGATTCCGAAATGTTCGGCGAAGATGGGCGGTTGTATTTTGTGGACCTGATGCAGGATAAGAACAAAAAGCCCTATTTACAAATCACACGGGCGGATTATAAAGCGAAGGAGCAATATGAGCGTTCGTCTGTGATCCTGTTCGAGGAGGATTTTGAATTTTTCGCTGAGGCGGTGGCGATGGTACTGCGCCGGTATAGTTATGGGGAAGGGAGGCCGGCGTAATGGAACAGATCAAGTCACTACCGCAGATGGAGCGGCCAAGGGAGAAACTCCAGTACCGCGGTGCGCGATCGTTAAGTGACCAGGAGTTGCTGGCCATCTTATTAGGTTCGGGTACCCCAAAAGTACCCTTGCACCTCATTTGTGAGAATTTATTAGAAGACTATCAACTGGCCGATATCGGGCGAATGGATATGGATACGCTCTGTAGGTTCAAAGGCATCGGTCCCGCAAAGGCAACGATACTGCTGGCAGCGGCGGAATTTACCCGGCGTATGCAATCCGGGCAATTACTTAGCACAGAACGGGACTGCTATCAATACCTCAAAATGTTGCTGGAAAACCAAAGCCAGCTGCAATATATCCTGCTGCTGATCTCCGCCCGTAGAGAACTGCTGGCTTTCTCCGAAGCAGGTAGTGTGCTGCCTGACATCGCCTGGATCACGAAGCTGGCGACCGAAGCCGGTGCGGTAAAGGTCTTACTCGGTCGCAACGGCTGGCCGGCATTCAGCAATGCGGAAAGCCGGTACCTGGCCGATCTCAGGTCCGCCTGCAGCGCTTTGGGTATTGTGTGTGATGGTTTAATGGCTGTCGGGCCGGAACGTTTTATAATGATCTGATCATGAGTATTCAAACTTATATAAGGCCATATGCCAAGTTGATCAGGGCTGGCCGGGATTTTATTTGCGCTTGTCCGTTTCATGAAACCAGCAAAAATTCGATGCGGATATTCCCGTCTGCAAACTATTTTGAGTGTTCGGAATGTGGGCGTGAGGGCAATACTCGTGATCTAAGGCGTTTGTTAGCCGAACAGCCGCTGACCGGAAGGTTATGTGTCTACGTCTTGTTATTGAAAAACGCTCATTTTTATGTGGGCATCACCGACAATTTAAAAAAAAGGATCAGTCAGCATTTTGCGGGTGTCGGCGCGGTATGGACAAAAAAATATCAGCCTATTGAAGTACTGGAAGTCATTCCAAATGCGTCTTTGTTGATCGAAACCAAAGTTACCCGCGATTACATGAACCGTTATGGCAAAGACCGGGTTCGCGGCGGGAAATATTGTGGGCTAAAATATCACTGATTTATGACGCGCCGCCATTCTTGTTCAGAAACATGGATCAGGTCTGAAAGCATTTCTATTTCAGGTGTCCTTTGGTGCCGGAAACAAACAGATGCGTAGCTGTTCGTTTCCAGAAAAACGATGGTGCCATAGTGGAAATCCTCCCATATCTCTACGGGGCGTCCCGGGAATCTCACTCTCGTAAAATATTGCTTCTTGACCTTGTCTCCGACTTGAAATGGCCGCTTAGGGTCTTGTTCTACAGTATTGCGCGCTGGGTACGGTTCTGGATGACCACGTAAACGCGCCAGAGCCACTAATACTTTCCATATCGATCTCAATTGAAGTCCTCACCGATATTATTAAAGTTTAATTTGCAGGTCTTGAGATTGTACAGTAAATAATCATGCGATGCAATAGATTTAATGAGTTTCATCGTTTTTCAGCGGATATTTTTGTTTAGTTTCCAAGTATACACGGCCTCGTTCCTGGCCGATAGCCCTGCCCAACATCGCCGTTCGCCGTTAAACTCACCGGAAAACTATTGGGGGGCTAACTTTCGGTTTACCGGATTTGCTCGGAAAATATTTTTCGCGGATATTGATGATCGGGTATTCCACTAACTTACTGATCACGATCCCGCCTGTCATTGCGCCGCCAAGGTAGGCAAGGTAATACATAGGGCCTCCGCCTTTGAAGATGTGGATCGCGACTGCCATAAATAAGGTATGGAACAAATACACCGAATAAGAGTATTTCCCGATATAGGCGAAAGGAGAGATGAGTTTGACGAAAACTGCATTGGAAACGGCGATGCAATTGAGCATGATATAGCCAAAGCAAACCGGCTTGAGCGCCAGGTTCAGTACCGAAACAAAGCGATGATCTTCCCGCTTGAGTACGAAATTTATGGCGATAAACGCCAAACTGATGATCAGAAGAACAAGCCTCGAACGGTGCGCCAATAATTTATCGATTAAGTCCTGGCGGTAATTGGCGAGGTACGCCAACAGGACGCCAAAAAATAAGGCATCAAACCGGAAATGGCTCCGGGTATAGTCCCGGGCAAACTCATAATCCGTAAAGCTTAAGTAATTATATAACCTGCAGGCCACACCAACGATCAATACAAGAATATACGTATATACGAATACCTTCAACTCGACTTTCCTGAATTTGATCAGGAAATAGAACAGGATCGTTAGTAAAAAATAAAAATGCTCTTCTATACTGATCGACCAGGTATGCTGATTATTAAAGCTGAAATAATTGGAAATAAAGAGCGCTTCGTGCAGCAACCCATCTTTATGCTGCGGTTCTTTGGTAAAGTGGGTAAAGAAGATAAATGCGATAGCCAAAAACAGGTAAGATCTTAAACCCTCTTCGGATAAGGAACCGCATCGGGTTAAATGAACCGTGAAGCTTGTACTCCTTCATGATCAATCCTGAAACCAGGTAGCCGCTTAGTACGAAGAACAGGTCGACCCCGGCCCAGCCGCCGGTTTGTACCACACCCAGAAACCGATCCAGGCCGGAATGCCCTAAAATGATAATATGGTTGATCATCACTAAAAACACCCCGCAAAAGCGTAAAAAATCGATCTGTTTATTCCTGTTCATGCACCAAAAATATAAATAAATGCAATATCTCCTGCATTTAGGCAATATAAGGATAATATGAAGTGGTTTTTAGAGATTTGGATAAAAAATAAATAAGTATTATATTTTTCTTTATAAAAAATGTTTACGGAAATTTGTTTTTACTATTTATATATTCAATATTTACAGCACTCAAATATTATGCAATATCGTCTTTGAGTTTGTTTAAGGCTGCTTCCCCAGGCCTGAAAACAATAGTTGGTTTTTGAGTAAATCCCTTTTTAATTTAAATGAAAAAAACAATCATCGCCGCATTGCTATGCGCAATCGCCGGCAACGTACATGCCCAAAATACCTATCCCTGGTCGAACAGCGGCAGCGTTGGGATCGGGACCTTATCTCCGGCCACTAGCCTGGAAGTGACCGGCACGACCGAACAGTTCCGGCTGGGATACGACGCCACTCATTACACTTCGTTTACAACCGCGGCGACCGGCGGACTGACCATCCGTACGCCAATCTGTTCTACTTTTATTAATACCTACGCGCCGCTTGCGGGAACCAATATCGGCCTGGCCATCGATGTTTACCACGGCGTAAAGATCGCGCGGGGTACCGGTGTACATAACGAGGCCCTGCTTGATGTTTTTACGAACGATCCGCTGACGACAGGCGCGAACCTGTTCCGTATCCGGAACAGTGCGACTGATTTTTTCACGGTTGGCAGTGCTGGCCAGGTAGGGTTCGGTACCGTTGCACCGGCCAGTATACTTTCCAATACCAATATACTACCCACCGATAATAACAGTTTTGGTGTAAACCCATCGGGCATATCATGGAAAGTAACTTCCGGGGGTAATGACCAGTATGCGATGTCGCTGGAGAATTATGGCTCGTACGGCAATGGCCTGCTGATCAAAAATAATAGTGCCGGACATCGTTCGCTCAATATTGTAGACGCTTCCAATACCGTCCAGTTTTATGTCGGCGATGGCAGGATATATTCGGGCGGCGATTTGCAGAGCGCCGGTAAGTTTGTGATGGGCTCGGATCTGGCCGCCTTGCCTATTGGCAATGCGGAAAGCATGATCTCAACCTACCATGGTTTGCTCTTAGTGGGACAACGCGGCGCATCTTTTAGTGGACCAATTTCAACTATTGGCGACCCGGCCAACGTGGCTGTTCCGGTGCAGGACCCGGCAAAGCTCGGCTTTCTGGTTCGGGGGGCATCAAGCCAAACGGCAGATCTTTTCCAGGTCCAAAATAGTGCGTTAACCAAGCTGCTGAATGTTAGCGCGAGCGGCAACGTCGGAATCGGTACTACAGATAATGCGAGCTGGCAACTGGCGACCTCGCTGTATAAATTGGCTGTGGGAGGTAATATTATCGGTGAAGAGATGGTGGTGAAAGTGCAGGCCAACTGGCCCGACTATATATTCAAAAAGAATTATCCGCTGATGCCGCTGAACGAGCTTAAAAGCTATATCGATAAAAATCAGCATCTGCCCGAAATCCCATCAGCCGCGCAGATTGAAAAGGATGGCCTGAACCTGGGCGAAATGAATAAGCTGCTGGTAAAAAAAGTGGAAGAACTGACCTTGTATATGCTGGAGAAGGATAAGCAGGTGAAAGCACAACAGGAGCGGCTTGACGCCCTGGCGAAACAGCTGGAAGCGTTGAGTAAAAAAGTAAATCAATAGATCGGTATGCGACACGGGTCAAAATGCTTTCTTGCTATGGTCATGTTGACCTGTCCGATGGTGCTTAGCGCGCAAACTTCCTTACCGTCCGTTGACACCGGGAAGCTTAAACAGTCGGTTAAAAAAGCAGGGGATGCTTTATCGCAAAAACTATCTGCGGCTAAAAAGCCATCGCTGTCCTTTAATTTTTCGGCCGAAGAGGCGGTAAAGTACCAGCCCGCGCCGGTGGCATTCGCCACCGATCCTACGCAAAAATTTATTAACCAGGTATATGTACGGGGCACCGTTCAGGCATTCGGCATCCCACTCACATTTAACTACAGTAATGCAAGGGCTGAAGCCGGAGCACCCGGCATGGGCGCCTTAAGTAACGACTTGTTTAAGCTTAATTTTGATCCTGCCCAGCTGGCCGGGGTGCTGCGAAGCGACATACAGCAATACTACGATCTTCGGAAGAATGCCTTCGGCGGATTGGATATGGGGAGGTATGCCCGTAACGTGGTACAGCAAAAGCTTAAGGAGGGGCAAACCATTTTAAGTGGTAAAGTAAACAACAGTATACTGGCGCAATACCTGAGTGATCCGGCAAAGGTTACTGAACTGTTGAATATGAACGAAGGGCAGATCAAACAAAAGCTAACCGCCATAGCGCAAACAGAAGCAAAGAAAGAATTGCCGGTAAAAGAGCTGGGCGCGATCAATAAAAACAACCCGCTGCAATCGGTACAAGGGATAGCCCAAAAGCAATTAGCACTGGAACAACAAAAGATAAAAGCGAGCGCGGAAAAAGAATTATCAGGCAATAGTTCCCTGGTACAATATCTTAATCATCCGGGTAATATTAAAGCCCTGCAGGGGATGAGTGAACAACAATTGGTTCAGCACCTTTCAGCGCTTACAACTACGCCCGTACAATCATCCGCACAGCCCACCGGTACATTGAATATCCTTATCCCCATTAAGGATTTAGATCTTGATGCTTATGTTCGGAAGATAATGGCAGAACATTCGATGGCGCATGATGAAGCCATTAAAAACCTGGCCCATCAGCTGGTGGCCACGCAGCAAAACGGCAAGCCGGTAAATACAGCGGAACTATTCAGTCAAAAAGCCGGACAGGTATCTACCGGTATTGCAGGTACCGTTAATCCTGAAAAAGAGATCAATACCATCGCGCAAAGCCTCAGCGGTATAAAAGCCGCATTGCAGCAGCAGGGGATCGATGTGAATAAAATGCAGCAGATCCAGCAACTGATGGACCGTAACGGCGGCAATTTGCCATCCACAGAAGCGGCGGCGGCTTTAATGTCGGCCAAACCTGCCGGAGGGCTGCAATCCCTTTTTACTAAAGTCCAGGCATTAAAAATAGGATCCTTCGGCAACGAGGTGCCGGGTAATACCCAAGGGCAGGATATGTTTTTGCAGGGTACCCATATAACCGTTAAAGTAGGCAATACACCCATTACCGCAGGTTATAGCAATAATAATGATATCGGTACCGCCAAAGACGCGGCTTACCAGAGTTCTGTTTATAGTTCGCCTAAAACCATTACCTACCTGGGGGCAAAGATCAACAGGGGCGTATTCGGTAATGTAAAAATAGCTGTGGCCAGTTCATTTGGCACCGGTGTGAGCAATAACAGCTATAGCGCCTCGTCTTCGGCCTCAGATAATGTAGCCATTACCATGAGTAAAGAAATGAACATGGGCAGGCTGGGTAACCTCACCTTTGATGTGTCCAAATCCACCACCTTATATAACAATAATTACCAGATAGGCAGCGATGTATTGCTGGCAAAAAAATCGGGCATTAACCTTAATCCGAACAATGACCTCTTCGAGGCGGTGGGCGTGGGTGTTACTCATCATATGGATATCACCGATATTGGTTTTAGCGATAATGTGTATTACCATTACGCTGGTATGGGCTATCAAAACCCGGGAAACAATGGTTTTGGCGGTGCCCGGATGAAATTGGGAGGCAGTGTGCGCAAGTCGTTCTATAAAAACAAACTGATCCTGAATTTACGCACCGATATGCGTAACACCCCGATCAGCTATACCACAAACGACCAATGGAAAAATTACCAGGTACAGTTGGATAGCCGTTACACCATCAGCAAACAATTCAACATGAGCTTAAAATATACCAGCAGCGGTACGGATAAACAGATAGATAACATAAGCACTCCGGTATACTCTTTTCAGAAATTGCAGGTGGACGGGAACGTCAATTACAAGATAGGTAAAAACTATACAGTGAGCCATTTTAGCATTGGCAAGCAGGACTTCACCAACAGTTATGTATCATCATCGGGTGGAAGCATGATCCTGCTGAACTATACCCAAAGCATGGTTATGAACCGAAACAGTTTAACCGCCACGATATTGTATAACAAAGAAATGTCATCGCTGCAATTGCTGGGCAATATGCTGAATACCGACCTGAGTTACCAGTATACCCTGTTCCAGAAAATTAACATGTCATCAGGGCTTACCTATTTAAACAATACCGGTATTGCCAGCCAGGCCGGCATCAGGCAAAGTATACAACTGGCGGCCGGCAGTCATTTTGACCTGGGCAGTTATATCGATATCCGGAAAAATATGATCACCCCTTTATACCCCGACCTGTACGCAGCCTGCCGGGCAGAGTTATCCTTAAAATATCATTTAAAGAATTGAGCAGGATGTTAAAACGAAATATTACCCTATTATTCATCTTCCTGGCCTCTGCCGTATTCGGGCAAAGTACGGTGCAGTTCATACCCGAACTATATGGGCGCAATGTGGATGGCCTGTTAAAATGTAACACCATTAATACCGGTGTTAAGCTGAGCGCCATATTGAGCATTACGGTAACCGAAAGAAAGGGCGGCACCATCTGCGTCGTCAGAACACCGGAGTTTACCATTCTGCCGGGCAGCAACCCTGTGCCTTTTGCTGCGGTGCGTGCTGCGGCGGTACAGTTTAGCGGTAGTGCTGGTGGACGGCTCAACAGCCTGAACCGGGCCTTTGACCAGGGCGACTATGACTATTGTTTTACACTGAGTTACCCGCATGCTGACCTGTTACCTACCGAGCAATGCTTTAACTATGTGCTGGCGCCATTTGCAGAACTGAACCTGATAGACCCCTATGATAAGGACAAGATATGCGACCAGCGGCCGCTGCTAACCTGGCAACCGCTTATCCCCGGTATCCCCGGATCGTTTTATCAGTTGGTGCTCTCCGAAATTAAAACCGGGCAGAACCCGACCGAAGCATTGAATTATAACCTGCCGGTGATCAACCAGTCGCACATCATCGCACCTATACTGCCATATCCGTCTATCGCGCCGCAACTG
>Ga0207690_10001896_pt1 | contig 12829 bp, 11 predicted proteins | sample KBSC23metaG_FD_184315 | JGI IMG/M metagenome (GOLD analysis project Ga0207690, IMG submission 184315) | Corn rhizosphere microbial communities from Kellogg Biological Station, Michigan, USA - KBS C2-3 metaG (SPAdes) (version 2) | ecosystem: Host-associated > Plants > Roots > Rhizosphere > Soil ...
AGCACCGCAACGGCGACTGCGCACCATTCGCACCCTGACAGAAGCGGGCATACCAGTGGGAGTAAGCATTGCCCCTGTGATTCCCTTCATCACCGAGCCCGACCTTGAGCGCGTGCTGACAGCCGCCGCCGAGGCTGGCGCAGTGAATGCCAGCTATATCGTGCTGCGCCTGCCATGGGAAGTGAATCCGCTGTTCCAGCAATGGCTGCAGGCGCATTTTCCGGAACGCGCGCAGCGGGTGATGAATCGCATACGCGACATGCGTGGTGGCAAAGACTACGACGCCACGTTCGGCAGCCGCATGAAAGGCGACGGCGTATGGGCGAATCTGATCCGGCAGCGTTTCGAAAAGACCGTGACCCGGCTCGGCATCGGCAAGCGTTCGGAGAGTTTTCGAGCGCTCGATATCAGTCGTTTTCGCCGGCCGAAACCAATATCCGCACAAGCAGGAGCGGGTGAAGGGCAGCTTGATTTGTTCTAGCCCAAAGCCTGTTATTCATAATATCTAAATGCAAATTCGCCTCGAAGTATTGATTGGCTCGTTGCGCTCAGGAAGGACGATATGTCTCAAACAATGCGATGAACCTGTGCGGAGGCGCGCCTGTCTGAGAAACAATCTGTTCGTGCAAGCTCAAGCACTCTATTCCCATCTGCAATCTGGAGCCCGTTATATGAACTTGCTGATCACCGGACATCATATTGATGTCACCCCAACCCTTAGGGAATATGTCAAAGACAAACTGGAACCTGTAACACGTCATTTCGACCAGATCATCGATGTTGCCGTTGTTCTCGGTGTCGAAAAGCCTGCCGAGAAAGAAAAGCGGCAATACGCGGAAGTAAATCTGCGCATCAAGGGAAACATGCTGCATGTCGAAGATTGCGCCGAGGATCTTTATGCGGCAATCGACGGCATGATGGCTAAACTGGATCGGCAAGTGCTCAAGTACAAGGAAAAAGTCCAGGATCATCAGCACGAACCGAACAAGCATGCAAACCGCAGCAATCTTTGAACAAGCCTGCTCAATGGGACGGACTGTACTTTCCAATGGTCTGACAAACCCTGCTCCTGAACGTGCAAGCAGTCAATCAATGCTCAATCCATGACAATGACGGGAACCGGATTGTCTTCTTTTGCCACACATATATGAAGTTCTTTTGACATGGTGGTCCGAGGTTGAATCCAGCATATCAAAAACCTTGGACTGACCATCTTTTGTAAAGGTGCGTCAAGAATAACTACCGCCGAGCATGCTGGTTCCGTAACAAACACTTAACCTTCGGCAAAAAAACAGGACAGCATTATGTTGAGAATATCCAGATTTTCTCCTCCGATAGTCAACGTCACAAAAACAGAAACGCATCCCCTCTGTAACTTGCCGAAAGCCGTGACACCGTTGCGGCACACCTCCTTGCCGGGCAAGGGTGCAACCTTGGCACTGCGTACCGGCATAAGATTTTTCTTGGGGCAATCAAGGAAACGCGAAAATTCCGAGATGAATGACTGCCTAAGGAAATATGTCAACCTTGATTTTGCACAGGAAATCTATAACAACAACAAGGATCGAATTCTGCCGCGCAACAAAGATCATCCACCTCTCGAAGCCGGTATCCTGGCTCTCATCGGCTATACATCCGGCGGCCTAGACAAGCACCTTGCACGCTTTGAAGCACAAGGTCATCTGATTCGCGACGAGAAATTCAAACAGGACATGCTGCTGCTCAAGAAAGCGATAAGCGACACGATTAAGCTCCTGAAAAAGACGAATGTCGATGTTGTCCGGCGAAACACCCAGCTTCATCACAGCTTGTTAGATGTATATATGCCGGGAAAACGCATCGAATTCGACCGCATCACCAGTGTCACCTTACTGCCTCACCAGACCTATACAGGCGGAAATGTGAATTTCATTATCCGCCCACAGAAGGGAGTGGTCTCCGTTGAAAGTCTGTCTGTATTCACGTCGAGCAAGAACAGCGAGAAATCCGGAGAAGCCGAAGGAATTCTGGATCCCGGTTCCAGATATGAAATTCTCGATGTCAAGGAGGGTAAGGAAAATGGGGCTCACTCAGAAGACCCGGACTACCCAACTCGGACGATTGTACTCAACGAGGTAACGTGACAGCGGTTCAAGCATCAACAGGGCCTTGTTGTGCCAGTGCTTTTCCTGGCAGTCGCAGCAGGCGCTTCAGTCTTACGCCTTTTGGGTGCGATGCCCTGCGACAGGTTGAACAGATCGCGGATATGCAACTGCGTGCTCTCCAGCATGCGCACAAGGATGACCGAGCGCAGTGGTATCTTGCCGTGGCGGATGTTGCTGATGGTGGAAGGGCTGATACCCAAGATGCGCGATAAAGCAGCGTCGTTTTTGAGGTGAAGTTGCTTGCGCACTGCATCGAGCACCTCGTTGGGATACTCGGCAATGCATTCAGAGAGGCGCAGATTTTCCATATGTTTCACTCCGTGGGCGGTTGTTATTTTTTGTTTGGGCTTCTATTCAGCTTTTATTGAATCAGGAAGCAAGTTCGGTCAGTTGATCGAATAAGAAGTTAGGGACCGAAGTTAGGGACCGCGCAGAATAAAGTGTGCATTTGGTAGCCCTAGCAGAATGTGATGCAAGGTGCCCGCTACGGCCAGCAAAATATGCAATTTATTCCTGCGCACCCCTTAGCTTCAAAATAGGCATCGGTCGAAAGAACTTCGACTTGGCACAAGAAAATTGCCGAAATTACATCCACTACCATGCAAGTAGTGCAATAAGTGTCTCGTTAGAACTGCTGTCATCAGGGAGGCAGAATGAAGAGACGCTCGTCCTGAGGAAAGCTGAGACGAATGAGGACAGGACACTTCGGTTAACTGATTGCATGCGGTAACACTCCTGTGGCAAGCATGCTCCAACTGACTAAGGAGCATGACGGTATTGCAATTGACGCAATAAACGGTCGATTATACCGGCCAGCAATATGAGTTGCAATTAATCCAACATCCGTTTGCCACTCAAAATTAATTCAGGACACCATATATTGCGAAAAGTCAATTATTGCGGGCTACCTTGATTGCAAGTCTACGATGCATGAAATTCTGTCTGCTGTCCGGTTTCCTTCCATAACCATAGTTCTCAAAGGTGCAGCGGTACGGTGAACCACCGTTCACGTAACGCAGTCTTATTAGTTAAATTGCAAAATCGACATCCTTTCTGGATATTTTTGATCGGCCATCGTTGATATGAAGGAGGCTTCGTGGATGCCTTGCTCTTCTCCAGAGTGCAGTTCGCCTGGGTCATCGCCTTTCATATCCTGTTGCCGGCATTCACCGTCGGCTTGGCTTGCTATATCGCGACCCTGGAAGTTCGATGGTGGATCACCAAGGACGATACGGTGCGAAGACTGTCCGCCTATTGGATCAAGATCTTCGCCATCTCATTCGGCATGGGAGTGGTTTCCGGAATCGTGATGCCATTCCAGTTCGGCACCAACTGGAGCCGCTATTCCGATAGCGCCTCGCCTGTGATTGGCTCGCTACTGGCTTATGAAGTCGTCACCGCGTTCTTTCTGGAAGCAGCGTTTCTCGGCGTGCTGCTGTTCGGCCGCAGACTAGTGCCACAATGGGCGCATGCACTATCGGCGGTCCTGGTCGCGCTCGGCACCTTGCTGTCCTCTTTCTGGATCCTGGCAGTCAATAGCTGGATGCAGACTCCGCAAGGCTATCAGATGATCGATGGCCGATTCTTGCCGGTCAGTATGTTCGATATCATCTTCACGCCGTCCTTTCCCTACCGGCTGACGCACACAGTCATCGCCTTTCTCGTTACTGCGGCCTTTGTGATCCTTGGCGTGGGAGCGTTGTATCTGCGCCACAACCGCTTCCCGGCAGAGAGCAAAATCATGGTGCGAATGTCGCTTGCCTTCCTTGGCATCATGGTGCCGTTGCAAGTCCTGGTCGGCGATCTCCACGGCATCAATTCCCTGGAATACCAACCGACCAAAGTCGCAGCCATGGAGGGTTTGTGGGACACCGGGCGCGGCGTGCCTGCCTCGCTGTTCGCCATCCCCGACGAGAAAGCTGAAAAGAACCATTTCGAGATCGCCATCCCCAAGTTGGCCAGCCTTTATCTCATACACAGTTTTAATGGCGAGGTAAAGGGCCTCAAGGAATGGCCGAGGGAGGACCGCCCGCCGGTGTCCATCGTCTACTTTGCCTTCCGCATCATGGTCGGCATCGGCATATTGATGCTGGTGACGGTGTACACCGGCTTGGTGCTGTGGAAGAGAGGACGCCTGTTTGACAGCCCACGCTATCTGCGTCTTTGCACGCTGATGTCGCCGGTGGGATTCATCGCCGTGCTGGCCGGGTGGACCACGACAGAAGTGGGACGCCAGCCATGGGTCATTTACGGCCTGATGCGCACGCGCGATGCTGTGACACCTTCACTGACAACGACCGATGTGCTGATCTCTTTGCTGGTTTACATCGTCAGCTACGCCATCATTTTCGGCGGCGGTTTCTTCCTGCTGCGCAGACTGATACGCATCGGGCCGCCGGTAGGACCAGAGGGCGAGGTGCATGAAGTGCAGGCTCATCCTAACCGGCCGCTATCGGCGGTCACAGAACACGACACCACGGTAAACGCTCCTGTCATCCAGAAGATGAAGAGGCCGCAATGATGCTTGATCTTGTTCCGCTATGGGCCGGCATCCTTTCTCTCGCGGTGCTGATGTATGTGTTGCTCGACGGCTTCGATCTGGGCGTCGGCATTCTGTTCTTCTTTCGACGACATGATGAAGACCGCGACATGATGGTGGCATCGGTCGCGCCGATATGGGACTTTAACGAGACTTGGCTGATCCTCGGCAGCGGCGGCCTGCTGGCGGTGTTTCCGCTGGCCTTCGCGGTGGTGATGCCTGCTGTCTATTTCCCTATCCTGCTGATGTTGCTCGGCCTGCTGTTTCGCGGCGTAGCCTTTGAATTCCGCGATGCGCCAGAAGCCCGCAAGCATTATTGGAATATCGCCTTTTCCTATGGGTCATTGATTGCCACCTTCATGCAAGGGATCGTGCTCGGCAATTTTATTCGCGGATTTCCCGTCAGCGGCCGGTCTTTTGCCGGCACCAGTTGGGACTGGATCGCACCATTTCCGCTTCTGACCGGCTTGGGCCTCGTGGTGGGATACAGCCTGCTCGGCGCTACTTGGCTATTCATGAAAACCGAAGGCGAGCTGCAGGAATGGGCGCGCAGAATGGCACGCTGGTTTCTGCTCGGCCTGCTGGCCTTCATCCTCATGATCAGCATCTGGACGCCGCTGGAAGAGCCGCGCATCGCGCAACGCTGGTTCAGCCTCCCCAACCTGCTGTACTTCTCGCCGGTTCCGCTTCTCACCATGGTGCTCGCCCTGATCCTGTGGCATGCCTTGAACAAGGGCCGCGATGTGCTTCCCTTCCTGTGCGCCATGGGATTGTTCGTCCTCTCCTACACCGGACTCATCATTTCGCTCTGGCCTTATGTCGCGCCGCCGTCGATCACGCTATGGGCTGCTGCGACTGCGCCCATGTCCCAACAATTTCTGATCGTAGGTACGATGTTTCTGCTGCCGGTCATTCTGCTGTATGTGTTCTGGTCTTACTGGGTGTTTCGCGGCAAGGTTCGTGCGGACATTGCATACCATCATTAAGGTTTTCTTGGTGCCTGTTCCGATTTCAGAACACCAAAAGCAGCATGAACCAGCTTCTTCTATGATAACAAGAGGACATTCGCGGACATGATCCAATGATGACGATTCACTACACGATAAAACCTGAGGAATCCGGATGACTGATTCGAATGAATGGCCGTCCTTGCCGTACGAAGACTGGAAGGACACTTACGCAACTTTGCACTTATGGACGCAGATCGTCGGCAAGATCAGGTTGGTGCAGTCCCCCTGGATCAATCACTCGTGGCATGTCACTTTATATCTGACAGCGCGTGGACTGACTACTTCGCCCATCCCGCATGGCATGCGCAGCTTCAATATCAATTTCGATTTCATCGACCATCAACTCCGCATCGAGACCAGCGATGGCGCAATGTGTTCCCTTCCGTTGCGCGCACAGCCGGTCGCTAACTTTTACCATGAGTTGCTTTCCACTCTCGATCGGCTCGGTCTGCATGTGAAGATTCACCCGATCCCTAATGAAATTCCGGATGCGATTTCCTTCGATCAGGATAGAGTGCATGCGTCTTATGACGGCGAGTATGCCAATCGTTGCTGGCGTGCCATGATGCATGCGCAACGTGTGTTTCAACAGTTCCGTGCAGGTTATTGTGGAAAATGCAGTCCGGTGCATTTCTTCTGGGGAAGTTTCGATCTTGCTGTCACGCGCTTTTCCGGACGACGGGCACCTCGGCATCCTGGAGGTGTGCCTCATCTGCCGGACTGGGTGGCGCGCGAAGCCTATTCACACGAAGTAAACAGTTGCGGCTTCTGGCCTGGAGGCCCGGCATTGCCGTCGGCCATATTCTATGCCTATGCGTATCCCGAACCGGCAGGGTTCACCTCTGCAACATTGCGCCCTGATACGGCTTACTACCATACGCAACTTCGGGAATTCGTGCTGCCTTATGACGAGGTAAGACAGGCACAGTCACCGGACGACATGCTGATGGATTTTTGCCAAAGCACGTATGAAGCGGCTGCCAACCTTGGCAATTGGGACCGGGCAGAACTCGAATCTGCGCTTGCTCCGAACCGATCATGAGCTGGCCCGCCCGCCATGCATGTGTCACTTTCCCCCACATCGAGATGTACCGATCCGGCAACAAGTGTTTTCATGGCTTGGCGACGGCCTTGATGTTTCCGAACGGGGAAGCAAAAACCTGTTCTACCCGCATTCCTGCATCTTCCAGCAGCCTTGCAAGGTCCGCAACGCTATACAGACACACTGGCCCCTTGATCGCGTGCCTGGATGACATTTCATCTGAAAGCACCGCATACCGTTGCGATACCGGTTTTGATCGTTCAGTGTAGCCATTGCCAAGTTCGCTGTGCAACCCCGATGCCGATATATACAAACGACCATCCTCCGTCAGTGCGCGCCGTAAGTCGGCAACAATCCCCAATGCCGCCGCATAGGGAACATAATGAATCATGCGCTGGCACACTATTACATGAAACGGCTCAAGATTATCTGCCACCTTGAACTTGGTAATGTCTTGTCGCAAGAACGAACAACGGTCGCCCCATCCTGCTTGCCTGGCGGCAGAAAGAAATACTTGCGAATAATCGGCAATATCCAGCGCCGTTACCGTTGCACCTGCACCAGCCATACGAAGGGCTTGACCACCCGAAGCGCAGCCAAGGTCCAAGGCGCGTGGAGTTCTTCCTAATTGTTGGAGAGCGGCGCACATAGCTGACACTTTGTCGATCGCCATCTTGTCGAGGTCATCTTCCCGCTGCATCGCGATGTCCACGCCAAAGCTGCTGATGGTTGGGCTTCGGCTATCGCCGTATAAGTTCAGATCGTTCATAACGTAGCGCCTTGAAATTGAAGGTGCGTTCTCGACAAACATGCGGGTAGCAGCGGCACACACGGGTTTCATCAACGAACGCTTTGCCTATGCCGTGCTTAAACATACTCGCATACGATTTACGCCTTCAAGCCCGTACATGAAGTATCAAGAGGATAGTTACATGGAGTTACCTTTCATGTACAAAAAAGAGGTATGCGGACATATGCCATTTACGTATTGTGATTTTAATAACCGTATCGGTTAATCAACGAAGATTAGCTCATTCATTTGGAGGTGCTGATGATTATTCGTGGATATGGGGATTACTATGGTCCATACGGTTTTGATCGTGGCATGCAGACCACCATCTATTGCGGCAATGCACCAGAAAGCTGGATTCGGGGCTCGGTAGAATTGGATACCGACGCCGGGTCAATGACAATGTATGTGCAACTTGAAACCAATTCTGCCAGCGCCGGCCCCAAGGGAAAACTCCGTGTGACGGTAAATGACGCCGACAATATAGCGCTTGCAGTCGTTGAAACCAGCGAGATCGGCATCGGTGGCAAGACTCCAGGTCCAGCGAAGATCGAAGGCTTTCAGCTATCAACCGCGCTGTCTCCCGATATCGCACATAACGCTCGATCTCTCTATATCGAAGCATTGCATACCGGATCCGTCAATCAACTATTTGGTAATGATTTGGGGCGCCTGTTCGGCGCTTTCAAAGCCGGTATTTCGATAAGCGCTGCATGCGTTTCTGAGTCTTGAACCGAGGCAAGGGAAAAGGATCGAAGAGAGATGAAAAAGCCGGGACGCAGGCGCGAACGATGTTACAGATGCGCGCCGCAAACTATCATTGTCCCAATTGGATGGAAATCCTGTTATTTCTCAAAGCAATGCTGTTCCATTCCCCTGCGGTTGTCGATGTTCTGATGACAGGATATTCAACACGCGGGGTACTTAACCCGCTGCTGACCAGCCGCAAAGTAATTCGTCCGTCTTGAATCGGCAGCGCCGTCTTTTCCAAAGACTGAAAGGGAACCGTGATGTAGTCCGTGGCTGTAAATTTCGGATTCAAATCCCTCAGCATCTTGCACGCCGTTACCGGCATATCACTCCGCGCCAGACGCCATGTATTGGTTTCAGATGCTTCCAGGCACACATTCCCAAAATTGATATCTACGATGAGCGAGCCCTTGTACCCAGCCTCTGCAAGAATATTCAGTAGCTTATTCAGATTGGATACCTGGAGATCATTAAGAGGCTGCTCACCATAATTGAATTGGAAATCGGCATTTTGCAGCCAGCCAATCGCGCTTAGTAACGCTGCATTGGTTGCACGATTTTCTGCATTGTCGGGAAGCGTCAGGTTTACCGGGGTTGCCATCACAGGCGCTGCCGCTTTTTTAGCTTCGCCATCTGCCAGATAATTTTTCGATACCTGCTTCAATTCATCTTGAACATGCCATAGCGTTCCACCTAAAAAAACCATGCCAATCACAATCGTCACGAACAATAGGTTGAAGGCAAAAGCAATCCTCTCCCCTTCGGCAGCAACGACATCCTTGACTGCCGTCTTGACCGTCGATAAAGACTCACTTCCGTTGAATCCATCTCTGTCGGCATTCTTCTCGAAAGAAGTCAATAACCGCTTGACGATAAATTGCGTGCTATTGTTAATCTGGGTTCTGACATCGGCAATATGGATTTCAAATAACCGGCCGATTTGCGACCTTACTCTATCGAGATCTTGCATTGCTTGTTCCTTCGTAGGCACAGTTGCCGGCACTTCGAACTTGGGGATAATCAGAGGGGGTTCAGCCTTGATGCCTGCTTCTGCATTACTTTCCGCGATTGGCTGAATATTCAGCACTTTCAGCACACGCTCCAGATTGGCCGGCTGCATTGCACCTTTGGATAAGATGTCTTGCGCGCCTAGCGCTATGGCCTGACTGACGAACAAGTCATCTTGCAAAGAGGTATACATAACGACGGGGATCAGTGCTGTATGAGGGTTGGCCTTGATCGTTTTCAGCGCCTCGATACCTGTCATTCCCGTCATGTGCTGATCAAGAAAAATGACCGCCGGATGGTTATAACTCAAATAGGCCAAAGCCTCTTCCGCCGAAGAAGCCGTATCGATTTTTAAATTGAATTTCTGCAACATCCGTTTAAGAAGATGCTGCGCAGTCTTTGAATCATCGACGATAAGTGCCAGGCCCGGATTCATGTATCCCCCTCTCGCCTCATGCCCCAGGGCAGTTCCGAAAGCGCCATCCATCATGTCCATAGGATTGTGTTTCCTCGATATTCCCGTCAGTGGCGACAGAGCGACTGAACGGTGGTGATGCCAGCAAGACAGGTTGGCATCCGAAAGCCTTGTTTCCAAGACAACAATAATGGAATTGTAATTGTGTTATTGTCCTAGCGCAAATAGTTGCGCATAAAATTCATGCATGGAACAAGGGGGGCCATTTTCTGCCGGCTCGCGGGCAGAAAATGCATGCATTCAATCCGCAAACTCGGTTTGCATTAGAGCAGTTTGCTGCTCTAAGCCGGCTGGGTATCCAAGGCCAAGTCGCAATGGAACCGGACAGCGGCACGTGCCACATATGGGAAAGGTCAAATTTGCCATAGGAGGCCGTCGTGATGGAAAAATCCAGCCGTATGAGATTTTCAGTGCGATTGGCACTGGCAGTCTTGAGTCTGGTCCTTCTGACGGAATGCAGCCGCGCACCCGTTCCCACCAGCCCCCCTCAAAGATCCGAGCGCGCAGCCAATGTCGTGATGCTGGCGTTGTCGCTGCGCAATACCAACTATCGATTTGGCGGCAAGAACCCCATGGGAGGCATAGACTGCTCGGGTTTGGTCACTTACGTGTTCAAGCATGCTATCGGCATGCGATTAAGCGGCAACGCCGCCATGCTGGCGCAACAAGGGCGCAAAGTCTCGCGCAACCGTATACGCCCTGGTGACTTGGTGTTCTTCAACACCCGCGGCCGTCCTTACTCGCACGTCGGAATCTACATCGGGAATCATGAATTCATCCATGCTCCGAACTCAAGAGGTGTCGTACGCATCGACAAGCTGACGAATCCTTATTATGCAGCGCGTTTCGAATCAGCCCGCACCGTGCTCGATTAACAGGGGAACCCGTCACCTACAGCGATGCCATCTGAAGTTCCATAGTAAATTGACATGTTCTATCAGCGCCCGGATTACAGACCTGCATGTACATCGTGCAGCCATGGATACAGTCTCGCCCGTTCTTCTGCCCTGCCCATGTGCGAGATCAGAAGCGATGCTGGACACCTGTGGCGATGCTGCTGCCGCTTTCGAATGTACTGATCTTGTCGTGCATGACCACAAGGTAGAGATAACTTCGCTTAGATGGCTTGTATGCATAACCGATAGCCATCGTATCGCGCTGCCTATCGGAAATACCGGTGCCGTTACGCCGAGTCTGCGCCCAAGCCGCCTTGAACTCATTCATGCCTGTCGGAACAGTGATGCCGATCGAACAGGTTTTGTCATGCAAATCGATATCGTGTGCAGTTTGGTCATATGTACCGAATAGCTTGGCGCTCTTGAAATCATAAGCAGCACCGATAAACCATGCGGTCTGACGCGCCGCCTTCAGGCCTGCTACGGATTTCACGACCCCGACGGGCACATTGAGCGGATTATTGATCTCTACGTGATGAAAGAATGCTGTCAGCGACAACGGACTTCCCATGTACAACAGGTCGGCGCCGATATTGCCCTTGTTGTTGTCCGCAGTGTTGTCCGCAGTCTCGCCAAATTGATAGTGCAGGTTGATGCTCAGATCCTTTGCGGCTGGTATCGTGTATCTGATCTGATTGCTCCAGCCGGTATCGCCCGCAAGGGAATTGCCCCATTTGCTGGCATTAAGCAATGGAATATTCAGATGCATTGCAAGGGGAGAAAAGGACGGTCCATTACCGAATGGATTAAACCGCAAGATTGAAAAGGTACTGGGTGCAGCGGCACGTCCCAACGACAGGGCGCCAAAACTACCGGACAGACCGACGTTTGCCGCGCGGGAGAAAAGTGTGTCGCCGGGAAAGCGGCCCGATTCACCGGTATCCGGGCGGAAGTAAGCGGCTAACGCCAAATCTGCTTGCATGTCTTTACCGAGTTTCTCGCTGCCTTTAAAGCCTATCCAGGATGTGGTCATGCCGCTGCCATCTATTTTTGTCGTGCGTGCAACATCGCCGCTGCTGCGCATGGACCCGATGAAAGTATCGATCACCCCCTCGATGGTGACTGCGGTTTGCGCCATTACCGAGTTGGCGAGAAAGGTGCTTAAGACAACAGCAAACAGAAATTTTTCCGCTCCTGGATAAATGTGCCGCATACCAATCTCTCCGATCTCTGAAACAGATTGAAACGTTTGATCATCCTGCTGTTTCTGCTCTCCCAATTGCTGCAAAACATATGCGACAAGGAAATCGCATGGGATCTCATGCCCATATTAGACGTCCGGTCAGATTCCGTTTTGGCGAGGAACAGGATCTTTTCTTCTTCGCTTTCTGCACGCCATTTCACAGGGAAAATTTTTGTCTTCTTACAACAAAATAATTGGAGATGTTTTGAACTAAGAGGAAACCAAACAAGAAGACTTTCGATCCTAATCACGACTACGCCACAATTTATTGAGCGTAGTAAATCAACAGCTTTTACGCAAAGAAATGATTCCTGGAGGTACTTGACATGAATAAATCACACGACCAAATCATCGCGAAAATTCATGCGCTTGATCTTAATCCTATTAAATTCAAACTGATGGACGCAGAAGAGGGGCATGGCTGGTCACGTGAATACGCCGACCATGTCGAGCTCGAGTACAAGCGATTTTTGACTTTACTGGTGAAATATCCAGAATCATCCATTGCGCCAAGCAAGGAGGTAGATAAGTTTTGGCATGGACATATTCTGGACACGCTCAAATACGCGGAAGATTGCAATGAGGTATTCGGCTATTTTCTTCATCACTTTCCTTATTTCGGAATGAGAGGGAAAGAAGATGCGGCCAATCTTGCTGCTGCCGCAAACACAATGAATCGCCTTTACCATAAAGAGTTCGGCAATGCAGAGCCGGCTAAGGAAAACAGTTACTGTGGTGCGACTGGTGCAGCAAGTTATTGCGGTGCTGCCATAGGCAAGAATGAGCAGGTGGCGGTAAAGCAATCCAGCTATTGTGGGGCAGCCAGCGCAACGAGTTATTGCGGCGCTGCGATAGGCAAGGATGAACAGGCGGCGGTGAAGCAATCCAGCTACTGTGGGGCGACCAGCGCAACAAGTTACTGCGGTGCGGCC
>Ga0207690_10001900_pt1 | contig 12825 bp, 15 predicted proteins | sample KBSC23metaG_FD_184315 | JGI IMG/M metagenome (GOLD analysis project Ga0207690, IMG submission 184315) | Corn rhizosphere microbial communities from Kellogg Biological Station, Michigan, USA - KBS C2-3 metaG (SPAdes) (version 2) | ecosystem: Host-associated > Plants > Roots > Rhizosphere > Soil ...
GATCGGGTGAGCAGTCGCCACGCTGGCGGCTCTCCTTCTTCCTCGACCGCCTACCGGGTGAGCTGACGGGTTCGGGCGGGAAGATCGCCCTACGACGGCACCGGGACCTGCCCGGCCGCCATCGATTCACCCCAGGGGAACGTGGGTCCCCGGCTCGAGAGAACTCGACTCGGCGGTGGCCCGCGCTGCTACCCGGATGGCAGCGTGCGAAACGCGGCGCCGCTACGACCTTAGCGACTCCCCCCTTCCCGGCTCAACGCAGGTAGGGCCGAAGCGGGGTGTTTCGTCCCGGAGAGGGGCGAGTCGGGCGGTTCCGGGCGCGGCCGGCTCACCCGAACGCGGCGTCGCGCAGGCTCAGGCGCAATGGCGGCACCAGGCCGCCGTCGGCGAGGTTGCGCAGCGCGAGCGCGGTCTCCTCCCCCACGTTGGTCTCGGCCGGGCTGCTGAGCAGCGCGTTGACCACGCAGTCGTCGCAGGCGATGTCGCGCATCTCGCAGCGGTCGCAGTCGATGATCATCTCTACTCCTCGTGTCGTCGAAGGCGACCGTAGAGACCCCCTACGACGAAATCCGCCCGCGCGCGGCCGGTCAGGCGCGGGCGAGGCGGGCGAGCAGCGCCATCGGCGCCACGATCCGGGCCCCCGAGCGGGTCGTCTCGGCGACCACCTCCTGGTCCGCCGTACAGACCGCCACCACCCGGCCGGCCGGCTCGGCCCGGACCAGCCGCTTGATCACCTCGTCGGCGATCTCCCCCGGCGGGCTGAACACCACCCGGACCCGGCGCGCCCCGCCGCCGGAGCCCGCCGGCACCCGGGTCTGCACCCGCGCGCCGTCGAACACGCAGGTCACCTCGGCCCCGGTGCGGGCGGCGAGCGCCCCCAGCCCCGTCACCAGCCGGCTGCGCTGGTCTTCCAGCGGGAGGTCCGGGAACCCGGACTTCGTGACGTTGTAGCCGTCGACGATCAAGTGCGCCTGCGGCATCCCGAGCAGCAGGTCGATCGCGCCCGGCTCGTCGACCGCCAGCCACCCGGACGTGGCCGCATCCGCGCCGTCGGGTGCGACGACGAAGTCGGCCGGCCGCCGGGTGGGCGGCCCGGGCGACAGCTCCTCGCGGAGCCCGGACGCGGCGCGCGAGAGCGTGTCCAGCAACAACCAGGTGCGTACGTCGGCCGCCTCGCGGCTGTCCCGCGAGTCGCGGCGCGCCCGGTCCAGCGCGTCTTCGAGCTCGGCCTGCCGCGCCGCCGCCCGCCGCTGCTCGTCCGCCGCGCGCGCCTCGGCCGACTCGACCGCGGCCCGCAACCCGGCGAGCTCCGCCTCGAGCGCGGCCAGCCGTGCCTCCGCCTGCCGCGCGCGTTCGGCGGCCTCGCGGGCCCGGCGGCGCTCCCGCTCGACGTCTTCGCCCGCCCGGGACAGCCGCTCCTCCGCCGCCTCGGCGCGGGCGGTCACGGCCGACAGCGACGCGGCCGCCGAGCGCTGCGCCGCCGCCACCGTCCGCTCGGCCGCCTCGGCCGCCACCGACGATCGGGCGTTCGACTCACGCTCGGCCGCGGCGGTGAGCAGGTCCTCCCAGCCCGGCGAGCGGATGAGGTAGGCGACCGCGGCCGCGTCGTCCGGGTCGACGGCCGCGACCTCCTCGCCCGCCTCCAACGCCGCGACCAGCTCGGGTAGCGCGGCGCGGACCCCGTCGGCGACCGCGGCCCGGAACGCCTCGTCGGTCTCCAGCGCGGTGGCGAGCGGCAGCACGACCTGGCGCCGGCGGGCCGGCGTGAACCGCTGGAACGGCCGCAACGACGGCGGCACCTCGTCGGCGGGCATGACGCCGAGGCGCTCCGCGGCGACCTCGACCAGCCGCCGCCGTACCGATTCGGACAGCCGCGGCTGCGTCATCGCAGGGTCACCCCTGGGCGGCCGCGGGCCGGGCGACCAGCTCGATCGTGTTGACCCCGCCGCACCAGCGGCAGGTCACCTGCTCGATCGTCTCGGCGAGCACCTCGCGCTCTTCGACCCGCGCCTCGCCCGACAGGTCGGCGTGCACGTACTCACGGGTCCGGGTGGTCCGGACCACGTCGAAGCGGGTGAGGTTGCCGCAGGCCGTGCAGCGCCAGCGGTCCTCGTCGCCGGGCAGCACGGACGCCATAGCCAGAGGGTAGTCGCGGGCCCGGCGCGGCAACCCGGTTTCGTCGGAGGGCACTTCTACCTTTCGGTCCATGGGGCAACCGGTCGGCGCTTCGGCCACCGCCCCGGCATACGCGCAGCCGACGCTCGACTCGCTCGGCCCGCCGCTGGTCGACGTCACGTTCGTGGTGGTCGACCTGGAGACGACCGGCGGCTCGCCCAACACCTGCGCGATCACCGAGATCGGCGCGGTGAAGGTGCGTGGCGGCGAGGTGCTCGGCGAGTTCCAGACGCTGGTCAACCCGCGCAGCGGGATCCCGCCGTTCATCGCCGTGCTGACCGGCATCACCGACGCGATGGTCGCGACCGCACCCGCGATCGACGCGGTGCTGCCGTCGTTCCTCGAGTGGGCCCGCGGCTCGGTGCTGGTGGCGCACAACGCACCGTTCGACGTCGGCTTCCTGCGCGCCAACGCGCAGGCGCTCGACCTGCCGTGGCCGAGCTTCGACTCCGTCGACACCGCGCGGCTGGCCCGTCGCGTGCTCACGCGCGACGAAGCCCCGGACTGCAAATTGTCAACACTGGCAAGGGTTTTTCGCACTACGACGACCCCCTGCCACCGCGCGCTCGCCGACGCCCGGGCGACCGCCGACGTGCTGCACGGCCTGCTCGAGCGTCTCGGCAACCTCGGCGTCAACTCGCTCGACGAGCTGCGCACGTTCACCGGCCTGGTGACCGCGGCGCAGCGCCGCAAGCGCTATCTCGCCGAGGGGCTGCCGGACGGACCGGGCGTCTACCTCTTCCGCGACAGCCGCGGCCGCCCGCTCTACATCGGCAAGTCGCGCACCGTGAAGCAGCGCGTCCGGCAGTACTTCGTCGCGTCCGAGCCGCGCACCCGGATGGCCGAGATGGTCGGCATCGCCGAGACCGTCGACGCGATCGCCTGCGCGCACGCACTCGAGGCGGAGGTCCGGGAGCTGCGGCTGATCGCGGAGCACAAGCCGCGCTACAACCGCCGGTCGCGGTTCCCGGAGAAGGCGGTCTGGCTGAAGCTGACCGTCGAGCCCTATCCGCGGCTCGCCGTCGTCCGCAAGCTCGCCGACGACGGCGCCGTCTACCTCGGGCCGTTCGGCTCGGCGCGCACCGCCGCGGCGGCCATGGCGGCCGTGCACGAGGCGGTCCCGTTGCGGCAGTGCACCAAGCGGCTGTCCCCCCGCCGTACGTCGCCGACCTGTGTCCTCGCCGGCATGGGTCGCTGCCCGGCGCCGTGCGACCGCGGGGTGACGCCCGACGACTACGCGCCGCTCGCCGACGCGGCCCGCGAGCTGATGACCGGCGACCCGCGGCCGCTGCTCGACGCGACCCGGCGGCGGATGGCCTCGCTGTCCGGGCAGCAGCGCTTCGAGGAGGCGGCCGGCCTCCGCGACCGCGCGGTCGCGTTCCTGCGCACCGCCGCCCGGATGCAGCGGCTCGCCGCCCTGGCGGCCTGCCCGCAGCTGGTCGCGGCCCGGCGCGGGTTCGCCGGCGGCTGGGAGATCGTCGTGGTCCGCCACGGCCGGCTCGCCGGTGCGGCGAAGACGCCGTACGGCGCCGCGCCGCGGCCGTTCGTCGACGCGCTGGTCGCGACCGCGGAGACGGTCCAGCCCGGCATCGGGCCGACGCCGGCGGCCAGCGCGGAGGAGATGGACTGCATCCTGCGCTGGCTCGCCGAGCCCGGCACCCGGCTCGTGGAGCTCGACGGGTCGTGGTGCTCCCCCGCGGCCGGCGCGGGCGGGCTGAGCGAGTGGCTGCGTGCCGCCGAGTCGGGCCGCGACGCGGCGCGGCCGTTCGAGGATCGACGCGGGCTGCGCCCGGTGCACCGGCCGGCGCGGCACGCTGTCTGACGACATGGACATCGACCCGGCCGAGCTAGCGGCGGTGTTCGGCGCGCCGGTCGACGGCTACGACGTCGAGCCCCTCGATCCGGAGTTGCGCATCCACTCGGTGACCGGCGGCGTCTACCGGGTCCGCGCCGGCGGGCGGTCCGCCGTACTGAAGGTCGTCCGGCACGGGGCCGGCGCGACCGCCGACGGGTTGTGGGGCGCCGACGCCGACGTCGGGGCGCGCAACTACTGGAAGCGCGAATGGCTCGCGTTCGACAGCGGCCTGCTCGGCGGCCTGCCCGGCCGGTTGCGCGCGCCGCGGGCGCTGCACACGACCGAGCGCGGCGACGCGCAGGGCTGGATCTGGATGGAAGACGTCGCCGGCCGGACCGGCGCGGCGCTCGACGCCGCCGCCCTCGGCCTCGCCGCGCATGCGCTCGGCACCACCCAGGGCGCCTACGTCGCCGGCACCGCGCCGCTGCCCGCCGAGCCGTGGCTCTCCCGCGACTGGCTGCGCGGCTGGGTTGACGTCTGCCGGGCGAGCTTCGTCCCGGCGCTGCTCGACGACCGCGGCTGGGACGACCCGCGGCTCGCGCCGATGCGGTCGCTGCGGGCCGACGCCGCCGCGCTGTGGGATCGGTGCGACGACCTGCTCGCGATCGCCGAGTCCGGGCCGCCGACGCTCACGCACTGGGACTTCTGGCCGGCCAACCTGTTCGTCGACGGCGAGGACGTCGTGGCGATCGACTGGTCGCAGGTCGGCATCGGCAACCTGACGCACGACCTCGACCAGCTGACGCTCGATCCGCTCTGGATGCAGGTACTGCCGGACGCGTCGCTCGACGAGCTCGAGACCGCCGTCCTCGACGGCTATCTCGCCGGGCTGCGCGAGGCGGGATGCGACCTGCCGTCCGAGGACGTACGGCGGTGGTACGCCGCGAGTGCCGCGGCCCGCTACACCTGGCTGGCCGGCGGCCAACCGGCGCTGGCCGCGGATCCCTCGGCGCTGACCGCGCAGGAGCGGCGGCTGGGCCGGCCGTTCGCCGACATCGTGGCGACGAAGGCGCGCGTCGTACGACGGGCGATCGACCTCGGCACCTGGGCACTAGGCTCTGCCTCGTGATCACGGCGATCGTTTTCATCCAGGCGGCGGTCGATCGGATTCCGGAGGTCGCCGACCAGATCGCGCAACTGCAAGGCGTCACCGAGGTCTACTCGGTGACCGGCGAGATCGACCTCATCGCGCTGGTGCGGGTGCGCGAGCACGAGCAGATCGCCGACGTCGTCGCCGACCAGCTCAACAAGGTCGACGGCGTGCTCGCGACGGAGACGCACGTCGCGTTCCGGACCTACTCGCAGCACGACCTCGAAGCCGCGTTCGCCCTCGGCCTCGACTAGGTCGGCTCGGCGAGCGACCGGCTCACCGTCACCCAGTTCTCCAGTACCGCCGCGGCCGCGCCGGAGTCCACCGCCTCGGCGGCTCGCGGCAGCGCCCGCGCCACCTGCTCGCCCACCGGGCCCGGGCCCACCCCGTCGTAGGCGACGAGGGCCGCGGCGGCATTCAGGAGCACGGCGTCGCGCACCGGGCCGGGCTCGCCGGCGAGGAACGACCGGGTCACCGCCGCGTTGTGCGCCGCGTCGGCGCCGCGCAGCGCGCCGGCGGCCGCGGGCGCCAGGCCGAGCGCGGCCGGATCGACGCGGTCGCTGCGGACCTCGCCGCCGGCGACCGCCCAGACCTGCGACGGCGCGGCGGTGCTGAGCTCGTCGAGCCCGTCGTCGCCGCGGAACACCAGCGCCGACGCGCCCCGCGCGGCGAGCACGCCGGCCATCGTCGGCGCCATCCGCGCGTCCGCGACGCCGACCGCCTGCGCCGCCGGCTGCGCCGGGTTGGTCAGCGGGCCGAGGAAGTTGAACACCGTCGGGATGCCGAGCTCGCGCCGCGACGTCGCCGCGTGCCGCAACGCCGGATGGAACACCGGCGCGAAGCAGAAACCGATGCCGGCCCGCTCGACACACTTCGCGACCGCCGCGGCCGGCAGGTCCACCGCGACACCCAGCTCTTCGAGCAGGTCGGCCGACCCGCACGCAGACGAGGCGGCCCGGTTGCCGTGCTTCACGACCGTTGCGCCGGCCCCGCGTACGACGAGCGCGGCCATCGTCGAGATGTTGACGGTGTGCGCGCGGTCGCCGCCGGTGCCGCACGTGTCGACCGCGCGCCGGCTGAGCGGCACCCGCTGCGCGTGCCCGAGCATCGCCTCGACGAGCCCGGTCAGCTCGTCCGGCGTCTCGCCCTTCGCGCGCAAGGCGACGGCAAAGCCGGCGACCTGCACCGGCGTCGCTGCGCCGGCCATGACCTCATCCATGGCCCAGCGCGCGACGTCGGTGGACAGCGACTCGCCGCGCACCAGGGAGGCGAGGACGTCCGGCCAGGTGGTCACGACTCGCCGAGGGCCGCGGCGAGGTCGGCGTTGAGCTTGCTCGCGTCGACGTGCAACCGCGGGGCTACGTCGTGCAGCCGACCGGCGGCGGAGGCGAGCGCCGCGGCGGCGGCCACTACGTCGTGCACCGCCGCGCTCGCCACCGGCAGGTAGCCCGGAGCGAGGTCGAAGCCGCAGCGCGGGCACTTTCCGTCGAACCCGCCGTCGACCATCTCGGCGAGCCGGAACGACTCACCGCAGTGACCGCACCACGCGCCGACGTCCATGAGGTCAGTGGGTGGCGACCGTGCTGCCGGCCGCGGTGAGGAGCCGCAGCGCGGCTTCGGTCGTCCGCACCGCGTCGACCGGATGGGGTGTCACGCCTTCGGCCCGCGCCCAGGTCGCGAGCCACGCGTCGTCGCGGCGGCCGACGAGCAGCAGCACCGGCGGCGGCGCGTCGAGCTCGTCCTTGAGCTGCCGGCACAGGCCGATGCCGCCGGTCGGCGCGGCCTCGCCGTCGAGGATCGCCAGGTCGATGCCACCGGCGTCGCAGCGCGCGACGACCTCCGCGCCGGTCGTCACCTCGGCGTAGGTCACGTCGAGCTCGGGCGCGGGGTGGACGCCGAGCGCGCCGATGACTTTCGACCGGGTGGTCGCGCTGCTCGAGTAGACGAGCACCGTGACGCGGCGGCTTTCTGGCATGCGCCGATCGTAACCGTCAGCGCACGGCGACCAGCGCGAAGCCGTCGTACCCCTTCGCACCGACGGTCTGGATGACCGTCGTGTCGGTGCGCGGGTCGGCCGTGATCCGCGCCAGGAACTCGCGAACGGCGCGGACGTTGACGTCGTCACTGTCCGCGTCGGCGACCGCGCCGTTGCGGACGACGTTGTCGACGACGACGAGCCCGCCCGGCCGGGTGTGGCCGACCGCCCAGTCGACGTACGTCGACGTGCTCACCTTGTCGGCGTCGACGAACGTGAAGTCGAACGTCTCGCCGTCGAGTGCCGGCAACGAGTCGACCGCCGGTCCGACCACGACGTCGACGCGGTCGTCGACCCCCGCCGCGGCGAGGTTCTGCCGGGCGACCTCGGCGTGCCGGGGATCGAGCTCGAGCGTCGTCAGCCGGCCGCCGGGCGCGAGCCCGCGGGCGATCCAGATCGCGCTGTAGCCGGCCAGCGTGCCGAACTCGAGAACGCGCGTGGCACCGATCGCTTGCACCAGCAGGTGCAGGAACTTGCCTTGCATCGCCGAGACCTGGATCGGCGGCAGGCCGGCATCAGCCGCGCGCCGCAACGCGTCGGTCAGCGCACGGTCTTCGGCGAGCAGCGTCGACTCGAGATAGGCGTCGACCTCGGCAGCGTCCACGGGCCGATTCTCACCCGGCCGTCGACTTGTCAGCACCACCGGTGGCTATAGCGACGTCAGCTGCTGACAACTCGGAGCGGGCACGTCGTACGCCGCCGGTGACTGGGGTGCTCATGAAGTCGACGCCCGCCGGGTAGAGGCAGGTCATGGGACGGAACGTCGCAGTCGTCACGGGTGGTTCCGCGGGAGTCGGCCGGGCGATCGTCCGCGAGCTCGCCGCGCACGGGTACGACGTCGCGGTGCTCGCCCGCGGCCGTCGTGGTCTGGACGGCGCGGTGCGCGACGTCGAGCAAGCCGGCGGTCGCGCACTCGGCATCCAGACCGACGTCGCGGTGCTCGCCGAGGTGCAGGCCGCCGCCGACAAGGTCGAACAGGACCTCGGGCCGATCGACGTCTGGGTCAACGACGCGTTCGTCGGCGGGCTGCGGTTCTTCTGGGACACCGACGACGAGACGTTCCGCCGGATCACCGAGGTGACCTACCTCGGCACCGTCAACGGCACCCGGATCGCGCTGTCCCACATGCGGCCGCGCAACCGCGGCGTCGTCGTACAGGTCGGTTCGGCGCTCGGGTTCCGCGGCATCCCGCTGCAGGCGGCGTACTGCGGCGCGAAACACGCGATCAAGGGGTTCACCGAGTCCGTCGTCACCGAACTGCGCCACGAGCGCAGCAAGGTGCGCATCTGCATGGTGCAGCTGCCGGCCGCGAACACGCCGCAGTTCGACTGGAACGACACGGATTTCGCGCAGCACCCGATGCCGGTCAAGCCGATCTTCCAACCCGAGGTGCCGGCCCGCGCGGTGCGCTACGTCGCCGAACACCCGCGCCGCAACATCTGGGTCGGCGCGTCGACGGCCGCGACGATCCTCGCCAACCGCGTCGCGCCGTCGTTGCTGGACTGGTACCTCGGGCGCACCGGCGTCAGCGGCCAGCTCACCGACGACGACGGGCCGCGTCTCGGCTCGAACGTCGACGTGCCGCGCGACGACGACATCGACGCCGGCGCGCACGGCATGTTCGACGACCAGGCACATCCGCGCGACCCGTGGTCGTGGGCCTCGATGCACCGCAGCGCCTTCGGCGCCGCCGCGGTCCTCGCGGTCGCGGCGACCGGCGTCCGTCGCGCTCGGGCGAGGTAGCCGCCGCCGCGCCAAGCGAGCGCCGCGAGCGCGACTTCGGAGGGCTGGCGACCAACTTTGTCGACTTTCATCGGCGTGTCGTGGTCACCAGCTCTCCGAAGTGGCGGCGGGTGACCCCTAGTCGGTACGGCGGGCCAGTGCGGCCAGGTGGGCGTTGTACCGAGCCAGCGCGGCGTCTTCGCGGTCCAGCCGCTCGTCGCGGTCGATCCGGCGATCGGTGCGCACCGCCTCGCGCTCGTCGGCGCGGGCCCACTGGAAGAACAGCGCGGCCACCACCAGCAGGCCGACGATGTCGCCGGCAGCCCAGAGCAGCCCGCCGCCGATCGACTGGTCGTCGAGCAACGACGGCCCCCACGGCCGGGCAAGCGCCGCGTAGTACGAGCCCGCGATCACGGTCTTCGCCGTCATGATCGAGATGCCCAGCCACGCGTGCGCCGGCAGCGTCACGAACAGCAGCAGCAACCGGAACGGGTGCGGGAACCGGCCGGGCACCGGGTCGACGCCGACGATCGGCCAGAAGAAGATGCAGCCGGCGACGACGAAGTGCACGTGCAGCACCGCGTGCAGCCAGTCGTGGCGCAGCGACTGCTCGTAGAGACCGGTCATGTAGAGCGCGAACGGCACCCCGAACACCAGTGCGAACCCGACGAGCGGGTTGAGCAGCAGCCGGGCCGGCAGGCTGTGCAGGAACCCGCGCAGCCACCCCCGCGGCCGGCGCGGGAGCGCCCGCAGCGCCAGCGTCACCGGCGCCCCGAGCGCGAGGAAGATCGGCGCCACCATCGACAGCGTCATGTGCTGGGCCATGTGCGCCCAGAACAGCGTGTCGTCGTAGACCGCCATCCAGCCCAGCAGCGCGTAGGTGATCGTGCCGAGGCCGCCGAGCAGGAACGCGATCGAGCGGCCCCGCGACCAGGCGACGCCGCGGCGGCGGAGCACCCGGACGCCGTAGAGGTAGAGCCCGGCGGCGACGACCAGGGCCGCGACGACCGCCGGCTCGAACGTCCAGGCGGTGACCAGCCGACCCCAGGTCAGCGCGGGGGGCCCGTCGTATGCCACCGAACGAGCGTAAGTCTCGGGGGGTCGTGCACGGATACGCGGCCGGTGACTGCAAGAATCCCCCCGTGGCCTCCGCAAGCGCCCTGGAGAAGGTGCCGTCGCACGGATCCCTGACCAGGCCATCCCTCGTCAGCGTCGGGACGATCGTCTGGCTCTCCAGCGAGCTGATGTTCTTCGCCGCCCTGTTCGCGATGTACTTCACGACCCGCGCGATCAACGAGCCGCACTGGCCGGCCGACGGCGTGGTGCTCGACCTGAAGACCGCCGCGCCGTTCACGATCATCCTGGTGCTCTCCAGCGTGACCTGCCAGCTCGGCGTGTTCGCGGCCGAGCGCGGCGATCCCGGCGGGCTGCGGTTCTGGTTCGCGGTCACGTTCTTCATGGGCGCGGTGTTCATCGGCGGCCAGTCGTTCGAGTACTTCGTGCACAACGACTTCGGCCTGAACACGCACTCCTACGGCTCGGTCTACTACCTCACCACCGGCTTCCATGGCCTGCACGTGCTCATGGGCCTGGTCGCGTTCGTCTTCCTGATGATGCGGACGACGTACGGCAGGTTCACGCCCGCGCAGGCGACGTCCGCGATCGTCGTGTCGTACTACTGGCACTTCGTCGACATCGTCTGGATCGGCCTGTTCACCGTCATCTACCTAATCCGATAGCGGAGGCTTGACCGTGACCCCATCGTCGCTGGCCGCCCCGGGGGCGGGCGGGCGGCGCCGGCGCTTCGCGAGCGCGGGGATCGTGCTCGTCGCGCTGGGCCTGCTCACCCTTCTGTACGGCGCGCTCGCGCCGCGCGGGTCCGCGGCGTCGTCGTCCGATCCCGATGTCGCAGCCGGCCGCGACCTGTTCAGCAAGTACTCGTGCGCGAGCTGCCACGGCCTGAGCGGCGAAGGCGGCCAGCGGGCGCCGAGCCTGATCGGTGTCGGCGAGGCGGCGGTCGACTTCCAGGTCGGCACCGGCCGGATGCCGCTGCAGCACCACAGCGCGCAGGCGCCGCGCAAGCAGCCGGTGATGAACGAGGACCAGATCCACCAGCTCGCGAAGTACGTCGCCTCGCTCGGCCCCGGTGGCCCGCCGATTCCCGACGTCACCGGCTACCAGAACGCCGACGTCGCGTACGGCGGATCGCTGTTCCGCACCAACTGCGCGCAGTGCCACAACTTCGTCGGCGCCGGTGGCGAGCTGACCTACGGCAAGTACGCGCCGAGCCTCGCCGAGGCGACGCCGACCCAGATCTACGAGGCGATGGTGACCGGGCCCGAGAACATGCCGGTGTTCGGCGACAAGACGATCACGCCCGAACAGAAGCTGGCGATCGTCAACTACGTGAAGTCGATCCGCGCGCAGGCAGACCCGGGTGGCGCCGGGCTCGGCCGGATCGGCCCGGTGTCGGAGACGCTGGCCGGCATCCTCGTCGGCCTCGGCGGGTGCGTGATGGCCGCACTCTGGATCGGGACCCGAGCATGAGCAAAGACGACGAGACGCCGGACACCCCGGCCGAGGAGAACGAGGCGCCCAAGACCGCGGCGGAGGCCGCCGGCAGCGTGTTCGGCCGGCTGAAGCATCCGGTGTCGACCAGCGGCGCACCTCGGCAGCGGTCGACCAGCGCGTCGGCCCGGGAGATCGAGGGCGAGGTCCTGCGGCGCGGCAACATGTCCTCCGACGTACCGGACGCGGTCCGGCCGCGGCGCAAGGTGGGCCGGCGGCGTACCGAGGGAACCGCGGCCGCGGAAGCGGCGGCGGCGGCGCACCTGACCCGGCCCGGCGACGACGACGGCACCCATTTCCTGCCGGAGAGCGAGCACGGCACCAGCGAGCCGCTGGACCCGCGCGAGGACAAGTTCGCCGAGCTGTTGGTCGCGGCGCTGTTCGGCCTGGCCACGATCGCGACGCTGGGAGTGTGCGTCGCCTACTTCGCCATCCCGGAGCACGAGCGGCTCGGCCAGTGGATGAACTTCTCCCTCGGCGGCGGCCTGGCGATCGCGCTGCTGTCCGTCGGCGCCGGCTTCGTCATCTGGGCGAAGCGGCTGATCCCGCACGACGTCGCCGTCCAGGAACGGCACCACTCGTACTCCCCCGAGGAAGAGGAGCTGCTCGCCGAGGAGACGTTCCTCAAGGGCGTCACCACGACGGGATTGGGCCAGCGGAAGATGCTGCGCCGGTCGCTGCTCGGCGCGGTCGCGATCCTGCCGCTGCCGGCGGCCATCCTGCTGTGGGACCTCGGGCCGATGCCCGGCACCCGGTTGCGCAAGAGCGGTTGGAAGGCCGGCGACCGGCTGGTCGACGTCGAGACGAAGCTGCCGATCAAGCTCGGCGACCTCGAGATCGGCGGCATCAAGACCGTGATGCCGGAGGGCTTCGACAAGCCCGAAGACGACGCGCTCGCGCCGACGATGTTGATCCGGTTCGCGCCCGACGAGATCCGCTCGAAGAAGGAGCGGGCGTGGTCGAAGGACGACCACGTCGCGTACTCGAAGATCTGCACGCACGCGGGGTGCCCGATCAGCCTGTACGAGCAGCAGACGCACCACCTGCTCTGCCCGTGCCACCAGTCGACGTTCGACATGGCCAACGACGCCAAGGTCATCTTCGGCCCAGCGGCCCGCAACCTTCCGCAACTGCAGCTCGACCTCGACGCGGAGGGTTACTTCATCGCGAAGGCCCCCTACAACCAGCCGGTAGGCCCGAGCTTCTGGGAGCGTGGCTGAGATGAGCGCACCGGCCGAAGCCGCCGCGAAGCGGAGCCTGCGTTACGTCGATGACCGGCTGGGGTCGGCGAGCTTCCTGCGCAAGAGCATGAACAAGGTCTTCCCGGACCACTGGTCGTTCCTGCTCGGCGAGATCGCGATGTACTCGCTGATCATCCTG
>Ga0207690_10001904_pt1 | contig 12820 bp, 9 predicted proteins | sample KBSC23metaG_FD_184315 | JGI IMG/M metagenome (GOLD analysis project Ga0207690, IMG submission 184315) | Corn rhizosphere microbial communities from Kellogg Biological Station, Michigan, USA - KBS C2-3 metaG (SPAdes) (version 2) | ecosystem: Host-associated > Plants > Roots > Rhizosphere > Soil ...
CGTGGAACCGGCACCGGCCGTTGCTGTTCGAGGACATTCCGGCGGTCGAGGACTGGACCCTCAACGGGCCGCTGCTCGACGGGATCACCTTCATCACGGGGCTCCGCAACAACAAATCGATGATCCGCCAGCGCCGCACCGCCGACCAGCAGGTGCCGGTGTTCCGCTCCAACATGACCCCGCCCGAGATCGCGGCGATGCTGGAGAGCCTTTACCGGGTACGCGGAGGGGCGGTCGATTTCCGCACCCTGTCGATCCAGCCGCGTGCGTTCCTCGGTACCAACGGCTTCCAGTTCGATTACGAGCATCTCGACGACGACGAGCTGTGGCGAAAGGGTCGCGTCGTTGGCGCCGTGGTCGGCGGGCAGCTCTACCTCATCATGTTCGACGCCGCCCGCTCGCACTATTACGATGCCGCGCTCCCGGATTTCGAGGCGATCGTCGCTTCGGCGGAGTTTCGCGGCTAGCCCACCGGCGAGATTGGTCCCGGAGACGGATTCGTCCCCGGCGAGGGCGGCGAAGGGACGTCGATATCGGGGCTGTGCGTCGGGACTCCGGGCGGCGGCTCGGTCGGCTGGCCGGGCTGCGAGGGCTCGGCGGGCGGCGGCGAGGGCGTTGTCGGCGGTTCATTGGGTTCGGGCTGTTGTTGCATCGCGGGCTCTCCTCTCTCGGGAACGCGCCTGAGAACAGCGGGTTGCCTCATGCATCGGGTTGCCGAACCGGCTCCGCCTGTTATAGGCCGCGCCCACCTACGGCGTCCGCGCGCGTGGCGGAATTGGTAGACGCGGCAGGTTTAGGTCCTGTTGTCGAAAGATGTGGGGGTTCGAGTCCCTCCGCGCGCACCATTTCCGCCCGCAGGCAATCCGGGGGATTGCCGAGGATGGAAATCATCGCGGCCGCCAAGATTTGCATCGGGATTAGACAAGTGACCATCAAGACCGTCGAGACGCAGAACGAGGGCCTCAAGCGCGCCTTCATGCTGACCATTCCGGCCGAGGACATCGAGGCTCGGGTCGAAACCGAGGTGAAGCGCCTTGCGCCGCAGGTGCGCATGCCCGGCTTTCGCCCCGGCAAGGTGCCGCCGAACCTCATCAAGAAGATGCATGGCGAGGCGCTCCGCCGCGACGCGCTCGACGGCGCGGTGCGGGACGGGGTCCAGCAGCTTCTGACCGAGCGGAACGTCCGCCCCGCGCTCCAGCCGCAAGTCGAGCTCGACGACCAATATGAGCCCGGCAAGGACGCCGAGGTCTATGTCAGCCTAGAGGCGCTTCCCGAGGTGCCTCCGGCGCAGATCGACGATCTCAAGCTCGAGCGGCTGACCGTCGATCCGGACGAGAGCGCGGTCGACCAGCAGGTCCAGCAGCTCGCGACGCAGACCAAGCGCTGGGAAGACGCGCCGAAAAAGCATTCCGCCGCGAACGGAAACCTCGTGGTCATGGACTTCGAGGGCGAGGTCGATGGCAAGCCGTTCGAGGGCGGCAAGGGCGAGGACATGTCCGTCGAGCTCGGCTCGGGCCGGCTGATCCCGGGTTTCGAGGAGCAGCTCGTCGGCGCGAAGAGCGGCGACACGCGCGAGGTGAAAGTGACCTTCCCCGCCGACTATCCGGTCGAGAATCTGAAGGGCAAGGAGGCGATTTTCGCGGTTTCCGTGAAGGGCGTGAAGACCGCGGGCGAGACCAGGGTTGACGACGAGTTCGCGAAATCGCTTGGTCTCAACGACCTCGATCAGCTCAAGGGCCTGATCCGCGACCAGCTCGGCCAGGAGATGGGCGGCCTGACCCGCACGCACATGAAGCGCCAATTGCTCGACGTGCTCGCCGAGCGTCACGACTTCCCGGTACCGGAATCGATGGTCGAGGCTGAATTTCAGAACATCGTCAATCAGCTCCGCCACGAGGCGAGCCACGAGCCGGACCCGAAGGCGGCGCTGGAGGAAATCGAGAAGGACGCCGGCGATTACCGCAAGATCGCCGAGCGCCGGGTGCGCCTCGGCCTCCTGCTGTCGGAGATCGGCGCGGCCAACGGAGTGGAGGTCAGCGAGCAGGAGATGAACCGGCTCGTCGCCCAGGCAGCTTCGCAATATCAGGGCAAGGAGCGCGAACGCTTCATCCAGCTGGTCCAGCAGGAGCCGATGTTCGCCGCCCAGCTGCGCGCCCCGCTCTACGAAGACAAGGTCGTCGACTTCCTGTTCGGCAAGGCTGACGTGACGGACCGCAAGGGGACCCGCGAGCAGCTCGAGGCCGATCTCGAGAGCGAGGAAGGGCACGTGCACGGGCCGGATTGCGGTCACGACCATGCTTCGCCGGCGGCCGGGAAGCCGAAGGGCAAGAAGGCCGCTCCAAAGAAGGCGCAGGCCGCAAAGGTCTCGGAAGCGGCCGCCGAAGTCGCTCCGGCGAAGAGCGCGAAAAAGACGGAGCCCAAGGCTGCGGCGAAGGCGCCGATTCCAACCAGCTCGAAGGCTTCGAAGAAGGCCGACCTCGTCGCCGAGGCGCCCGCGCCGAAGCCTGCCAAGCCCGTGAAGAGCGAGCCGGCGAACAAGAAAGCTGCCGGGAAGGCCGAGAAGAAGCCTGCCAAGGCCGAAGCCAAGCCGGCCAAGCCCGCGCCCGCCAGGGCGGAGGCCAAGTCCGCCGCGAAGCCCAAGAAGGCAGCGAAAAAGGGTTGAGCGAGCGCGAGATCGTGTGCGCGGACCTCGCGTCCGCGATCGACGGTCTGAAGCGCGACGGTTTTCGGCTCGACCTGATCTACCCGGCCGACGAGCCGCACGGCGCGGTACTCAGCAAGGACGGCGATCGCGTCCGGCTGACCAGCCGCGCCGGCGCCCCGCGGCCGTCCGACGCGCTGCCGCCGTTCGCGCCCGAGTTCGTGCTGACCCGCGCCGGCGCTTCGCCGGGCGAAGGACGCGCGGGCATGCTCTACCGCGACCTGATCCCGAGCCGGCTCGGCAGCCGCTACATCGCCTCGCACATCGCGATTCCAGACGGCGGCCCGGTTGCCGACTGGGTGCATTTCCACCGCATCGCGATGCAGACCATCTTTGTCCGGCGAGGATGGGTGCGCGTGGTCTATGAGGACCAGGGCGACCCGTTCGTGATGCACGAAGGAGACCTGGTCCTCCAGCCGCCCGGGATCCGCCACCGCGTCCTTGAAAGCTCGCCGGGGCTCGAGGTCATCGAGATCAGCGCGCCGGCGCTTCACGCGACGTTCGCCGATCATGAGCTACGGCTTCCGAACGGCACCAGGCCCGGACGCGTATTCGGCGGCCAGGAATTCCTGCATCACAAAGCATCAGGCACGCCGTGGACTCCGTTCGGGGGCGGTGAGGCGCAGGAGACGCGCGTTTCAGGCGCGACGAGCGGTCTTGCCGAGGTCCGGGTGGTGCGGCCTGGCGAAGATGGCAGCCTCGACGTCCCCGTCCATGACGGAGAGCTGGCATTCGGATTCGTCCTCGACGGTTCGGGGGTCCTGGAGTTCGGCGGTAGCCACGAACTGACCGGAGCCGACGCATTCGTCATTCCACCCGGCGAGCCGTGGCGCTTGGGCAATGCCTCGCCGGACCTCAGGCTGCTGCACGTCACCACGGCGAAGCTGGACTAGCGGTCCTCGGCGGTTCGCCACTATAGCCGCCGTCAGCGTCCAACGAGGGGGAAGACTTGGCCCGCGCCGCATCGCCGAAAATCGCCGTTCTGCTGCCGTGCTACAATGAGGAAGCGGCGATTGCGGCGACCGTTGCGGGCTTCAGGGCCGCGCTCCCGAACGCCACCGTCTACGTCTACGACAACAACAGCCGGGACCGGACGAAGGAGGCCGCGGCAGCGGCCGGCGCGATCGTCCGGAGCGAGCGGCAGCAGGGCAAGGGCCACGTCGTGCGCCGGATGTTCGCGGACATCGACGCCGACGTCTACATCATGGCCGACGGGGATCTCACCTACGATCCGGCAGCCGCGCCCGCGATGGTCGGAATGCTCCTCGGCGAGCAACTCGACATGGTGGTCGGCACCCGGCGGCACGATGCGAAGACGGCCTATCGCGGGGGCCACGTGCTCGGGAACCGGGTCTTCACCGGCCTTCTCTCGGGCCTGTTCGGGCGCACCTTTAGCGACATTTTCTCGGGCTACCGCGTCTTCTCGCGCCGCTTCGTGAAGAGCTTCCCCGTGCTTTCCCACGGTTTTGAGATTGAAACCGAGATGAGCGTCCACGCGCTCGAGCTGAGGATGCCGGTCGGCGAGGTCGAGACGAGCTACGCCGCTCGGCCGGAGGGTTCGCACTCGAAGCTGTCGACGTTCGGCGACGGCTGGCGCATTCTGCGGACGATTGCGACCCTCTATCGGGTTGAGCGGCCCGCGCTCTTCTACGGCGCGATCGGCGCCTTGCTGCTGACCGTAGCCGTCCTGCTCGCCATCCCGCTGGTGCGCACATACCTCGAGACGGGCCTCGTTCCGCGCTTCCCGACCGCGATCCTCGTCACCGGAATCGTGATCGTCGCGGTGCTGTGCTTCTTCGCCGGATTAATTCTCGATACCGTAACGCGCGGCAGGCGCGAAGTCAGGCGCCTTTCCTATCTTTCGTTAGCGGCTCCGCGGTAACTGTCGTTTCTTTGCATCAACGACCGTAATTTTGTCGTCACCACGACAGTGGGTCCTTCTTAACATAGCGCAGCTTCTCTACTGTTGTTCCGCTGAGACTGTCCGGCGTGACCGGACGAAACGCAGGGGAACTTTGATGAAGCGGATTGAAGCGGTTCTACGCACGGGTGTTGCATTTGCCGCGCTGGCGACGGTTGCGAGTGGTGCGGCTGCGCAGAGCACGCTCCCGCCGCCCGATGTGGTCGCCGGACAGGCGCCGCCGGCTTCCCCGGCCACGTCCGCGCAGGGACCGGGCAACGAGATCGTGATCACCGGTTCGCGCATTCGCCGCAATCCGCTCGATCTGGACGCCCCGCGCGTCTTTATCGACCAGCAGGACATCCAGAAGACCGGCCTCAACTCGGTCAACGACGTGCTCCAGCGCCTGCCAAGCTCGGGCGGCGGCCTCAACAGCAAGTTCAACAATTCGGGCAACCTTGGAAATCCGCCGAGCGGCGCCGGCGTCGGCGCGGGCGCGGCCGAAATCGACCTGCGCTATCTCGGCTCGCAAAGGACGTTGGTCCTCGTCAACGGCCTGCGCTTCGTGAACGGAGCCTCGGCCAGCGGCGTCCCCGGCTCGGTCGACATGAACGCCATTCCGGAAAGCATGATCGAACGCGTCGAGGTGCTGCAGGACGGCGCATCCGCAATCTACGGTTCGGACGCGATCGCCGGCGTCGTCAACCTGATCACCAAGCAGGAGCAGGACGGCTTTTCCGCCAGCGCCCAGCTCAGCGGCTTCTGGCAGGAAGGGGACGGCTTCACCCAGAATTACCAGCTTAGCTGGGGTAACGGCGGCGCCGGGCGCCTGAAACTGGTCGTCGGCGGCAACTATGTGAAGCAAAACGGCGTCAGCGCGGACGACCGCGCGATCTCGCGCTTTCCCAATCCCTATGGAACGTCCTGCCTCGAAGGCGGCTGCTCGAGCTTCCTGCCCAATGGCCGCTTCGCTGGCTCCGTCTTCGACTTCGTCGGCGGCGATGCGACGCTGAAGGCGCCGGTAATTCCCGGCCCGACGACGCTCGACGATTTCCGTGCGTTCGCGGGCAATGCGGATCGGTTCAACTTCGCGCCGTTCAACTACTTCCAGATCCCGCTCGAGCGGTACGGCGCCTTTGCCAACCTGAAGTACGAGGTCGCGGACAACGTCAATTTCACGCTCAGAGGCCTGTGGAACGAGCGCAAGTCGAAGAACCAGGCTGCGCCGCTCCCGTTCGGAATCGGCCCCGACGCCGGAATTACGCCGGTTCTCGACGCGACGACGATCGACGCGACCAATCCCTTCAACCCGTTCGGAGTGACGCTCGACTTCACCAACTTGGGCTTCATCCTGCGGCGCTTCGTGGAAGGCGGCCCGCGCCAGTTCTCGCAAAAGGTCGACACCGCTTACGGAGTCGCGACCCTCGACGGGAATTTCTCCTTCCTGAATCACGACTGGTACTGGGACGTCAACGGCGTCTACGGCCACAACACCGCCAAGCAGACGATGCATGGCAACATCAATTCTTCGCACCTGCGGCAGGCGCTTGGGCCGGTCGACGATTGCGTCGGCCAGCCTGGCCAGTTCGGCGGGACCTGCACACCGTTCAACTTCTTCGGCGGGGCGGGCTCGATCACTCCGGCGATGCTGGACTTCGTGACCTTCGTCCAGCACGACAGCAGCGAACAGTCGCTGTGGGATTTCACCGGCAACCTGTCCGGGGCCGTGGCCGAACTGCCGGGCGGACCGCTCGGCCTTGCGGTCGGCGTCGAATATCGTCGCCTCAGCGGCCGGTTCGATCCCGATCCGGTGGTCGCCGCTGGCTTCAGCTCGGACATCCCGGCCGGTCCCACGCAGGGGCATTATTCGGTCAAGGAAGCCTATGCGGAGATCAATGCGCCGCTGATCAAGGACGTGCCCTTCGTCAACCTTCTCGAGCTCAACGGCGCGGCCCGCATTTCGGATTACACGACGTCCGGGTCGACGACGACCTTCAAGGGCGGCGTCAACTGGAAGCCGGTTCATGACCTGCGCCTTCGCGGTTCGTTCGCGGAAGGATTCCGGGCGCCGTCGATCGGCGAGCTGTTCGGCACGCTCTCGCGCTTCGACCAGACGATCAGCGACCCCTGCTCGAACGACAGCACGGCGCCGCGCAACTTCCAGAACGATGCGGCCGTCAAGGCGAGCTGCATCGCGATGGGCGTCCCCGCCGGCGGCACCTACCAGCAGGCCAATCCGCAGATTTCGGTGATCGTGAGCGGAAACGAGGCGTTGAAGGCCGAAACATCGAAGAGCTGGATTTTCGGCGGCGTCTACAGCCCGTCGTTCCTGCCGGGCTTCTCTATCGAAGCGAACCACTACAACATCAGGATCAAGAGCGCGATCCAGGCCGTCGACGCCTCGATCACGCTCAACAATTGCGTGGTCAACAATGACCCGGCGGCCTGCGCGCTGGTCTCGCGCTCCTTCACCGGGAGCGGCCAGCTCACTCAGATCAAGGGCACGCTCGGGAATATCGCGGGAATCAACACCAAGGGCATCGACCTCAACCTTGCCTATCGCAGCCGGATGACCGGCGCGGGCCGCTTCGGCCTGACCTGGAACAACACCTTCCTGAAAAACTACGACCTGGTCCTCAGCGGCTTCGGCGGAACCCAGATCGTCAGCCGCGAAGGCACCGAGCAGGGCAGCCCGTCGCAAGGCTTCCCCAAGTGGAAGTCGATCGGAATCCTCGATTGGGACCTCGCGAATGTCGGCGCGAGCCTGACCGGGCGCTACGTCTCGCGGCTGCGTGAATCCGACGGCAACACGCTGGAATCGCGCTTCTACACGGATATCCAGCTGCGCTGGATGCCGAGCATCATGGAGCACCAGCTTGGCCTCGCGTTCGGCGTGAACAACCTGTTCAACACCAAGGCGCCCGGGTGCAACACCTGCGATCTCAACAACTTCGACCCGACGATGTACGACATTCCGGGCCGTTACTTCTACGCGCGGGCGTCGGTGAATTTGACCGCCAGCCACCCGGCTCCGCTGCCATATACGCCGCCGGCCCCGCCGCCCCCGCCGCCGCCCGCGGCCGAGCCGGCGCCGCTTCCGCCACCTCCTCCGCCGCCACCGCCTGCTCCAGCGCCGGTGGAAAGGGGCGAACGCGGCAACTAGGGAAGCAAAGCTGACTTGGAGAAAGGCTCCGCCCTCCGGCGGGGCCTTTTTTCTTCCGCTTGAACCTTCCGCCGTTCACGCCAATGTAGGCTTGCACCACAAAAGAGGACCAATCCCCCGTGATCGACCATCAGGACATCGTCTCTCAGCTCGTCCCCATCGTCATCGAGCAATCCAACCGGGGCGAGCGCAGCTTCGACATCTATTCGCGGCTGCTGCGCGAGCGGATCGTCTTCATCACGGGGCCGATCGAGGACCATATGGCCAGCCTCGTCACCGCCCAGCTGCTCTTCCTCGAGTCCGAGAACCCGAAGAAGGACATCTTCATGTACATCAACTCGCCGGGCGGCGTGGTGACGGCCGGCCTCGCGATCCACGACACGATGCAGTACATCCGGCCCAAGATCAGCACGGTGTGCATCGGCCAGGCCGCCTCGATGGGCAGCTTCCTGCTGGCCGCGGGCGAACCCGGGATGCGCGTCGCGCTCACCAACAGCCGGATCATGGTCCACCAGCCCTCGGGCGGCGCCCAGGGCATGGCCGCCGACATCGAGATCCAGGCGCGCGAGATCCTGCGCATGCGCCAGCGGTTGAATGAGCTCTACGCCAAATACACCGGCCAGGCGCTCGAGGAGATCGAGAAGGCCATGGACCGCGACAAGTTCCTCGAGGCCGACGAAGCGAAGGCGTTCGGCCTCATCGACGAGGTCTTCGACACGCGGCCCGAGCCGGGCGAGGATGCCGGGACGGGCGCGGGCGACGTAACTCCGTCCTAACCCTCTCCCATCGGGAGAGGGAGCAGCCGTTCCGGCATGCTGGGGGCATGCCGGCACGCGGCTGCTCGCCGAGGGCGCGCGGGGTGAGGGCGTGATTTCGTCATCCCGGCCTTGAGCCGGGACCCGCCTTGTCGATAAGCCTTGATTGATGACGGACCTGGATGAACCATCTCGATTGATGGAGGAACGGGCGGCCGAATTCCCGTTCAGTGAATGGCAGTGCGGAATTGAAGAGGCGGCTAACCGACTCAAGGGTCGCGTTCGTCAATGCGCCCGAAGCGCGTTCGCGCATCTGCGTAAAGCGTGGCATCTCCACGGCATCGACGACGAAATGTCGGCCTTCAGAGCGATCACCGCAGAAGAGGAAGCTGCCAGCGCACTGATCGCAGCGCTCAAGCATCGCGGTTATCCCGGCGCTGACCGCCTTCGACCATGGAATCACGTACACAAGAGTGCCTTCTGGCCCCTGATCGCTACGGTCTCGCAGTTTATGGTTGAAACTGGCGCACCGACGCCGCAGGTCGGCCTCTCTCGCAAGGGTCCACCGAAAATCAGTATACAGCTTAATATCAATGATTTGACTGGAGCTATTGGCGACCCCGTTTGGATCGAACCGGACCACCCTCTCAACTTCGCACTTCGATCGGGCCAAGCTACAGATCAGAAAGTACATCTCTTTGAGGAAGAGCTGGCTAAGCTCGCGAATGACGCCGGCAAAGGCTCAATACGCCAATATATCGAGCGCGAAGCCAACCTTCGCAATAAGTTGTTGTACGCTTCCGACGAGGGAATTCCGCGCGTTTCATTCGCCGATAGCCTGCTTATCGAGCGTGGGCGCCGAGTGGGAATCTTAGTCTCGTTGAGCATCATCGTAATGCAAACTGCGGAGCATCAAGCCTTCGTCACGCAATGCCTGGAGACATTGCTTCACGCCATCGACAGCGTTGTTGATATCAACTTCGATTATCCAGATGAGAAGGAATTCACTGATCGCCCGAGAGTTAGAATTCACCGTCAGGAGGGAGAGCCTGCTCAGATATCAGTGACGCGCTCATATGAACTTAGCATTTCCTGGAGATTCGGTTGGCCGAGACTCTCGCCTGATCTTTTGTCGCCGCAGCCAAAGGTTCCGATTGCTTAGCCTGCCTTGGCGCCTGCCACGTTCGCGCCATTAGAAATTCCTGTCCTACAGCCCCCGGCATGAGATAAATGCTTCGCCTCCCTTTCCCTTGGAGGCGCAGTGACAGCGCAACAACCATGGTTTCGTCGAACCAGCAGACCCTGCCGATCGGGACGCCTGAGTGGCCGCATTTTCCCCCGTTGTTCGCCGCTGAAAAGCTGCTGCCGCGAAACGCCGCGAGATTGTTCAACTTGTCCACTTCCGGTGAGGGCAAATCCTACAATGCCTCGCGTGCGCGCGCCGCGCGCGCACGTGCACTGCCAACTTTGGCAACTTTCGGGAGGCTCAGCCGCGCGCTTCGAAGTCGCCCCGGACCCACGCCCAGCGCAGGAATGCCGCGCTCGCGATTGCGGAGACGACCAGTGCCGCGAGCGACGCTTCGGGGCCGAAGCCGCCCCCGCTGAGCAGCGCCGGCACTCCGGCGGCGGGCCGAAGCGCGAGCGGCCCTCCGGCAATGTCCACCGTGCCCGACACCACCGCTCCGAAGATCCACCCCTGCGTGAAATTCCACGCCGCGTGCATTCCGATCGACGCCCAGATGCGTCCGGTGACGAGGTAAAAGGCAATGCCGATCCCTTCGCCGGCGATCAGGCACAGCGCGGCGAACCAGCCGGAGTCCGGATTGGCGAGGTGCAGCACGCCGAAGAGCGCTGCCGCAATGACGATCGCCGGCCAGATTCCGAACGCGCGCCACAGCAGGCGCAGGATGACCAGGCGCAGCACCAGCTCCTCGAGCACGCCCGAGCGGATCGAATCGCGCAGCGCGAGCGCCACCGCGTCGACCCGCCTCGGCTCGATCGCGACCCAGCCGAACAGCCACTGGATGGCGATGATCGCTGCGATTGCGGCCCCTCCGGTGAGCATTCCGAGCGCAAGCTCGCGCGGGGCCGGGCGCAATTCCAGCTCGTCGACGGGGCGCCGTTCGCCCCAGCGGATCGCGGCGTAATAGACGATCAGGATCGCAACCGACCCCGCAATCGCGGCGATCAGCCGGGCGACCGAGCTTTCCTGGTGGTGCGGCGCGAGGAGCCAGAGCAGGGCCTTGGCCACCGCGTTGAAGGCGAGGACGATCGCGACGCAAAGCGCAACCATCCAGCCGAGCGCGCGGAGCCACCGCCACTTGCCCGGCGCGAGGACGCCGGACGATCCGATTGCAACCATTGCGCCCCCCCTTCTCGCGGCGCATATCCACGACTGTATTAGTATGTCAACACAGCGGTCGCCGAAAAGCCACGTACGTTCCCTACTTGTTCTCACGGAACAAATCGGATACGACATCTTTCCACAGGCGGAAGCTCGGCCGCCCATGATTGGTCTTGAACGGAGGCAGGGGACATGGCAGCGCAGTTGAAGGTCATCGGTAGCGGAGTGGAAGTGTCCAAAGTGCAGAATTCGGGCATGGATCGTCAGAAGGCCCTCGAAGCGGCGCTCGCCCAGATCGATCGCGCGTTCGGCAAGGGCTCCGCGATGAAGCTCGGCAGCCGCGAGAAGATCGAGATCGACACGGTGTCGACCGGCTCGCTCGGGCTCGACATCGCGCTTGGCGTCGGCGGCTTCCCGCGCGGCCGGGTGATCGAGATTTACGGCCCGGAAAGCTCGGGCAAGACGACGCTCGCGCTGCACGCGATCGCCGAGGCGCAAAAGATCGGCGGCACCGCCGCGTTCGTGGACGCCGAACATGCGCTTGACCCCGGCTACGCCAAGAAGCTCGGCGTCGACATCGACGAACTGATCGTGTCGCAGCCCGACACGGGCGAGCAGGCGCTCGAGATCGTCGACACGCTGGTGCGCTCCAACGCGGTCGACGTGCTGGTGGTGGATTCGGTCGCCGCGCTGGTTCCGCGCGCCGAGATCGAGGGCGAGATGGGCGACAGTCACGTCGGCCTTCAGGCGCGGCTGATGAGCCAGGCGCTGCGCAAGCTCACCGGCTCGATCAGCCGCTCGCGCTGCACGGTCATCTTCATCAACCAGGTGCGGATGAAGATCGGCGTGATGTACGGCAATCCGGAGACGACGACCGGCGGCAATGCGCTGAAATTCTATGCTTCGGTGCGCCTCGACATCCGCCGTACCGGCCAGATCAAGGACCGCGACGATATCGTCGGCAATGCGACGCGCGTGAAGGTCGTCAAGAACAAGGTCGCGCCGCCGTTCAAGCAGGTCGAGTTCGACATCATGTACGGCGAGGGCGTCAGCAAGGTCGGCGAAATCCTCGACCTCGGGGTCAAGGCCGGACTGATCGAGAAGTCGGGCGCCTGGTTCAGCTACGACAGCATCCGGATCGGGCAGGGCCGCGAGAATGCGAAGGCCTACCTCAAGGAAAATCCCGACGTCGCGCTGCGGATCGAGAATGCGATCCGCGGCCGCACCGAGGAAGTCGGCGAAGCGCTGATGGTCGGCGCCGGGCCGGACGACGACGGCGATATCGCCGCTGAGTAGGGCGTACCGTCTTTCCCTCTCCCGCAAGCGGGAGAGGGTCGTCTCGCCGAAGGCGAGCGGGGTGAGGGCCTGCTAGGCCACCTCCTCCGGCACCGGCGGGATCGGGTCGGCGCGGTAGTTGCCGAGCCGCGCGAACAGGCGGTTCGGCTCGGTGAGGACGATGAGCAGGAACCCGCCGGCGGCGCAGGCCGCGGTGCCGACCGCGAAGGGAACGACCGTCCCGTCGAACTGCTGGCCGATCACGAACCCGATCGCCGCCGCGCCGATGGTGCCGATGACTCCCTGGACCGACGAGGCGGTCCCCGCGATCGGCGCCATATGCTCCATCGCCAGCGTCCCGAGGTTGGACGAGGTGAAGGCGAAGCTCGCCATCGTCAGGCCCTGGAGGACGATGAAGACGGGTAGCGTCTCGAGCCCGGCGAGCGCGACGCCGGCATGGACGAACGTGATGATCGTGAATGCAAGCGCGGCCGTGTGCCCGACGCGGCGCAGGCCGAAATGTCCGACGACCCGAGAATTGAGATAGGAGGCGACGGCCATCGGGGCCGCGATCGACGCGAAGACCAGACCGATGAACCGGCCCTCATGGAAGGCGTCGAACACGATCTGCTGGATCGAGGAGATGTACGCCACCAGCGCCGAGAAGCTGATCGTCATCGCC
>Ga0207690_10001905_pt1 | contig 12813 bp, 10 predicted proteins | sample KBSC23metaG_FD_184315 | JGI IMG/M metagenome (GOLD analysis project Ga0207690, IMG submission 184315) | Corn rhizosphere microbial communities from Kellogg Biological Station, Michigan, USA - KBS C2-3 metaG (SPAdes) (version 2) | ecosystem: Host-associated > Plants > Roots > Rhizosphere > Soil ...
CGCGCACCCGCACCGCCAGGTCCTTGGCCACCATCAGCCCAAGCTCGGCGAGCTCGCCCAGCATGGCCTCGGCGCGGGCCTGTTTCTGCGGTTGACACCCCATGAACAAAAGGAGAACATCAAGATCGGCCGAAGTCAAGTTTTATCGACCTTGCCCTTATATCCGCTCATCCCCGCGAAAGCGGGGACCCAGGCTTTTTGTTCGATGGCCTTCTACGTCTACATCCTCGCCAGTCAGAGAAACGGCACGCTCTACATCGGGCACACCGACAGCATCAGCCGCCGAACCTGGGAGCATCGCGTGGGCGGGATTGCGAGTTTCACCGCCAGGTACGGTGTGAAGCGCCTCGTCTTCTACGAGGTTTTCGAGACCCGCGACGGCGCGTTCCGACGCGAACGCGCCATGAAGAAATGGCGCAGGCTCTGGAAGATTGAACTGATCGAACGGTTCAATCCAGCCTGGCGAGACCTGTTCGAAGACCTGCCGCTCGAATGAACGGGAAAAAGCCTGGGTCCCCGCTTTCGCGGGGATGAGCGGGGGAGGGATTCGTCAGGGCCCCGGACACCGCAACAGATGCTCAGTTTTTAGAGACAACCAGATTCCGAAACTCGCGCTGTAGCTTGAACTAAGCGATGATCTGGACCGCTCGACCAAGTGACCCGCACCAACTCGTTGCATGGGAGGCTACGCACCGGCTTTGCGGCAACACCTTGTGCGTCGATCTCGAATTTGTTCGTCTTGAGCCAAGAATTGAGATCGCGTTCCGGAATTCCTCGGCGAAAGCGTTGCTGGAATTTCTTTGCCGAGGCTTCGTCATCCCACCTTGCGTCTTGAAGCAAAGCTGGCCGCTTTTCGGCGAACAAAAGGGCAGAGCTCAAGCCAATCAACCGCCAATTTGCAGCCGCGACGACCAACATTGCGATGGCCGCGCCACTTATAATCAGAACGACGCGTTTGCGGCCCACGTATCCCACCGTCGCACGTTGTAAGATGTCCTCAATAGCTCGGTTACGCGTGCGCCGCCCATGCTTGTCTTCCGCAGCGGCGCCTTCATACAGTCGTTTCGACGCGTCCTGTTGGGCGCACGGATCCTTTTCAGGGAGTACGGCCATGGCCGAAGCCTATATCGTAGCTGCGACGCGGACCGCCGGTGGGCGCAAGGGCGGGCGCCTGCGCGAATGGCATCCGGCCGACCTGGGCGCGGTGGTGCTGAACGAGCTGGTCGACCGCACCGGCATCGACCCGAGCGTCATCGAGGACGTGGTCATGGGCTGCGTCATGCAGGTGGGCGAGCAGGCGACCAATGTGGGGCGCGGCGCGGTGCTGGCCTCGAAGCTGCCGGAGAGCGTGCCCGCGACGTCGGTCGACCGCCAGTGCGGTTCTTCACAGCAGGCCCTGCACTTCGCCGCCCAGGCGGTGATGAGCGGCACGATGGACGTGGTGATCGCCTCGGGCGTCGAGAGCATGACCCGCGTGCCGATGGGCCTCTCCGTCGCCCTGCCGGCCAAGGAGGGCTTCGGCAATCCGATGAGCCCGAACCAGCAGAAGCGCTATCCGAACATCCAGTTCAGCCAGTTCATGGGCGCCGAGATGATGGCGACCAAGTACGGCCTGACCAAGGACCAGCTCGACGAGTTCGGCTATGGCAGCCACCAGAAGGCGATCGCAGCGACCCAGGGCGGGGCCTTCAAGGACGAGATCGTCGCGGTCACCGGCAAGGACGGCAAGGAGGCCGAGGGCAACCCGGTCGTCCACGACAGCGACGAGGGCATCCGCTACGACTCCAGCCTGGAAGCCATGCGCGGCGTGAAGCTGCTGCGCGAAGGCGGCGCCATCACCGCGGCCACCTCCAGCCAGATCTGCGACGGCGCCTCCGGCGTGATGGTGGTCTCGGAAAAGGCGCTGAAAGAGCATGGCCTGACGCCGCTCGCCCGCATCCACAACCTGACGCTCGTCGGCCACGACCCGGTGATCATGCTGGAAGCCCCGCTGCCGGCCACCGAGCGGGCGCTGAAGCGGGCCGGCATGTCGATCGACGACATCGACATCTTCGAGGTGAACGAGGCCTTCGCCTCGGTGCCGGTGGCCTGGCTGCAGACCACGGGCGCGGACCCGGCGAAGCTGAACGTCAACGGCGGGGCCATCGCGCTCGGCCACCCGCTGGGCGCGTCGGGCACCAAGCTGATGACCACGCTGCTCTATGCGCTGAAGGCCCGCGGCAAGCGGTGGGGCCTGCAGACCATGTGCGAAGGCGGCGGCCTGGCCAACGTGACCATCGTCGAGCGGCTGTAGGGCCTCCAACTTTCGTCATCCCCCGGCTTGTCCGGGGGACCCATAGGCGTCAGCGTCGCAGATCAGTCCGCGACCGCGGAGTTCATGGGTGGCCCGGACAAGCCGGGCCATGACGGTTTGAGGTCGATAGAATGTCCCGCGTTTTCGTCATCACCGGCGCGTCCGGCATCCTCGGCTCGGCGGTGGGGCGGGCCGCGGCCGAGCAGGGCGCGCGGATGGCGCTGATCGACTTCGCGAAAGACCCGCCGGCCGCGCCGAGCGGGCCTGACGTCTTCTTCCAGGGCGGGGTGGACCTGACCGACGCCAACAGCGCCTCGGCGGCCATCGACGCGGCGGCCGATCGGTTCGGCGGCATCGACGTGCTGTTCAACGTCGCCGGCGGCTTCAAGTGGGAGATGCATGAGGGGGGCGGCTGGGAGACCTGGCACAGGCTTTTCCTGATGAACGTCCAGACGGCGTCCAACGCCAGCCGCGCGGCCATCCCGCACCTCAAGCGCAGCACAGCCGGGCGGATCGTCAATGTGGGCGCGAACGGGGCGCTGAAGGCGGCGCTCGGCATGGGCGCCTACGCCGCGTCCAAGGCCGGCGTCCACAGCCTGACCCAGGCGCTGTCGGAAGAGCTCAAGGCCGAGGGCGTCACCGTCAACGCCGTTCTGCCCTCGATCCTCGACACCCCGGCCAACCGCGCCGACATGCCCAAGGCGGATTTCTCCGCCTGGGTTCAGCCGGCCGACCTCGCGGCGGTCATGCTGTTCCTGGCCAGCGAGGCGGCGCGCGCGGTCACCGGCGCCCTGATCCCGGTGACCGGACGGGTCTGACTATTTCGCCGGGCTCAGGCTCAGCACCAGCTCGGCGTCGCGGTCGATCGCCGCGCGGCTGAAGTCGAGCGGGACGTAGGCGCCTGCCGCCCACAGCGGGAAGAGGTCGCGGTAGTGCGGGCTATAGGGGTCGGCGGACTGGCCGGGCGCGTTGATGGCCACCGAGTTGTCCCAGGCGCCCACATCCATCACCAGCCGCACCGAGGCGCCGGCGACCTGGCGGAAGTCGGTCGGGCGATAGGTGGCGGCGCGCGGGCTGCTCGAGGAACCCGGGACCTGCAGCGCGCCTGTCGACATCTGCTCGGCCAGCTGGCGGTCGGCGAGGACCGCGGCGGCCGGCTCGAAGCGGGCGTGGTGCAGGCGCCCCCAGGTCCAGGTCGAGAGGTCGCCGCCCAGCCGGTCGCGCAGCTCCTTCACCGCCGCGCCCAGGCTGCCCAGCAGCATCGCGTCGCGGCCGGCCTGCGCCTGCGGCGTTTCCAGGTAGCTGATCACGGCGTCGAGCTGGCCGGAGCCGACCAGCAGGCGGGCTTTTTCCGGCGTCACCGCGGCCACGACCGTGTGGCCCAGGTGGTTGGTCACCCAGGCCTGGTAGATCGCCGCGGCCACGCTGTCCGTGCGCTCGTCGTTGTCCCAGCCGCGCAGCAGGTCGAGGGCGCGCGCCACGTCCGGATCGGGAGACGACAGGTGGGTCAGGAGCGCGATGGCGCGGCGCGAGAGCGCGTCGTGGCTGTCGGTCTGCAGGGCCATGGAGTCGGCCAGCGTCGCCTTGGGCAGGGACGCCAGCACCTCCTTGACGCGGGTGATCCGCGAGCGGTCCGCCCACTCGTAGCTGGTCGCAGGCCGGTAGCCGGCCGGCAGGTTCATCTCGTTGGCGGTGGCGAAGAAGCCCTCGGGCGGGTTGTGCGAGGCGGGCAGTCTAGCCTCGGGCAACAGCCCCGCCCACTCGTAGCGCCCGTCGCCGGGGACGGGCAGCAGGCCGTCCCAGTTTGGCCGCACAGGCGTCAGGCCGGCGGCGGACCAGCCGATGTCCCCGCCGGTGTCGGCGAACACCAGGTTGAGGGGCGGCGTGCCCCAGGCTTCCTGGCCGCCCTTGAAGTCGGCCCAGGACTTGGCCCGCCACAGCCGCGAAGAGCCGAAGTAGCCCGACGCGCCCGGCAGGTTCCAGACCGTGCGCATGGCGAAGGCGTGGCCGCCCTTTCCAGTGTCTGGCGTCTCGTCGATCACCGGGCCGTGGCGGGTGAACTTCAGGACGACGTCGCGCGGCGCCTCGCCCTTCACCTCGATGGTCTCGTGGACCACCTTCATGGGCTCGAGCTTGCCCTTGTAGCGATAGGCGTCGCCTTTCGTGTCGTAGACGTAGAGGTCCTCCTGATCGATGTAGAAGATCGTCAGGCCCCAGGCGATGTCGCGGTTGTGGCCGAAGGAGACGCCGGGCAGGGCGGGCTCGCCGGCCCCGATGATGTCGAGGCCCGGCGCGTTCAGGTGGGCGATGTAGCGCAGCGAGGGCGCGCTCACAGCGCGGTGCGGATCGTTGGCCAGGATCGGGCGGCCGGTGGCGGTGCGCGACGGCGCGATCACCCAGTTGTTGGAGCCTTCGTTCTGGTAGGCGTCCAGCGCCTGGGCGAGCTTCACCTGAGGGGACGCCTCGGCGTGGCGGCCGCCCCTGGCCAGGGCCTCGAAGCTCACGGCTTGAGTGGCGAGCAGATAGTCCTTCAGCACGTCGGCGGGGACCACGCAGGGGTCGAGGCCGGCGGGGACCTTGATCTCGTGCGGCGGCTCCAGCTTGCGGCGCAGCGCGTCTGCGCCGACGCCGGCCGCGCAGACCACCTGGGCGCGGGTCGCCTCGGCGGCGACGTTGGAGACCAGCGCGTGGCTGCGGATGCGCAGGATGTCTTCCGCCGCCCAGGCCTCCGGCTGGCTGGCGGTCAGCTTGAACTCGACGGGGAGCGGCCGCTTGCCGGCCTTGACCTCGGCGACATAGGCGTTGACCCCGGCGGCGAAGGCCTCGACCGCCTCGCGCCCCGACGGGTCGTAGGCCGCCCACTCCGCGGCCATGTCGCCGCGATAGAGGAAGAGCCGCGCCGCGCGGTCCTGGGCGACGTAGGCGGGCCCGAAGCTGGCGGAGAGCCGCCCCAACCCGCGCTTGCGCCACAGGTCGATCTGCCAGAGCCGGTCGCGCGCGGCGTTGTAGCCCTGCAGGAAGAAGGCGTCGCGGGCGCTGGCGGCGAAGATGTGCGGCACGCCCCAGTGGTCGACGATCAGCTGCGCGGGGGCGTTCAGCCCCGCGACCGCCCGCGCCTCGCGCTTCACCGTCGTGGAGTCCTGCGCCGCCGCCGCGCCCGCCAGGCCGAGCGCGAGCGCCGCCCCGGCCAGGGTTCTCGCCCAAATCCGCATGTCCGCTCCCCGCAACGCCTGTCCGGGCGAGTTGACGACAGATCGCGGCCCTCGTCCACGCGGCCTTGCGGTTCCCCGCGCGTCAGCGCTTAGGGTGGGGCCACGCAATCACAGATAGGGGACGCGTCATGATCGGCTACGCCACCATCGGCACCAACGACCTCGAACGGGCCAGGACCTTCTACGACGCGGTGCTGGAGCCGCTCGGCGGCAAGCGCACCTTCGCCAATGGCGAGCGGATGCAGTTCTACGGCTCGGCGGCGACGCCCGGCATGATCGCCATCGCCAAGCCCTATGACGAACAGCCGGCGAGCGTGGGCAACGGCAGCATGTTCGGCCTGCCCGCCGCCACCAAGGCGCAGGTCGACGCCGCCCACAAGGCCGCGCTGGCCGCCGGCGGGACCTGCGACGGCCCGCCCGGGCAACGGATGCCGACCTTCTACGGCGCCTATTTCCGAGACCTCGACGGCAACAAGATCTGCGTCTTCAACATGGGCTGATCGGGGGCTGAGGCCGTGATCGGCTACACCACCATCGGAGCCACCGACCTGGAGCGGGCCAAGGCGTTCTACGACGCCGTGCTTGCGCCGTTGGGCGGGCGCCGCACGCTGACCTACGAGCGCTCGCAGTACTACGGCGGGCCGGGCCGCGGCGCGATGCTGGGCGTCGTCCTGCCCTTCGACGGGCAGGCCGCCTCCATCGGCAACGGGGTGATGGTGGCGCTGACGGCGGAGTCCGCGGCGGCCGTGGATCAGGTCCACGCCGCGGCGCTGGCGGCCGGCGGAACCTGCGAAGGGCCGCCGGGCCAGCGGATGGACAACTTCTACGGCGCCTATTTCCGCGACCTGGACGGCAACAAGCTCTGCGCCTTCTACACGGGCTGACGCCTTCCTTTCCCGCGGAGCGGGAGAGGGGAACCGCCCGCCCCCCGGGACCGACCGCCGGTCGGCCCGAGGACAGGCTCTGAGCGGGTGGTGGAGAGGGTAAGCGGCAAGCGCCGCACTCTCGGCTTGCCCTTCCCACCGTCCGCTCTTCGGCGGACGGTCCCCCCTTCCGAAAATTGGGAAGGGAAGATCACTTGGCCGGCGTGGTGCTCACCCGCCAGACGATGCCGCCGACGTCGTCGGCCACCAGCAACGCGCCGGTCCTGTCGACCGCGACGCCGACCGGGCGGCCCTGGATCTTGTCGTGCTTGTCCAGGAAGCCGGTCAGGAACGCCTGCGGCGCGTTCTGTGGTCTGCCGCCGGCGAACGGGATGAAGACCACTTGGTAGCCGCTCAGCGGCTCGCGGTTCCACGAGCCGTGCTGGCCGATGAAGGCGCCGCCGCGATAGGACGCCGGGAACTGGCCGCCCTGGTAGAAGACGAGGCTGAGCGCGGCAGTGTGCGGGCCCAGGCCGAAGTCCGGCGCGATCGCCTTGGCGACCATCTGCGGGTTCGCGGGCTTGGCGCGGACGTCGACGTTGTGGCCCCAGTAGCTCCAGGGCCAGCCGTAAAAGCCGCCGTCCTTGACGCTGGTCAGGAAGTCCGGCGGCAGGTCGTTGCCGATCTCGTCGCGCTCGTTGGAGACGGTCCACATGACGCCCGTGGTCGGTTCGAAGTCGATGCCGTTCGGGTTGCGGATGCCGGAGGCGAAGATCCGCGGCTTGCCGGTGGCGATATCGTATTCCCAGATCGCCGCGCGGCCCTTCTCGTTCTCCAGGCCGTTCTCGCCGACGTTCGAGTTCGAGCCGACCGTCGCGTAGAGTTTGGTCCCGTCACGGCTCGCCACCACGTTCTTCGTCCAGTGGTGGTTGATCGGCCCGCCCGGCAGGTCGAACACCTTCTGGCCGGTCCCGGTCTCAGAGGTCTGGCCGTTGGCGTAAGGGAAGCTGACCACGCCGTTGTCGTTGGCGACGTAGAGGGTCTGGCCCACCAGGGTCATGCCGAAGGGCCGCGTCAGGCCCTGCGCGAACAGCATCCGGCTTTCGGCCACCCCGTCGCCGTCGCTATCGCGCAGCAGGAAGATCTTGTTGGGGCTGGGCTTGGCCGAGCCCACCCGCTTCATGATCAGCTTCTGGAAGAAGCCCTTGATCCCCTTGTTGGACTTGTCGGCGGCCGAGGGCTCGGAGGCCGACTCGGAGACCAGGACGTCGCCGTTCGGCAGGACGTAGAGCCAGCGCGGATGGTCGAGCCCCTCGGCATAGCGCTTCACGGTGAAGCCGGCGGGCGCCTTGGGCGCCGCGCCGTCGGCCCAGCCCACGACCTTGGGCGTCCCCACGGTCGGGATAAGCGCCTTCTGCGGTTTCGGCAGCGGCGGGTTGGGCCCGAAGCCCGCCCAGGGATCCGACGAGCCCTTCGGCATGGTGCAGGCGGCGAGCGACAGCGCGGCGAGGCCGGCGGCGGCGAAGAGGGCGTGGCGCATGGTGCTGGATCTCCTGTCCGCCTTATAAACCAAGCTTGGCCGCATGTGTTGCACGCCGCCCGCGACTGACGTCGGGGCGCCGTTGCGCCTCGCCCGGAAAGAGGCTCACCTTAGGCGCCAGGGAGTGACGACATGGACCTGAACGAGACGCCGCAGATGGCCGCGTTCCGCGCCGAGGTGCGCGGGTTCCTCGAGGCGCACCGCGGCGACTACGCGGAAGGGTCGGCCAATGACGTGCGCGCCTGGCAAGGGCTGCTGATCGGGCACGGCTATGCGGCGCGCACCATCCCGCGCGAATACGGCGGCTATGGCGCCGAGCCGGACATCCTCAAGGGCCGGATCATCGCCGAGGAGTTCATCGCCGCCGGCGCGCCGCGCGGCATGGCCGGGCAGGGCATTTCCATGCTGGTCCCGACCCTGCTGGAGGTAGGCTCCGAGGAGCAGAAGCGGCGCTGGATCGGCCCGACGCTTCGGGGCGAGATCATCTGGTGTCAGGGCTATTCCGAACCGGGCGCGGGGTCGGACCTCGCCAACCTGCAGACCAAGGCTGTGGAGGACGGCGACGACTTCCTGATCTCCGGCTCGAAGATCTGGACCAGCACCGCGGCGCAGGCGCAGATGATGTTCTGCCTGGTGCGCACCGAGCCGCAGGCGCCCAAGCACGAGGGCATCTCCTATGTGCTGATCCCGATGGACACGCCCGGGATCGAGGTCAGGCCCCTGAAGACCATGACCGGCCAGGCGGAGTTCAACGAGGTGTTCTTCACCGACGTGCGGGTGGGCCGCGACCAGGTGGTCGGCGGGCGCGGGCGCGGCTGGTTCGTGGCCAACACGACGCTGAAGCACGAGCGCGGCATGCTGGGGGACCCCAACGCCACAGAAGCGCGGCTCAACGCCCTGATCGAGCTCATGAAAACCGAAACGGTCGATGGCCAGAAGGTCATCGACAACCCGGTCTTCCGTGACCGGCTGATGCAGCTTCAAGGTCGCGTCTTGTCGATGAAATTCAATGGTCTGAGGCTGATAACCTCACAGCTTTCGCAGGAGCCGGCGGGACTGGCCGGCTTGATCGTCAAGCTGCAGGGTTGCGAGCTCAACCACCAGCTCGCGGCGCTGGCCATCGACGCGCTGGGCGAGCTCGGCATCCTCTATCACGACGGACCGCACCTGCGGGCCAAGGGGTCCTGGCAGAGAAGCTACATGTTCGACCTGGGCCTGATCATCGGCGGCGGCACGGCGCAGATCCAGAAGAACATCATCTCCGAGCGGGGCCTGGGCCTGCCGCGCGAACCCAAGCCGGCGGCGGCCTGAGGCGCATGGATTTCTCGCTCACCCAGGACCAGCGGATGATGCAGGAGAGCCTGGCCCGCACGCTGGCCGAGGCCAGCTCGCTCGACCGCGTGCGGAAGTTCGCCGGCGACCTTTCCGACAAGGGCGGCGACATCTGGAAGGTCGTGGCCGAGTTCGGCCTGGCCGGCATCGCGATCCCCGAGGAGCACGGCGGCCTGGGCCTTTCGATGCTCGATGCGGCGCTAGCGTCGGAAGCGCTGGGCCAGGCCGTCGCGCCGGTAGCGTTCATGGGCGTGGTGCTTGCGCCCATCGCCCTGCTGCGCGGCGGCACGGCGGCCCAGCAGGCGCAGTGGCTGCCGAAGCTGGCGTCGGGCGAGGTCGTGGCCGCGGCCGCCATCTCCGAGCCGATCGCCGGCGCGCGCGACGGCGCCGGCGTCACGGCCAAGGGCGGCAAGCTTTCCGGCAAGGCCTTCTTCGTGCCCGGCGGCCTGGCCGCAGGGCTGCTGATCGTCGCCGACCAGGCGGGCGGCCTGCACCTAGTGCGGGGCGACGCGGCCGGGCTGACGCGCACCCTGATGCCGGGGATCGACGAGACCCGCCGTCTCGCAGAGCTCGGCTTCGACGGCGTGGCGGCTGAGCCGCTGGGCGGCGGCCCGGAGCTGCTGACCGCGCTGCGCGACGCCGGCTGGATCCTGCTCGCCGCCGACACCCTGGGCGCCGCCGAGGTCATGCTCGACAAGGCGGTGGCCTACGCCAAGGAGCGCCGCCAGTTCGGCCGGGTGATCGGCTCGTTCCAGGCGGTGAAGCACCTGTGCGCCGAGATGGCCGCCGAGCTCGAGCCCTGCCGCTCGCTAGTCTGGTACGCCGCCTACGCTTTCGACGCCGCGCCCCCAAACGCACCTGGCGAGGCCTCGCTGATGGCCGCCCACGCCAAGGCCCTGACCTCCGAGGTCGGCCGCTTCGTGGCCCGCACCTCGACGGAGGTGCACGGCGGCATGGGCATCACCGACCTCCTGGGCCTGCACTTCTGGTTCAAGCGCATCGGCCTCAACCGCCAACTGCTCGGCGGACCGGAGCGCGTGCGCGAGATCGCCGCGCGCCTCCAGGGGTTGGCGGCTTAGGTTGAAAACCTCATCGCAGCTTTGAAATTCCAATACGTCTTCGTCATTCCCGGCATAAGGCCGGGAATGACGATCAAAAAAGGAAGATGGTCAGGTGATTGAGTCACCAACCTAGGAACGTGTACTCATAAGGTCGCCTATGGTCCGGCTAAGGGCGCGAGGTCAATGACCGATGTCGACCCGTTGCTGATGTTCGGTTCCAGACTTGACGAGAGCTAGGAGCCGCACTCCCCCGCGCGGGGGGGCAATCAAATGGGCGTCGCACCGCTGCCACCGCTACGCGTAAGGAGCACTGCAAGGGGCCAGTTGCGTGTGATGTCGGTGATTCTCGCCGTCGTTGCCTCCATCGTCTGGATGTGGGGGCGAGCGTCGCATTGGCTGATAACGCCGGAGCTTTGGCCGCTCGTCGGCGTTGCCGTTTTCGGGATCGGCGTTCTTGGGGTGCGCATCGCCATCCCATCGACGCTAAACCTTGATGCCCAAGGGCTCACTTGGAGGGTAGCAGGATGGCCAACTCGACGGATCAGGTGGGCCGAAATCGAGAGATTTGGCGTCGTGCCGCCCCGTCCACCGCTCATCGATCCGCTGATAGGCTACAGCTATAGGCCCGGCCTCCGACCGGGCGCCGCCATGCGAGCGAGCTGGACCGGCTATGATGCTACACTCAGCTCAGGCTGGGATATGGAACCAGCCGCGCTAGTTCAGACCCTCGAAAAGTATCGCAGCGCTGCTCGATAGGCCGGTCTGTCAGCTTTCCATCCCCCCCCCGCGGACTTGCCGAGCGTCCGCTTGTGCGACCTTGCCCGCGTTGCCGGAATTATGAGTACACAGCCCCGGGCCATGACGGATCATGAAAATAGCTTCAGCGATTGGTTGAGCTTGCGATCTACACGTGCGTCGGCGGGATCCGCTGCGCCCAGGGCTGGGCGGCTTCCAGTTCGTAGGCGAGTTCGAAGAGGGTGCGCTCGTTCCCGGCGCGGGCGGCGAACATCGTGCCGACGGGCAGGCCCGCCTCGGTCCAGTGCAGCGGCACGCTCATGGCGGGCGCGCCGGCGATGTTGTGGATGGGCGTGTAGCCCACATATTCGGTCAGGCGCGGCACGAGGGTGTCGAACGGCACGAGCGGGCCGACCTCGCCCAGCAGCGGCGGCGGCGAGGACAAGACCGGCGACAGCACCACGTCGAACTGATGCGACGGGAACCAGGTGTCGTAGGCGAGCGCATTGGCGGTCAGGCGGCCGATCGCGGCGGGCAGGGCGTCGGCCGGCGCCTTGCTCGCCATCTCGACCATCCCCAGGCTGAAGGGCTCCAGGTCGCGGGTGTCCGGCGCACGGCCGAGCGCCTGAGTGAGCTGATCGGCCAGGCGCTTGGCGCCATTGGCCCAGAGCAGCAGGAAGTCCTGGATGAACTGGCCGCCATCGTAGGGCAGGTGGGTCGGCTCGACATGGTGGCCCAGGCTGGCGACCAGCTTGGCGGCGCTGTCGGTGGCGGCGACCACGTCCGGCGTCGGGCTGTGGCCCAGGCCGTTTTCCAGGAGGACCCCGACCCGCAGCCGCTTCTTGGCCGGGGCGGTCACCAGGCCGACCGGTGGGAAGCTGGCGCGCGGCGCGGTGTCTTCGGTCAGCGCGAAAAGGGCGGCCGAGTCGCGCACGCTGCGGGTGACGACGTGCTCGACGCCGATGTCGGTGATGCCGGCCTTGCCTTCCCAATCGGCGATCCGCCCCCGCGAGGGCTTCAGGCCGAAGAGCCCACAGTGCGCCGAAGGGATGCGGATCGAGCCGCCGCCATCGGTCGCGTGGGCGGCGGGCACGACGCCGGCCGCGACGGCCACCGACGAGCCGCCCGACGATCCGCCGGAGGAGCGCGCCAGATCCCAGGGGTTGTGGGTCAGGCCCGTCGACACCGGCTCCGTGGTCGGCAGGAAGCCGTACTCCGGCGTCGCCGACTTGCCGAGGACGACGAGGCCCGCGCGGTCGAAGGCGTCGCAGTTGGGGGCCTGTTTGGTCGCTGGCGGCGCGTTGCGCTGGGACTGCGACCCCTGTCGGGTGGGCAGGCCCCTGTAGTCCACCAGGTCCTTGATGAGGAACGGGACGCCGCCGAAGGGACCACTCGGCGCGCCCGCCTTCGCCTTGTCCAGCGCCCGGTCGAAGTCCGAGTTGACGATGATGTTGAGCGTTCCCTGCAGCGCCTCGGCGCGGCGGATCGCGGTCTCGACGGCCTCGGCGGCGGTGAGTTCGCCACGCCGGATGCTTGCGGCCATCTCGGTGGCGTCGGGCCAGGGCGAAGCGGGCGCGGGCGGACGCGCGGCCTTCGGTGCGGCGAAGGCCTTGCCCGCAACCTGGGCGGCGGCGAGCCCGAGCGGCGCGGCGGCGAGAGCGCGACGGGTGATCCTGGTCATCTTGCCTTCCCCGAGTTTCCGCCAGCTTGGCCGCGAACAGGCCGCCTAGGCAATGGGGGAGGCGATGGATGGGTCGGTCCAGCCTCGAGAGGCCTG
>Ga0207690_10001910_pt1 | contig 12801 bp, 9 predicted proteins | sample KBSC23metaG_FD_184315 | JGI IMG/M metagenome (GOLD analysis project Ga0207690, IMG submission 184315) | Corn rhizosphere microbial communities from Kellogg Biological Station, Michigan, USA - KBS C2-3 metaG (SPAdes) (version 2) | ecosystem: Host-associated > Plants > Roots > Rhizosphere > Soil ...
GGAGCGATCCTGGTTGCGCCGGCTGACCGCCTGGTCATAGGCGGCCTGGAACGTGCGCGGGTCGATCTGCGCCAGCACCTCGCCCTTCTTCACCGGCTGCCCCTCGGTGAAGTCGATGCTGAGCAGCCGACCGGCCACCTGCGGGATCACCGTCACCGTGTTGAGCGCCTGCACCGTACCCAGCGCGGTCAGGTACACCGGCACGTTCTGCTTGACCACCGGCACCACGGTGACCGGCACCGGCGGCGTGGCGTCCTTGCCATCGGCACCACCCCGCGAGGCGGCGCCGGCCGGCTTGTGCAACACGCGGATGCCGATGACGGCCACCACGACCACCGCCAGCACGACCAACGCGATCTTCCAAAAACGCGACATGAAGAACTCCTGGATTGAACCCCGCCCGTGGCCGCGCATCGAACCGCCGCCACGGAAACCACGTGGGCGAACGCGCCCGCATGGTCAAAGCATAGGGGCACTCAAACTGCTTTGAACAATGCCGGTTGACAGGGGTGAGGCATGACCGATGGCAGGGTTTTTGCGCCCCGCTGCAATGCAGACCGGATCTGCTGCTGAACGTTTCCGACACCGAATCGGGATACAAGACGCCCCGTCAGCCTGAAACTTGCCGGGCGCTTCGTTTATAATACCGGACTGGTCGCCGGTGCGCCCCGCGCGCGATCCGGCATGCCAGCAGCAGGGGCAGGGGAGCATCGACGTGTTCGACCCCGGCGGCTGCGATCTTTTTTCGCCAATCCGGCGTGACAGTACCGGCAACGAGGCGGCCTGAGCCCGCCCACTGACAGGAGTACGTGCGTGAGCGGTTCCCTTAGCAAGTCCGACAAGAGCTTCCTGCACCAGTTTTCGCTGGCCATCGGCGGTTTGGCGGTGCTCACCGTGATCCTCGTGCTGTCGGCTCTGGCGATCAACAACAGCGAGCCCCACGAAACCAACCCGAACCAGCCGGCCAAGGTCACCGCGCGGATCGCCCCGGCCGGCGCGGTGTACGCCGGCGACACCGGTCGCGCCGCCATGCAGGCCGCCGCCGATGCCGCCGCCAAGGCCGCCGCCTCCCAGGTTGCCTACGGCGGCACCACCGACGGCAAGGAAATCTACGACCACCTGTGCACCAGCTGCCACACCGCCGGCATCGCCGGTGCGCCGAAGCTGGGCGACAAGGCGATGTGGGGCCCGCGCATCAAGGAAGGCCTCGACACCCTGGTCAAGCATGCGATCGAGGGCTACCACGGCCCGGACGGCAACTTCATGCCGGCCAAGGGCGGCAACCCGGCGCTCACCGACGAGCAGGTCACCGCCGCCGTCCACTGGATCGTCGATCAGGCGAAGTAAATTCGCCTGATCCAACAAGCCTTCTCCAAACGCCGCCCGCAAGGGCGGCGTTTTCGTTTGCCCCCTCTCCCTCCGGGAGAGGGTTGGGGAGAGGGTTCCCGGCCCTGCGCGCCGCTTCAACGAAATAAAAGCCAAACGCCGCCCACAAGGCGGCGTTTTCGTTCGCCCCCTCTCCCCTTGGGAGAGGGTTGGGGAGAGGGTTCCCGACCCTGCGCGCCGCTTCAATGAAATAAAAGCCAAACGCCGCCCACAAGGCGGCGTTTTCGTTCGCCCCCTCTCCCCTTGGGAGAGGGTTGGGGAGAGGGTTCCCGACCCTGCGCGCATTCGCAGGTGAGAGGTTCGGCGGTGTGGGTTCAGCGCAGCATGAATCATCACGCTCCGAGCGCACCCTCATCCGCCCCCGGATCAAGTCCGGGGCAGGCTCTTCGGGCACCTTCTCACCCGCAAGGGGACTCCCGTTGGTCGCCGCCGGGAGAAGGAAACACGACGGCAACCCATCACCCCTGCTCTTCGATCCACTCCCCCACAAACTCCCGCAACTCCGGAAAAAACACCTCAAACCGCCGCTGCAACTCCCCCTCATGCGCCACCAGTACCGGCAGCGCGGAGTCCAGCGGATTGGCCCGGCTCAGCCGCTGGCCGATCCCGGCCAGCGCCCGCCCCAGCACCGCGCGGTCGGCATAACCGGCCGGCAGGTCGTTGGCCTCCATGTAGGCCCGAAACCGTCGCAGCGCGGGCGTCAGCAGCGCGTCGTGCCGCCACAGCAGCGCACGCAGGGCGAACGAATACTCCGCCAGCGGCTGCCCGCTCCAGCGCGGAAAATCGCACGCCAGGCAGTGATCGAACCACATGTCGAGCAGGATCCCGGCATAGCGTCGGTACGGCGGCGGCAGGCTGGCCTTCGCGGCCAGCACCTCGGGATGGGCGTCGGTGTAGCTGTCGATGGCGCGATGCAGGCGGATGCCGCGGATCACCGGCGCCGGCCAGATCGCCGGGTCGGGCCGGCCATGCACGAAATCGCCCAGCAGGCCGCCCAGCCGCAGCGCTTCGTCGTCGCCCGCCAGCAGGGCATGGGCCAGGTGATTCATCCGCGCGGGCAGCGGATCGGCGTCGCAGTTATGATCGTCTGCATGAACCCCACCCTTTTCCCTGCCGACCCTGCCGGCTTTCCGAATGTCGCTGCCAGTTTCATGCTGGCTGGCCCGGCCGGCAAGCTGGAGGTCGCCACCGACCTCGCCGAACCGGCCGACGCGCGCCGTGCGGTGGCGGTGATCTGCCACCCGCTCACCACCGAGGGCGGCAGCATGCACAACAAAGTGGTGACCATGGCCGAGCGCGCGCTGCGCGAATCGGGGCTGGACACCGTGCGCTTCAATTTCCGCGGGGCCGGCAACTCCGAGGGCAGCTACGACAAGGGCCGCGGCGAACGCGAGGATCTCGCGGCGGTGGTGGCGTGGGTGCGCCGCGTGCGCCCGCAGGACGCGTTGTGGCTGGCCGGCTTCTCGTTCGGCAGCTACGTGAGCATCGCCCAGGCGGGGCCGCTGCGCGCCGACGCACTGATCAGCATTGCGCCGCCGGTGGGGCGCCGGGAGTTCGGCACCCTCGCGCGGCCGACCTGCCCCTGGCTGATCGTGCAGGGCGAAGCCGACGAGGTGGTCGAACCGCAGGCGGTGTTCGACTGGGTCGAGACGCTGGAGCACAAGCCCGAGCTGGTGCGCATGCCCGACACCAGCCATTTCTTCCACCGCCGCCTGATGGATCTGCGGGGCGCCATCAAGCACGCCGTGCGCGGTTGGCTGCCGCCGCCCCGCCAGGCCTGATTCGCCCCATGAACGAAACCCCATGGCTCGCGCCCAGCGCGCGTTACGCGGAGGGCGTGACCGCGCACCGCTGGGAATCGGATCCGGCCCAGCTGGCGCTGCTGGGCGAATTCGACCGCATGCACCTGGCCCTGCGCGCACAAACCACCACCGACAACGGCCTGCTTGGCCGCCTGAAATCCCTGCTCGGCAACGACACCGCGCCAGCGGTGCCCGGGCTGTACCTGTGGGGCCAGGTCGGCCGCGGCAAGACCTTCCTGATGGATCTGTTCGCCGCCAGCATGCCGCATGGCATCGTGCTGCGCCGGCACTTCCACCGCTTCATGGCCGAGATCCACGCCAGCCTGCGCGAGCTGGGCGAGCGGCAGAGCCCGCTGGTGGACGTCGCCGCCGGCATCGCCGCACGCTGCCGCGTGCTGTGCCTGGACGAGTTTCTGGTCAACGACATCGGCGACGCGATGATCCTGGCCAACCTGCTGGAGGCGCTGTTCGAGCGCGGCGTAAGCCTGGTCACCACCTCCAACACTGCGCCGAAAAACCTGTACAAGGACGGCCTGCAGCGCGCCCGCTTCCTGCCCGCCATCGCGCTGATCGAGCGACATTGCCACGTGGTCGAAATGGCATCGGCGCACGACTGGCGCCTGCGCGCACTGACCCAGGCACCGGTCTACCTGACCCCGCCGGGCGCCGAGGCCCATCGCGCGCTCGAACGGATCTTCACCAGCCAGGCCCACGGCGCGATCGAGCAGGACGGCCACCTGCACCTCAACGGCCGCGACATCCCGTTCCACAAGCGCGCCGGCAGCATCATCTGGTTCGAATTCGCCGCACTGTGCGAAGGCCCGCGCGCCGTCGCCGACTACATCGCGCTGGCCAAGGCCGGCCCCGCCGTCATCATCGCCAACGTGCCGCAGTTCACCCGCTACAGCGAAGACGCGGCCAAGCGCTTCGTGCAGCTGGTCGACGAATTCTACGACCGCCGCGTCAAGCTGGTGCTCAGCGCCGCCGCGCCGATCACCGAGCTGTACGACGGCGAGCGATTGCGCGCCGAATTCGGCCGTACGGAGTCGCGGTTGATCGAGATGCAGAGCGAGGAGTATCTGGCGCTGGAGCATCGGGCGGAGTGAGTCGCCAACCCGTCGGGGTCGAACGGTTCCGGAACCGACACGAACCGAGGCCAAGGCAAGATCAGAGTAACCTCTAATACCGCACCTGATGCAGCAGCTCCTGATCGAATTCAGCCGCTCGAATGTGCGTCATTCCGTGCCGGTCTGGTCGATACAGCATTTCTCATCTCCCGCCAATGTACGTATTGCTGCTTCTTGATGGGATCCGGGTCTTCGTATCCTTGCAGCCAGAAGCGGAACCAGTCCAGATTTCGCTCATAGGCGGCGAGCTTGTGCCGCGGCTGGAACTTCTGATGCGGCTCATTGGGGAAGACGTATAGGTCGGCGCGATGCTCGCGAATCAGCGGAATCGCGTAGTCAAGCGTCATCAAATATTCCTGTTCCGGCATCTGCATCAAGATCGGTGCCTTGATGGTGTCCAAGTGGGCGGCAGGAGAAAGCAGTCGCCAACGCTCGGGGGTCTCATCCAGTGCGCCAAGCTGCCAGAACTCTTTCAACGGCTTGAAGAAGGCATCGCCTTTCATGCTCGCGAACAAATAATAGTTGCGGGACATCATGGGCGAAGTGACCGACGCGGCGGCGAGAAGATCGGATTTCATCGCCGTCCACAAGGTGACTTCGGTGCCAAAGCTGAGGCCGCCCATGCCGACTTTGGTCCGGTCGATCTGTCTTTTCGATGCCAAAAGGTCAATGACACTCTTGACCGCCGAGAGCCCCTGCCCGTAACGCTCGATCGCATCAAGACGGTAGGGTGCCGAGTTGATGCACAGGGCCGAAATCCCGTCCTCGGCCAGCGAGGCAAACGGCCATTCATCGCCCACCCCTCCGCGCAGGAAGCCCCGGCAGTTGTAATAGTTCACGAACAAGGGAGAGGGGCCATCGCCTGTACGTCGCGCCGGAAAAAACTGGCCGGTAAATTCCTGGCCTTTCGCATCTGTCCAGCGCAGCAAGCGAGACGGTGTCGTCTTCGCCATATCCAGCGCCAGGGCCGCATTCGGGTCGAACAGCACCTGCCGCTCACCCGTCACCAGATCAATCCTTTCCAGCCGAGGTGGTCGGCTCGCCTCGGCGGTCACGCACACCAAGGCCCCGGATGATGCCCCACAGCCGCCCGACTGATAGCGACCACCACCATTGAGCATGCCGGCGGATTGGGTCACAAGTTGCACGGCGCCTGTCCGAACGTTCCATCGATAAATTGATTGCGCCTGCCCTTCGTGCGCGTTAGTCACGGTGAACAGCACCTCGTCGCTGTGCGGTCGCCACTGGATGCTGCTGATCGCCTTGTGCGTGCACAACTCGACTTGGCACTTGATCGTTCGGGACGAGCCTACTTTGGGCAGCATGACGAGTTGCACATCGGGCTTTCTCAAGAGCCCTTTCCCTCCACCGGCCCGTGTCAGCAACGCAGTGCGGCCCGTATCGGAATCGACCTCCAGCTTCCAAGGTGGTGACGACTCAAGGGTGCGCATACCGATCGCCTTGCGCATCGCATCGGACAGATCCGACGTTGTTGGCGGCTTCGGCGGGCGCTCGGAGGACGGCAGATTCCGCGTCTTTCCGGTCCCCAGATCGACGGCTTTCCACTGATCGGGTACACCTGTCAGCAGCTGAACGCGATCGAATGAGGGAGAACCCGCGCGAAAACGCTGCGTCTCCAGCCGACCGTCGAAATTGCCGGAGCGGAAGAGGCCACCCTGGCCGACGGGCACGGTATCGTCGATATGGATGCCTTGATCATATTCGGCCTGCTCCGCCGCGATAACCGCGTCGCGTGTGGCGCCTACGCTGTATTTCAGGATTTTACCGTCCGTGCTCAACGCAAAATCGCGAACATCCGCCGGGTCGTGTGTCACGGGTTGCGCACCGGAACCATCCACGGCCGCACGCCAGACGGCCAGCTGGCCATCCACCAAAGCACGGTAGTAAATCCAGCGTCCATCGGGCGACCAGACGGCATGACCCGGCACCGAACCTCCGGCGCTATCGTGCAGCAGTACGCCGCCGTCAGCGATCCGGCGTGGAGGTGCTTTGCCGTCCATGGCTTGCACGTACCAAAAAATATCGTAGGTATTGCGCACGACCGAGGCCCGCTCGAGCCTGAAGGCGACGCTGCTCTCGTCCGGCGAAATGACAGGACCAGTGAGATCAGCGACCTCCAGAAGTCGGCGGGGCGAGGTCGGTTCCGCATGCGCGGAATTAACGAAGACAAGCAATACGCCTGCAGATATCACAATCGTCTTGACGAACGCGAACATTGGGTTTTCCTTGAGTCGTGTCGATTCAACTGCGCATGGGGTTGCTCATGCACGTGGCATTTCACATGGGAGGGGCGACGCTCGACAGTGAGCGAATCTACCAGTGCTTCGATATCGAGAAACTCAGGAAGCGACCGATCGCCGAATAATTGGTCGAGTCATAAGGAGCATTCTCAAATGACGTTACTACGTACAACGGCGGCTCCCTGTTGAGCAGATTCTGTGCCGAGACTTCGAACGCCACATTGGAGAGGACGCTATCCCGCGCTCCGGTGTCGTAGCGCAGCGTGGTATCAAAGGTGGTAAACGAAGCACCCTTCCTGCCGTCGGCGATGTTGGTCACACCGCTCTTGTAGTTTCCAAAGATGGATGCCGTGAACCCATCCCGAGTCCAGACCGCACCCACACGCCCGCTAACCTTGGCCGGATAGAACAAGATGCCGGCCGAGTCGGAAAGCATCGACGTAGAAGTAAGCGCTCGTTCGCTGTTCAGCCAACTGATGGAGCCGCGGACCATCAGCCGGCTCTTCGCGAGATCGAATCGATAGGAACCCGACAGATCGATGCCTTTTATCCGCTGCCGCGCCGCGTTGACGAATCGATTGTCGACGATCGCCACAACGTTGCTGGGATCGTAAGGTGAGCCCGTATAGTTGGTAAAGTCGGTACTAGCAAGTACCTTATCCTGCTGTTCGACTGTCGGGTCACGAGTGACGAAGTCATCGTAGACCGGATTGGTCAGCATATCGCTGGTACTGGTGATCGGCGAAACGATGCGATTGGTATAGTCGATATGAAACGCGGTGAGCTCCGTTTCCAGTCTTGGCAATGCCTCTGGATTGAACGCTATCGAGGCGCTCCATGTCTTTGCTCGCTCCGGCGTGAGGGCGAGATTGCCTCCATTGAGATACAACGCCGTGGCATCGGGCGCATTACCAGTCCCCCCGAGGAGTGTCGCGGGATAGAGGTAGCTGAACTGTTTGATATAACCTTGATAGAGCGTGGGCGTCTTGAATGACTTGCCCCAGGATGCTTTCAAGGCCCAATCGGCACTGGGCGAATAGATCAGCCCGATTTTTGGAGTGGTCACCCGACCATAACTGTCATAGTCTTCGGTACGTATCGCGCCGGTCAATTCAAGGCGATGGATTCCTGCCACACTCTGGTCCGGGCTCACCAGCGGCAGGTTCAACTCGGTATAGGCAAAGCGGCTGCCTTCGTTACCATCTGCCGTCGGGCTGCCTAAGTACAAATACAAAAAATCGTTGTATCTATGCCCCGCACCGACGGCGAGTCTCGCATCGCCGCCTGGCAACGAAAACAGCGGGCCCTCCCCATCGACCTCGTACATGCGACTTCTATTGCCGTAGCTGTACGAGCTATTCAGATATATCGCACCCGTTGCTCTCATCACCCCTACGGCATGGAACTCGGTCCTGTCTCTTCCTGCGGCCGCACTGACATTGATCGTCCAATCGTGTGGCAACAAGAAGGTAACGCTTGGAGATACCAAGAAGGTCGTTGTCTCGGTCGGGTAACGGTAATAGCTCGTCGAATACCCATACTCTGTTTGCATGTTGCGCTCAGTCCTGAGCGCATCGAGGTGCAGTTCGATGGAATCTCCGAAGGACTGATGCATGCTGAGCAGCCCGCTGCGCAAATCCGCCCCCTGGTAGAGACTTGTTGGACCGTACATTGACTTCGTGTAGTCGCGCTGGTCCGCATAGATCGGATCGTTGGATTCCTTCTTCCAGGTCGCAATCAAACCACCGGTGGACCAGGTCGTGCCGGCGGCGGCGTTGTATTCGTGGGTGGCCAGCCCACCCTCCGTTGCTTTGCCGTAGCGTGCGCCGACCGCCACTCCGTCGAAGTCGCGCTTGAGCTTCACATTGATGACACCACCGACCGCATCGGAGCCATAGATGGCTGAAGCACCGTCGGTCACAATCTCGATTCGATCCACGGCTTCGACCGGAATCGCACTGATATCAACCGCCTGGTCGTTGCTGCCATACGACATTCGCCGGCCATTGAGCAAGGTCAACGTGGCGTCCTGGCCTATACCACGCAAATTCGCTGCGGAACCCCCGCTGATGTTCTCGTTGTTGTAACCGCCGGCATAGGCGCCCGCGGTCACTCCGGGATTCTGTCCGCCAGAGTAGTTCTGCGGCACGCTGCGGATCACTTCGCCTAGGTCCGTGAAACCTTCATTCTGAATCTGCTGTGCGTCGATGGTGATCGTTGGAGAAGCCGTAACGCCGCCGCGGATGCGCGTGCCGGTAACGCTGACGGTATCCAACTGTGTCACTTTCTGCGCAGCAGCAGCAGACGGCGATGCCTTGGATTTCGATGCCGGCTTTTGATGGGCATCAACCGGTGGCGGTGGCGATGCGCGTTCGAGGGTATAGGTCTGGCCGTTGACGCGTTTCCACGCGAGCCCCGTCCCAATGAGCAACTGCGTCAAGGCCTGTTCGGCGCCATAGTGTCCCGAAACCCCTCGGCTCTGTTTGCCGGCGATCAGGTCGGGAGCGAACACCAACTGCCGATCGCTCTGTGCGCCCCATGTACTAAGCGCCGCGGAAAGCGGGCCTGCGGGAATGGCGTACTGGTGGATCGATTCGGTCGCCGCGGTCGTTTGCGCCTGCGCCGTGGGTAACGCCGTATACAGTGCCATGCAAAGCGCCACGCATAAGGCACCCCGGAACGTTCCCCGACAAGACCGATGGCCTGCTCTGTTCATATGCTCCCCTCTGTGCTGGTGAGCGCCGCGATGGCGCCTGCCATAGGGGTAACAACTGAGCGATGTGCAACCCTACCCGAACTTGAATGACCTGCAGCGGCTCAGCGCGGCATCAACACGATCTCGTGTGCGTCGCTGCGAGCCACGCGCACCGGGAACACGGCGGAAAGGGCGGCGGCGATACCCGCGTTGTCGCCGGTACGGAAGCTGCCACCTACGGGCAGATCGGCCAACTGTGGATCGCCCAGGCGCAGCTTGACTGCGGAATAGCGGTTGGCCTCGGCCACGGCCTGGGCCAGCGGCAAGCCACTGAAATCCAGCCTGCCGTGCATCCAACCGGTGATGGTGACTGGGTCAACTTGCCGCACGCGGATGCCAGAAACGCTCGTCCCGTAACGGGCCTGCTCGCCCGGCACCAATTGCTTGCTTTGGTCTCGCGCAGCGACTTCCACCCGCCCTCGCAACAAAGTGACTATCGCCATGCCGTCCTCGTCGCGAACCAGGAACTGCGTGCCGAGATCGGTGACGCTGCCATCGGCGGCGGTGACGACGAAGGGATACTTGGCATCGTGCACGACATCGAACATCGCCTCGCCATGCAGCAGCGTGACCTCGCGTTGCTGACCGCCGTAGCGCACCTGCAGCGCGGTCTGCGTGTTGAGGACGATGCGGGTGCCGTCAGGCAACTGCTCGGTGCGTTGCTCGCCAAGGCCCGTGCTGTACGCCACTGGCGCCGTAAGCGTCATCATCGGCAGCAGACGGATACCGCCGAACACGGCAATCGCCGCCAGGCTGGCCGCCGCCAACAGCGGCCGCCAGCGCCTAGCGGTCGCCCGCCGTAGCCTGGGTGCGGTGGCCTTCATCGCCGCAGCGGTCATCTCGCGCATGCGATCTGAGCCTTGCAGTTGCTTCCACTGTCCCCAAGCGCGCTCGGTCTCGGCGTAAACGCGCGCATGCGTGTCGCTGCGGCCGCGCCACGCCTCGAAGGCCTCCTCCTCGTCGCGGGCGCAGGCACCATCGCGGCGCTTGGCGAACCAGGCGGCAGCTTCCTCGCGGATGGCGTCGTGGGTGGAGTTCATGACGTTGCCAACACTCAAAGGTTGAAATCCCCTACCTGTGCGCGACACTGAACAATCGCCTTGGCGAGATGCTTCTCGACCATCTTCACGGAAATGCCGCAGCGCTGGGCCACTTGGGCATTGCTCAACCCTTCGACGCGGCTGAGCAGGAACACCGTGCGACGCTTGTCCGGCATGCCGGCGACGGTCGCTTCCAGCGACTCCAGGTATCGCCGCGCCTGCCACTGCCGCTCCACGCCCGGCACTTCGGAGGCGACGTCCAGTCCGGTGAAATCTGTGGATTGTTCGAGCTGACGCAGCGAACTCCAGCGCCAGTGATTCTTGAGCACATTGCGCGCAATGGTGAACAGCAGGCTGCGCAACGAAGCCGGCGGCTGATCTTGCCGGTAGCGCATCAACCGGCTCCAGGATTCCTGCGCCAGATCGGCGGCATCCTGCGACTGTGCCAGGCGATGACGGAAGAAGTTCAAAAGATCGGCGTGGTTCTCCCGAACGAAGGCATCGACGTCAACGTCGCGCGACGGCAACAGTTCCGCTTCCTCCCGTTCTACCCAGGACTGTGACACGCTTGCGACCCCCGCGGTGGTTCGCCCCAACGTCTCCAATGTGCCGCCACGCCGAAGCTCGTGTCAACCGTTTGTCACGCGGAAACCCCTTGAAAAACGGGGATTTCCGTCATTCAGAAGCATGCCTGCGCAAAGGCCATCCGTGATAGAACACGCGAGGTCGGCTGTACCCTACCCCCAGCATTCCAGGTAGTCAGAACGAAGCAGCTCAAGGACGGCCTCCGTCCGTCGTGCAGTACCGGGGTGCGTCCATGCCCTTCTCGTCCGTCGATTTGCATTGCGGCAGGAGAAAGCAGCCGCCAACGCCCGGGGTTCGTCCGGTGCGCCAAGCTGCCAGAACTCTTTCAATGGCTTGAAAAAGGCATCGCCTTCATGCTCTCTCGGCCAGCGAGGCGAAATGCCACTCATCGCCCAATCCGCCGCGCAGGAAGTCTCGGCAATCGTAGAGCGTAGGTCGGGTTGGCGCCGCAGGCGCGTAACCCGACGCCCAGCAGCGGTATCCCGCGTCCGGCCTGCTTTTCCAGGCTGAGCGGCGACAGTTTGCGCGAAGCCAGATCCATCTCGACCCACGCCGGCGACCGGTTCGGATCATCGGGGAACAAGGTGTACAGCAGCACCAAACGGCCATCACCGGATCACAGCAGCAGGCGTACCAAGCCGAACGTGGCAGGCCGACCCAGTCGCATGCGCGGTGCAGTGGTCGCGCATACACCCCGACGAGATAGCGCTTCGCACCGGTGCCCGGCCTGGAGTTTTGTTGCTATCGATCCTTCATGGCCGCGTTGTCCACCGCCAGTTTGGCGTACATCCGCTTGAGCCGGGTGTCTCCGGCGGTCAGATCCTTGAGCCGCTTAAGGTCCGAGGCGTCCATACCGCCGTACTTCCACTAATAGTATGTCGCCGGGCCGATCCCGGCCTGCCGGCACAGGCCCTTGACCGGGATACCGGCGTCGCCCTGCCGAGGATCGAGGTGCCTGGGCCCCGCTGAATTTCGACTTCTTCATGGAATCTCCTGGCTCGAAAGCTGTTAGGGAGCTCCACTTCTGGAATGCCCGGGATCAGGGGAGATTATGGCTTCAGCTTCGTGGAGCTTCGTTTTTTTAAAAAGCGATCGAGCCATGCATAGGAGCGTTGCCAAAGGTCGGCAACATTCGCCGGCCGGGTGATGTTATGGCCTTCACCCCAGTACCGCACGAATTGCGCAGTCTTGTTCAACCGATACAAGCCGCTGAAAAACTGCTCCGCCGACTGAATGGGCACCACATCGAGATCTCCGTGAATCATCAGTATGGGAGTGTTCACCTTGTCGACGTGCATGACCGGACTGTTGTCCACATAGAGCTCCGGCTCCTGCCATGGAGGTGCATCGAGTCCGATGCTTGTCCCGCCGAAGCGAGTCTCCAGACCGCCACCCAGGTAATGGTCCTCGGGTGCTTCATCGCTGTAACGCACTTCCGGGGAGAAGATGCCGTACTCGCTGATGAAATTGGTCAGGCCCGCCAAAGCAATGGCTGCCTTGAATCGATTCGTCTGGGTGATGACGCTGTAGGTCGTATAACCGCCGGCGCTGTGCCCGCCGATGGCTACGCGTTCGGGATCGACAAGACCAAGGGCGATTGCCCCGTCCAGCGCCGGGATGATGCTGCCGAGCAGTTGCGAGCGGGGCGGGGAGTCCCCGATGGGCATGCTGGGAATGATGACCGCATAGCCATGCGCGGCAAAGAGCTGCAAATTGACGAATGGGAACGGATAGTCAACCTTCATTTCTTCCGGGACGGCCTTGCCCAATATCCTGCCTGGATACACCCACATCAGCGCCGGGTGACGTTGTCCCGGCGTATGCCTGGAGGCAGAAGTATCCACC
>Ga0207690_10001911_pt1 | contig 12788 bp, 12 predicted proteins | sample KBSC23metaG_FD_184315 | JGI IMG/M metagenome (GOLD analysis project Ga0207690, IMG submission 184315) | Corn rhizosphere microbial communities from Kellogg Biological Station, Michigan, USA - KBS C2-3 metaG (SPAdes) (version 2) | ecosystem: Host-associated > Plants > Roots > Rhizosphere > Soil ...
TGGAGCGGGAAACGAGGCTCGAACTCGCGACCTCAACCTTGGCAAGGTTGCGCTCTACCAACTGAGCTATTCCCGCATTTTGGCTACCAGCACTGCCGTACAACCTTTGTGCTGCCAGACCGTTTGCGTCACATCACTGCAACGCGAGAACGAAATTATGGCAAAAAAGGATCGTACTCGTCAACAGTTTTGCTCAAGAGTTTTTGCAGCCTCATTTTGCGCGCTCGCGGATCTGCGGCCAGGCGAGCTTCATGTAGTACGCCATCGACCACAGCGTAAGCACCGCTGCCACGTAGATCAGCCACGTGCCCCACGCCTGCGCGTCGATCACGTCGAACAGCTTGCCGTGGAACAGCAGCAGCGGAATCGCGATCATCTGGAACGTCGTCTTCAGCTTGCCGAGGAAGTTGACGGCCACGCTCTTCGATGCGCCGATCTGCGCCATCCACTCGCGCAGGGCGGAGATGGTGATCTCGCGGCCGATGATGACAAGCGCGATGACGTCCGAGACGCGCCCCAGCGACAGCAGCACCAGCAGCGCGGCAGCCACCATCAGCTTGTCGGCCACAGGATCGAGGAACGCGCCGAATGCGGAAGTCTGGTTCCAGCGACGTGCGAGAAAGCCGTCGAACCAATCGGTCAGGCTTGCGACGATGAAGAACACCGCGGCCGTCAGGTTCTTGGCGGGCAGCGCCATCCAGGTGTCCGGCACGTAGAACACGCCCACCACCAGCGGGATCATGGCCACACGCAGCCAGGTCAGGAGGATCGGGAAGTTGAAAGGCATGGCGAATCGAGAGGACAACTGCCGCGCAAGCGACAGCCGGCGCGGCAAAATGGGCAATTGTCGCCGATCAATGAAGCTGGCGGTAGATTTCTTCGGCCAGAGTCTGAGAGATGCCCTCCACCGTGGCGAGTTCATCGACGCTGGCAGACATCACGCCGCGCAGGCCGCCGAAGCGCGCCAGCAACCGCTGCCGACGCTTGGCACCGATGCCTTCAATCTCTTCCAGCCGCGAGGTATTGCGCGCCTTGGCCCGCTTGGCCCGCATGCCGGTAATAGCGAAGCGGTGCGCCTCGTCACGAATCTGCGCGACCAGCATCAGCGCGGCGCTGCCCTGCCCCAGTTCCAGTGACGGCCGGCCATCGGGAAACACTAACGTTTCCAAGCCGACCTTGCGGCCCTCACCCTTTGCCACACCCACTAGCAAACCGATGTCGAGGCCGAGCTCTTCAAACACCTGGCGCGCGACTTCCACCTGCCCCTTGCCGCCATCGATCAAAACGATGTTGGGCATGCTGGGCGTGTCCTCGCCGGCCTGTTCGACAATCTTCTGATAGCGCCGCGTGAGCACCTGGCGCATGGCCGCGTAGTCGTCGCCAGGGGTGATGTCCTGGATGTTGTAGCGACGGTATTCGCCGTTCTGCATGGCGTGGCTGTGGAAGACCACGCACGACGCCTGCGTGGCCTCGCCGGCGGTGTGGCTGATGTCGAAGCATTCGACGCGCAGCGCAGCGAGGTCTTCGAGATCAATGCCGATGGTCTCAGCAAGGGCACGCGTGCGGGCTTGCTGGCTACCTTGTTCGGACAGGCGACGCATCAACGAAAGCTCGGCGCCTTTCTCTGCCATCTCCAGCCATGCGCGACGCCCGCCTTGCGGCTGACGCAGCACCGAGACGCGCCGCCCGGCCTGCTCGGCCAGCGCGTCGATCAACTCTGTCGCATGAATCGGGTGACTGAGCACGAGCACCGGCGGCACGAACTGATCGAGGTAGTGCTGTGCGACGAAGGCTTCGAGGATGTCGCTGGCCATCCGCTCGGCGTCGCGCGGGGTTTCCGTTGCAACTTCGCCGTCGGCTTCCACATCCACGCCGACGATGGCGGCGCCTTCCTCAACGTGCGTCGGAAAGTAAGCCTTGTCGCCCAGATGCCGGCCGCCGCGCACCATCGCGAGATTCACGCAGGCGTGGCCGCCCTTGATGGCCACGGCCAGGATGTCGATGTCACTGGCGGCACCCACCTCTTCCACCGATTGCTGCTTGAGCACCGTCGACAACGCGCCGATCTGGTCGCGCACGATCGCCGCTTGCTCGAAGTGAAGCGCTTCGGCATAGCGCTGCATCTTGTCCTGCAGCGTCTGCATGACTTCGTCCTGGCGGCCTTGCAGGAAGCCGGCGGCGTGAGCGACATCGCGGGCGTAGTCCTCAGCGCTGATCGCCTGCACGCACGGGCCGCTGCAGCGATGGATTTGATGCAACAGGCACGGGCGCGTGCGGTTGTTGAACACCGTGTCTTCGCACGTGCGGAGCTGGAACACCTTCTGCAGGATCTGCATGCTCTCGCGCACCGCATGCGCGCTCGGGAACGGGCCGAAGTACTGGTGCTTGCGGTCCGTCGCGCCGCGGTAGTACGCCATGCGCGGATACGCGTGTTGCGTGAGCTTGAGATACGGATACGACTTATCGTCGCGGAACAGGATGTTGTAGCGCGGCGCCAGCGCCTTGATGAGGTTGTTCTCCAGCAGCAGCGCCTCGGCCTCGCTGCGCACGACCGTGGTATCGATGCGCGCGATCTTCGCCACCATCATCGCAATGCGCGGCGAGAGCAGCGTCTTGTTGAAGTAGCTGGAGACGCGCTTCTTCAGGTCACGCGCCTTGCCCACATACAGCACGTTGCCCTGCACATCGAAGTAGCGATAGACGCCGGGCAGATTCGGCAAGCGCGCGATGTGCGCTTTCGCATCAAATGCGGGCGCGCTTGGCTCGACGCTTTCGGGCGTCTGAGGAGATTCGGGTTGCGTGGGGTCGGACGACATGGCGTTCGCGGTCTCAGAGGCCGTCAGTGTAGAACAAGCGGCCGACTACAATGTTGGCCCACCGCTTTCCTGACTTGCAGCATGCGCGCCATTACGTCCTGGGATCTCTTCTGCCGCGTCGTCGATAACTACGGCGATATCGGCGTGTGCTGGCGCCTGGCCCGGCAGCTTGTGCAGGAACACGGCCACACCGTCCGCCTGTGGGTGGACGACCTGCGCTCATTCGAAAAGATCTGCCCTGCCGTCGACGTCAAAGCCGAGGCGCAGCGCGTGTCGGGCGTCGACATCCGGCATTGGGGCGACGATGCCCAGATGGCCGCATTGCTCGCCGCCGATGCACATCCGGCGCCGCACGAGGTGGTGATCGGGGCCTTTGCGTGCCCCACTCCGGAGCCGATGCTGCAACGCATGGCCGCGCAGGCATCCCAAGGCACGGCGCCGGTCTGGATCAACCTGGAATACCTGAGCGCAGAAAACTGGGTAGCCGAGCACCACGCGATGCAATCGCCACATCCGCGCCTGCCGCTGGTGAAATACTTCTTCTTCCCGGGCTTCGCACGCAACACGGGCGGCGTGCTGCACGAATCGCACCTTGGCGCGCAACGGGCGACGTTCAATGCCGGCCCGGCGGCTCACCAGGCGCTGTGGCATCGCCTCGGGGTGGACAGCCTGATGCGCGACAACCCCGACGCCTTGCGCGTCAGCTTGTTCGCGTACGCCAATCCCGCGCTGCCGACGCTGATCGCCCAATGGGAAGTCGCGTCCCAGCCCGTGATCTGCCTGGTACCCGAAGGCTTGGCGGCCACGCAGATCGCCGAGCTCCTGGGTAACGCCGGCGCCGCCAAGGTGGGGGACCGCTGGGGGCGCGGCAACCTGACCGTCGCGGTCGTGCCGTTTGTCCCCCAGGAGCACTACGACCCACTTCTGTGGGCTTGCGACATCAATTTCGTGCGCGGCGAGGATTCGTTCGTGCGCGCCCAGTGGGCGCTGCAGCCGTTTGTCTGGCACATCTACCCGCAAAGCGACGACGTTCACCTCACCAAGCTGGACGCCTTTCTCGCGCGCTATACACCTGCGCTGGCCGAGAGCGACGCCAACGCGTTCATCGCCTTCTGGCACGCCTGGAATGGTGCCCCCGCATCACTCAACTGGGCCGATTTTGCGGCTATTGCACCCCGCCTGCGCGCGCGGGCCATCACGTGGGAGCAAAGCTTGATGCAACTCGGCGATCTCGCCGCGAATTTGGTGGCATTTTGCGAAAAACAGGTAAAATAGCGGGCTGATCTCTATATGCGGCCCCGGCTTTGATCTGGTTCGCGCGACCCGAGGGTATCGCGCGGTGCTTCGTTGCTTGGCGCGCATCGAACCCTCTTACTCTCAGGAAATGTGAAATGGCTTTGAAAATCGCGCAAGAACTCCGCGCTGGCAACGTGTTCATGATCGGCAACGACGCGATGGTCGTGCTCAAGACCGAGTACAGCCGCTCGGGCCGTTCGGGCGCCGTCGTCAAGATGAAGTACAAGAACCTGCTGACGGGCGCAGGCGGCGAATCGGTGTTCAACGCCGATGACAAGATGGACCAGGTCATTCTGGATAAGAAGGAGTGCGATTACTCCTACTTCGACGGCACGATGTACGTGTTCATGGACCCGGTCACCTATGAGCAGTACAACGTTGAGCCCGCCGCCATGGGTAGCGCGCTGAACTATCTGCAAGACGGCATGAAGGTGGAAGTGACGTTCTACAACGAGAACGCCATCTCGGTGGAACTGCCGACCACGGTTGTCCGCGAAATCACCTACACGGAACCGGCCGTCAAGGGCGACACCTCGTCGGGCAAGGTCATGAAGCCCGCTCGGATCAACGAGGAGCACAAGGATTTCGTGATCCAAGTCCCGCTGTTCTGCAACATCGGCGAGAAGATCGAAATCGATACGCGTACGGACGAGTACCGCAGCCGCGCCAAGTAAGCTGGCGCCGCACCAACAAAAAGGACCGCCGCGGCGGTCTTTTTTGTTATCCATCGTTTGGGGCTTATGCGATCAGCTTGGCCTCACGCAGCGTACGCAGCGCCTCGCGATACGCCGACTGCTGCTGCAGCTTCGTCCAATCCTTCAAGGCACGGCCGCCAAACAGCCGGCGCACACGCCGTTGCGACGCCTTGCCCATCGGCACATCCAGCTCGCCGAGCAGTTGATCGGCCTTTTCCGGCGCGTTGCAGATCAGCACCATGTCACAGCCGGCCGTCAGCGCCGCGCGTGCACCGTCGACCACAGACCCGGCAACGCTCGCCCCCTCCATGCTCAGGTCGTCGCTGAAGATCACGCCGTCGAAGTTGAAATGCGCGCGCAGCATGTCTTGCAACCAGAAGCGCGAGAAGCCGGCCGGGTTCGGGTCGACCTTCGAATAGATGACGTGCGCCGGCATCACCGATTGCAGGCCGATGCCCATCCAGCCGTAGGGCTGCGCGTCGTCAGCGAGGATGGCTTCCAGCGGGCGTTCGTCCACCGGCACAGCGACGTGCGAATCGGCTTGCACGTACCCGTGGCCAGGGAAATGCTTGCCACAGTTCGACATGCCGGCCAAACGCAGGCCAAGCGTGAGATGGTTGGCGAGCATCGTCACCACACGCGGGTCGCGGTGGAAGGCGCGATCGCCGATCACGCTGCTGGTGCCGTAGTCGAGATCGAGCACGGGCGTGAAGCTCAGGTCGATATCGCACGCACGCAGTTCAGCGGCCAGCACGTAGCCGCAAGCCGTAGCGGCGCGGGTGGCGGCCAGCACGTCGGTGTCCCACAGTCTGCCCAATGCGCCCATGGCGGGCAGGTGCGTGAAGCCGTCGGTCTTGGCGCGCTGCACGCGACCGCCTTCGTGGTCGATGCAGATCAGCACATCGTCGCGAATCGCACGAATGGCCTGTGTGAGCGCCGTCAACTGCGCGCGCGATTCGAAATTGCGCGCAAACAGGATCACGCCGCCCGTCAGCGGATGGGCAATGCGACGGACGTCGTCCGGGCCGAGTTCGAGGCCGGCGACGTCGAGGACGATCGGGCCGGGCCGCTTCTGCTTCTTGGTTTGAGTCATGCGGAGGGTTTCGTTTGCAACTCGGCGACGGCAAAGGCGACTGCGTAGTCGCGCTCGTCCGTCACGCTGATCTGAATGTGAAGGCCATGCTGCGCAATCCAGTCGGCCAGTTCACCGCTATAGCGCACCACGGGTTGACCGGAAGGCAGATTGAGCGTCTGCACCGCACGCCACGTCATCGGCCAGCGCATGCCCAGGCCAATCGCCTTGGACACGGCTTCCTTGGCGGCAAAACGCGTGGCAAGAAAAGCCAGGCCACGCCGCTCGGAACGCGCCTTGCGGGCGTGGTAGACGCGCAGCTCATCGGCCCCAAGCACCTTCTCGGCGAAGCGGCCGTTGGTTCGCTGCATCACGCCTTCAACGCGCTCGATCTGGATGATGTCGGTGCCGATGCCGTAGATGGCACCGGACACCGACGCTGCTGCCGTATGCGCGTTCGGCTCGTTCATACAGGCACGCCTGGGTGTGCGGCGGCCGGCGTTGTGGACGACAACCGCGCTGCAACCATGATCGCCTTCATCTCGCGCACGGCATTCTGCCAACCAGCAAACACCGCATGTGCCACGACGGCGTGGCCGATGTTGAGTTCATGAATGCCGGCGATGGCCGCGATCGGCTGCACGTTGGTGTAGTGCAGGCCGTGTCCGGCGTTCACGCGCACGCCCCAGCGGATGCCCTCTTCCACGGCGGTTTCGATGCGCACAAGTTCGGCTTTCAACTCGGCGTCGTCAGTGGCTTCGGCGTAGCGGCCGGTGTGCAGTTCGATGACGGGCGCGCCGGCTGCAGCCGCCGCTTCAATCTGCGCGGCATCCGGATCAATGAACAGCGACACGCGGATACCGGCGTCGGCCAATTGCTTGCAAGCCGCCTGCACCTTGGCAAAGCCACCCACCACGTCCAGGCCGCCTTCCGTCGTCACTTCCTGGCGACGCTCCGGCACGAGACACACGTCTTGCGGACCGATGTCGCAGGCGATATCGAGCATCTCTTGCGTGACCGCGCATTCGAGGTTCATGCGTGTGCGCAGTTGCGGGCGCAGCGCACGCACATCGGCGTCCTTGATGTGGCGGCGGTCTTCGCGCAGATGCAGTGTGATGAGGTCGGCGCCGGCTTCTTCGGCCAGCAGCGCCGCAGCGATCGGGTCCGGATAGGTGGTGCCGCGCGCGTTGCGCAGCGTGGCGACGTGGTCGATGTTGATGCCCAGGTCGATGACCCCCGGCGAGGCGTGAAAGATCATAGTTTCTGCAAGTCGATCAGGATCTGGCGCGTCGAAAGCGGCGTGCCATGCAAATGATAATGCAGCAGGAAACGCATCAGGCTGCGGCTCTGCTGAGCAGTCGCGGGGCGCGAGGCGTAATCGTCGCGCTCCATGTCGATCAGCGTCTGGCCACGCAATACGGGCCACGACGACGGATCGCTCGGCAACGCGCGTCGGATGCCCCGTTCGGGGTGATAGACATACTCGCCATCGGCCTGCACGGGCTCGCCGTCGATGCAGCGATCGAGCTGGGCGGCAAAGCCCGTCTCGCGCAGCAACACGCGCTCGAACGCACGCAGCGTGAAGGCCGCGGGTTCTCCGTGAGCCAGCTTATTGAGCGTTTCAACGTAGTGGGCAAACAGCGCCGGATGACCGTCTTCGCGGGCGACGAATTTAACGAGCAACTCGTTCAGATAGAAGCCCGACAGCAGCCCTTCACCACCCAGCGGCAGCATGCCGCCGACCCACTCGGCGCGTGTAAGTGTGCGCACGTCGCCACGGCCGCTCCATGACACAGACAATGGCTGGAACGTCTGCAACACCGCACGCAATGCAGAATGTGGCCGCTTGGCGCCCTTGGCAACCAGCGCCATACGACCGTAGTCAGGCGTGAAAACGTCGATGATGAGGCTGGTTTCGCGATACGGATAGCTGTGCAGCACGAAGGCCGGCTGCGCAGCGACGCGCGTTTCGGAACGCGCCGCTGGAAAGCTCTTGCGCTGCGCCGCGCCGGCTACGCCTTCCTCGGCGAGCCATTCCGCGGCCTCGTCCGGAATCGGATCGGATCGTCCCGCCATCGAGCGTGTATGGAGTCGCGTGGCTGAGCGGTTACTCGTAGCCGTAAGCGCGCAGGCCGGCTTCGTTGTCAGCCCAGCCGCTCTTGACCTTGATCCAGACCTCCAGATACACCTTGCCGTCGAACAGTTTTTCCATGTCCATGCGGGCTTCGGTGGAGATCTGCTTGAGCTTGGCGCCCTTCGCGCCGATGATCATCGCCTTGTGCGCATCGCGGTCGACCAGAATGGTCACGAACACGCGGCGCAGGCGGCCTTCGGTCTCGAACTTGTCGACGATGACGGTGCTGGAATACGGCAGTTCGTCGCCGGTCCAGCGGAAAACCTTCTCGCGAACGATCTCGGCGGCGAGGAAGCGCTCGCTGCGATCCGTCAGCGCTTCGGGGTCGTACATCGGCTCGCCTTCCGGCAGGTAGGGGCGCACGATGCCGAGCAGGCGGAGGATGTCGTCGCGGTTCTTGGCCGCCATCGGCACGATTTCCGCAAACGGAAACACCTGTGCCATGTCCTGCAGGAACGTGGCCACCATCTCGGCACGCGTGTAGGCGTCGAGCCGATCGACCTTGTTGACGATCAGGATCACGGGCGTCTCGCGCGGCAGCAGCGAAAGTACCTTCTCATCGTCCGGGCCATAGCGGCCGGCTTCGACCACAAACAGCACGGCATCGACCGACGTGAGCGTGGACGTGACAGCGCGGTTCAGCGAGCGATTGAGCGCCGTCGCATGACGCGTCTGAAAGCCCGGCGTATCAACGAAGACAAACTGTGCGTCTTCTGTCGTCTGGATACCGGTGATGCGATGGCGCGTGGTCTGCGCCTTGCGCGACGTAATGCTGACTTTCTGGCCCACCAGGGCGTTCATCAGCGTGGATTTGCCAACGTTCGGCCGCCCAACGATGGCGACCATGCCGCAGCGGAACCCCTCCGGCACGCCAGATTCCGGCTGCGGAGGCTGCAATGGGGTGTCGCTCATTTACCTGATTATTCCTTCAACCTGAGAGACAACTGCGGATCGGGCGGCGTGGCCTGCTTGCGCGTCTTGCCGGTGCGCTCGGCGCGGCTGCGCTTGACGAGCTGCGGCACGAGGCGATGCGCTTCATCCAGGGCCAACTTGGCCGCCGATTGTTCGGCCGCGCGCCGCGACGCCCCGTTGCCGGAGACGCGAATCTCCAGCTTGGGGATCGTGCACTCGACCTCGAATTGCTGATTATGCGCCGCGCCGTGGGTGGCGACCACCGTGTACAGCGGCAGCGCGATCTTGTGACCTTGGAGATACTCCTGCAGCAGCGTCTTCGCGTCCTTGCCGAGCGTGCGTGGGTCAACCTGTTCCAGGATCGGGATGTACAGCTTGCGGATCAGCGTGCGTGCGGCATCAAAGCCACCATCGAGAAACACCGCGCCTAGGATCGCTTCCAGCGCATCGGCGAGGATCGACGGCCGGCGGAAGCCGCCGCTCTTCAACTCGCCCTCGCCCAGGCGCAGCGCGTCGGGCAACAGTAGCATCTGCGCGATCTCGTACAACGCTTGCTGCTTGACCAGATTGGCCCGCACGCGTGAGAGATCGCCTTCGTCCAGCTTGCCGAACATGCCGTAGAGCATGTCAGCGACCGCGCAATTCAGAATCGAATCGCCAAGAAATTCCAGGCGCTCGTTGTGCATCGCGCTGTGGCTGCGATGGGTGAGCGCCTGCTGCAGCAACTCCGGTTTGCTGAAGCGATAGCCAAGACGTTGCTGCAATGCATCCAAACTCATGTCAACGCTGGGTCCCCGAATAGGTGATCACCATGCCAATCGGGCCATACAACGGAATTTCGCGCTTGTACGAGAAGCGTACGGCTTGGACTGAGCCGCCGCTATCCAGGACTTCCAGATCCTCACCCTTGATTGACTTGATGTCGTCAATCGCGGCCTGTTTGTCGAAAGCGCTGGCGATTTCTTCGCGCGTGCTTGCACGCTCGCGCGCTTGCTTCACGGCACGCGTGATGGCCTGGTATTCCATCAGGCTCGGGACGGATCGAATGGCCGGCAGCACAAACGTGATTAGCACAATGATGGCGATCAGAATGCCAAACATCGTAATCCCGCGTGGCGGGCGTTTCAGACCGACCTGACGAATCCGCATTGCATTTCCCCCGGTGCGCAATTGCTGAGCCCTAATAAGATACGAATAAATCACTTTTATGGGTCAATGGAAGCTGCCGATGCGCTTCAAATCGCCCAGGTTCATCCAGATGAAGAACGCTTTTCCGACGATGTTCTTGTCAGGCACGAAGCCCCAGTAACGGGAATCCGCACTGTTGTCGCGATTATCGCCCATCATGAAATAGTGACCTGCAGGTACCTTGCAGGTGAAACCGGTCTGATTGTAAGTGCAGTTTTCACGGAACGGAAAATCGTCCGGACCGGATACATAGGCGGGGCGGTCGGCGTCGTTCAGGATGTTGTGCGAGACGTTGCCGAGCATTTCCTGATACTGCTTCGAGTATGTGAGACGTTCACCGTCCAGATAATCGGCTTGCGGTGCATAGGTCGCTGGTTGGCCGTTCACCGTCAGACGCTTGTTGTCGTACTTGACCACGTCGCCCGGCACACCGATCACGCGCTTGATGTAGTCCATCGACTCGTCTTTCGGGTAGCGGAAGACCATCACATCACCGCGCTGCGGTTGGTTTAACTCGACAATCTTCTTGTTCACGATCGGCAGGCGAACGCCGTACGTGTATTTGTTGACGAGGATGAAATCGCCGATCTGCAGCGTCGGGATCATCGAGCCCGACGGAATCTTGAACGGCTCGATCACAAACGAACGCAGCAGGAACACCGCCGCGATCACCGGGAAGAAGCTTGCGGTGTACTCAAGCCACCACGGCTGGCGCAGCTTGTCTTCGGCCAGTTGCAGACGCGCGGCGCCAATGTCGCCACCGCCGCCATACTGCGCCTGCACTTGCGCACGCGCATCGAATTCAGCCAGCGCGGTCGCTGCCGCGGCTTGGCGCTGGCGCTGGAATACGAGCTTGTCGGCGACCCACGCAATACCGGTGAGAACGACGAGAACAAACAGAATCAGGGCGAAGTTCATGGATGAGAGATCGTCCGAGCGATGTCTGGATTATTTTTCTTCGACGCGAAGGATGGCCAGGAAGGCCTCTTGCGGAATTTCAACGGTGCCAACCTGCTTCATGCGCTTCTTGCCCTCTTTCTGCTTCTCGAGGAGCTTCTTCTTGCGCGAAATATCGCCGCCGTAGCACTTGGCCAGCACGTTCTTGCGCAGCGCCTTCACGTTCTCGCGCGCGATCACGTTGGCACCGATGGCGGCCTGGATGGCCACGTCGTACATCTGGCGCGGAATGATCTCGCGCATCTTGGCGGCCACTTCGCGACCACGGTAGGCGCTGTTGGAGCGGTGCACGATGATGGAGAGCGCATCGACTTTGTCGCCGTTGATCAGGATGTCGACCTTGACCACGTCCGACACGCGGTATTCCTTGAACTCATAGTCCATCGACGCATAACCGCGCGAGACGGACTTCAGACGGTCGAAGAAATCCAGCACGATCTCGCCCATCGGGATTTCGTACGTCAGTTGGACTTGGCGACCGTGGTAGCTCATGTTGATCTGCGAGCCGCGCTTCTGCTCGCACAGCGTGATCACGGCGCCCACGTAGTCCTGTGGCATGTACAGATTGACCGTGACGATCGGTTCCAGAATCGCCTCGATCTTGCTCGGGTCCGCCGGCATCTTGGCAGGATTTTCCACCTGGACCATCGTGCCGTCGCGCTGCTGCACCTGATAGACCACCGTCGGCGCAGTGGTGATCAGATCCATGTCGAACTCACGCTCCAGGCGCTCCTGCACGATTTCCATGTGCAGCAGGCCCAGGAAGCCGCAGCGGAAGCCAAAACCCAGCGCCTGCGACACTTCCGGTTCGTACTGGAGCGACGCATCGTTCAGCTTGAGCTTTTCCAGCGATTCGCGCAGCGCTTCGTACTGGTTGGCTTCCACCGGATACAGGCCGGCAAACACCTGCGGCTTGACTTCCTTGAAGCCCGGCAGCGGCGCGTCGGCCTTGCGCGGCGCAACATGGGTGATCGTGTCCCCCACCTTGGCGGCCTTCAGTTCCTTGATGCCCGCGATAACGAAGCCCACCTGCCCCGCCGACAGCGAATCACGCGGCACCGACTTGGGCGAGAACACACCGACTTGCTCAACTAGGTGCTGCGCGCCGGTTGCCATCAGCAGGACCTTGTCCTTGGCGCGCAACGTGCCGTTGACCACGCGCACCAGCATCACCACGCCGACGTAGTTATCGAACCACGAGTCGATGATCAGCGCTTGCAGCGGCGCAGCCGGGTCACCCTTGGGCGCTGGCACCTTGGCGATCAGCGCTTCCAGGACATCCACCACGCCCACACCGGTCTTGGCCGAGCAGCGCGTCGCGTCCTGCGCGTCGATGCCGATCACATCCTCGATTTCCTGGATCGCGTTGTCCGGGTCAGCCGCCGGCAAGTCGATCTTATTGAGCACCGGCACCACTTCCACGCCCAGTTCGATGGCGGTGTAGCAGTTGGCGACGGTCTGCGCTTCCACGCCTTGCGAGGCGTCGACCACCAGCAGCGCACCTTCGCAGGCAGACAGCGAGCGGCTGACTTCGTAGCTGAAGTCGACGTGCCCTGGGGTGTCGATCAGATTGAGGTTGTAGACCTTGCCGTCCTGCGCCTTGTACGACAGCGCGGCGGTCTGGGCCTTGATGGTGATGCCGCGCTCCTTCTCGATGTCCATCGAGTCCAGCACCTGGGCTTCCATCTCGCGGTCGGAGAGGCCGCCGCACAACTGGA
>Ga0207690_10001915_pt1 | contig 12784 bp, 10 predicted proteins | sample KBSC23metaG_FD_184315 | JGI IMG/M metagenome (GOLD analysis project Ga0207690, IMG submission 184315) | Corn rhizosphere microbial communities from Kellogg Biological Station, Michigan, USA - KBS C2-3 metaG (SPAdes) (version 2) | ecosystem: Host-associated > Plants > Roots > Rhizosphere > Soil ...
CTTGAGGTCGGCAATCTGCCGTTTCTGCAGAGCGACCTGCGTGGCCAGCGTCTGAATGCTGACCTGGGTGGAATACATGGATTTCTGCATCTCCTGGTATACCGGGTTGTCCGAGACCACGCCCATCGTCGAGGTCCCGGGCGCATTCTTCAGCAGAGCTTCGCGCCGCGCCTGGAGTTGCGCGATCATGCGCTTGGTGGAAATCACGTCCGGGTATTCATCCGTATAACGCAGCAACAGCTGGTTGAGCTGCTGCTGGTAAGCCGTAATCTGCTTGTCGACCTCCTGGGTGCGCGGATCGATTCCCGACGAAGCCGAACTGCTGCTTGCCATGTCGCGCATCTGCTGTTGAGTGGTCGCGCGACCCGCGACGGCCGCATCGTACTGGCCTTGCAAGTTCTGCAGTTGGGTCTCGGCCTCCTGCAGGCGCGTGAAATAATTGCTGCCGCCCTGGCTTGGAATGAAGCCGACGTTGGCCTTCTGAAAATCCGCGAGCTTCTGCTCCGCCTCATTCAGCCGGCTGCCGTAAGCCTGGACCTGTTGCTGCAGGAAATCCTGCGCCGCCTCGGTGGACGCGGTATTCGCACCCAGCGTGTCGTTCATGAGAATCTGCAGGAACGCCTGGACCACTTTCTGCGCCATCTGCCGGTCGGAATCGACGTAGCTCAGGTCGTAGAGGTTCTTGGGGCCGGCGCCTTTCACCGTGACCGCAGCGCCAAGATCCATCAACAACTCATCCTTGTCAGCCGGGGTCGTGGCGCGCAGGGACAGTCCGGTCTTGTCTGCTACCGCCTCGAGATTGGGACGCGAGAGCAGCGTTTGGGTAATGATCTGGAGGCGCGCCCGCACATCCGGCTGCACCGCAACGCCACGCAGCAGCGGATTCGTCAACGCCTCGGTATCGGCATACACCTGGGCATTGGCCGCATACTTGTTCGGCAGGCTGAACACCAGCAACGCGCCGACGATCGTCACGCACCACGCAACGATGAGCGCATGCCAGCGGTAGCGCCAAGCGGTGCGCGCCTCCAGCAATACATACTGAAACAGCTCACGCAAATCGATCGATTGCTTCTGCATCACTTCCCTTCCCGATGTCATTGACGGTCGCCATGCACCCGCGCCCGTCGCGTCAAAGCAATGACTGCGGAATGATCAGAATGTCGCCGGGGTACATCACCATGTTGTACTTGATCGCGCCGTTCATCAGGTCGTCGAGCCGTACCGGGATGGTCTGCTCATTGCCGTCGGGCAGCCGGCGCGCAACCTTCGCACCGTTGCCGGCGGCAAACTTGGTGAGGCCACCGACTTCGATCATCACGTCAAGCAGGGTCATGCCGCTGCGGTACGGCACCGCCTTGGGCATCGTTGCCTGTCCGACGACGCGCACCTGCTGGCTATAGGCGCCGACGAAACTCTTGACGATCACGGTCACCAGCGGGGAACGGATGTAGCGGCTCAACGCGCTCTCCAGGTTGCCCGCCAATTTTTCCGGAGTTTCGCCGGCTGCCACCATGGATTGCACCAACGGGATTGAGATACGCCCGTCGGGACGCACTGGCACGGTGGTGCTCAGGCTGGGATTGTCACGCACGAAGATTTCCAGCGAATCGCCCGGACCGATGATGTAGCGATCCGCCGGCGGCGCCGCCGCGGCCGGACCATCGATGGTCGGTGCACTGCTGCAACCGCCAAGCAGCAGCAAGCCAGCCACCATCACCAGCCAGAAGACGCAGTTCCCCGGTAACGGTTTCATCACTTGTTCTCCCCGATCTCAGCGCGCGCCACGTCCGAACAGCACCACTTCCACGGTCTGGACCAGGATGCTCAGATCGAACACGAGGTTGTGGTTTTTCACGTAGAACAGATCGAAATTCAGCTTCTGCTCGGCGTCCTCCACGGACGAACCGTACGGGTAGTGAAGCTGAGCCCAGCCGGTCAACCCCGGCTTCACGCAATGGCGCAAGCGGTAGTAGCGAATGCGCGTATTGAAGTCGTCCACAAACTGCGGCCGCTCCGGGCGCGGACCAATGATGCTCATGTCGCCGCACAACACGTTCCAGAGCTGCGGCAACTCGTCCAGCCGGGCGTTGCGGATGAAATGCCCGACCCGAGTCACCCGGCCGTCGTTCTTGCTGGCCCAACGGGCCACCCCATCGCGCTCGGCGTCGATGCCCATGCTGCGGAACTTGATCATCGAAAACGGCTCGCCGTTTTCACCAACTCGTTCCTGGCGATACAGAATCGGTGCACCGGGACCCGACTCCAGCCGGATGGCCAGGGCCGTCAACAGCATGAATGGCCATGCCACCAGCAGCACCAGCGCAGCGACGGCCACATCGAAGGCTCGCTTGATCGTGCGCCGCATCGGGGAGCTGTGGAAGCCACCCGAAAATATCAGCCACGAGGGGTTGGTGAGATCCATCTTGATCCTGCCGGCCTCGCGCTCGAAAAACTCGGTGAGCTCGGTCACTGCCATGCCGCTTTGCTTGCACTCCAACAACGCGTCCACCGGCAAGGTGCCGCGACGATCGTCCGGCCCCACCACGATTTCGTCCACGCCAAGCCGGGTCGCCCACTCATACAAGTTCCCGTCGGGATGCAGGAGCAAAGGCGCGGAGACGGATATCGGATCGGCACCAACCGGCACGTAACCCAAGACCTTGAACCCGCGTTGATCGGTCTTGCGGCGCATCTTGTGGCTCACCTCGGCAGCGCGCTCGCCGGCGCCGAACATCACCACGCGGCGCTTGAACAGGTCGGCGTCCACGAAACCCAGAAACGCCATCCGCCACAACGCCACGACGAAGTAGCCGACGATCAGCGCGATGCCCAGCACCCCGCGGCCCAGATACGTTGGAGGAACCGCGTAATACAACACGATAAGCGCGGTGCCACCCAGCATGAAGGCAACGCCTTGCCGACTGAGCTGACCGAGCCAGCCCGCCCGCAGATGGACCTGGTACAACCCCAGCGCCGCCATCGAGACAATCAGCACGATCGCCACCAGCAGCCCACGCCAATGCAGCGCTTCGCTGAACGCAACCTGGGTATCGACATCTCCCAGGTAACGCAGCACCACCGCCGCATAGACACTCGCCACCAGCAGTACAAACTCGACCGACGCCAGCAGTAACTGCCAGTGCAGCGCACGAAATCGGAATAATCCGTACATGTCTGCGCCTCCCGCAGCAACGAATTCTTCCGTGCGCATAACTGATCGCGGCGGAAGTGGATCACTCTCACACTCTAAATGTGAAAGTAGTCACATTTTTTTGATGATCTTGTGTGACATGTTCGCGCGCGCAGGGTCTTGGGCCCGAGCTGTTTAACCGGGAACTGCTGTCACCCGGGTTCAGACCGCTGCACTTTTCTTTCTTTAGCCTTGACCAAGTGACCTTCCCGTGAAAACGCTGGGAGAAGGTGATCGCGCACTGCAACACCGGCACGGCGAGTGGCTGGGGTTTCTGGGCCTGATTGACCGACGCACGCCGAACGGTTGAGCCAGAAATACTCGTAAATCGTTTGATTGAAGATCCCGTGTCGGCGGTTCGATTCCGTCCCCGGTTACCATGCACAGCAACGGCTTGCGGTGCAGGCCGTTTTGCCGGTGGCTGAGGAAGGCTGTTCCCGCAGCGGGCTCTACGAGGGTGCAAGCGCGCGACAGCCTTTCCATCGTGCCCTCGCCGCCGCTTTTGGCGACACGAGCGGACGAGCCTGCGGCAGGCTGCCTGATCGACTGGCAAGCCACCGCCACAACGGCAGTTCGCAGGCTGCGGCCGCGGCACTTGGCCGTTTTGGGTCACTCGCCGACAACTTTTGTGTGGTCGATCATCCATCGGCGGGGGCGGACGGTGTTCCACCACGCAGATCCAGGCAGCGCCTGCACCGGCTCGCCACGGGAAAATCCGGGCCGCCGGCACCCGGTCTATGCGCCCCCAAGCCCGCCATGCCGTGCCGATCTGCACCGGGGTGCGGCGCGCGCCGCTACCATGCTCCATCCATCTTGTTGCGTGACAGCTATCACAGTTACATGCATTGGCACGGATGCTGCTTTGTTCTGCCTTGAACCACTTTTCGAGAAGCCGCCATGGATGAAGATCCCAAGCAGGACATTGCAGGCCGTACGCAGCGGCTGTTGGCCGACCGGCTGCGGCAGCGATACGCAAGATGCCGCGAGACGCTGGCAAGCTACGTCAGCGAAGCCGGCGCGCCACCTGCCGCGACCAAGGCGCCTCTCCGCCTCACCGTCGTGAAGAAGGATCCAGCACCGCCGCAGCGACGCCCGACGGGTTCGGGTGAACGATTCGCCACGCTTTTTTCGCAAGCCTACAGCGCCGCACGCGACTCGCGGGGCACCGCCCCCGCGCCGATGTCTCGTGGCGACAGGCAACGGGCGACGGCTTGAATTGCCGGTTCCGCGGCAAGCGCCATCCCCAGCCGCGACGGGCCATCGCTACCGTTCGATCCCGACCAACCGGGTGCGCTGCGCGACGTTTCCGCCATGGTTCGAATCCGGGCGGACCGACATCGGCCCCAAAACGAAGGCGCCCCGCAGCCGGCGGGCGGGCATGGCCGGCACCGCCTGCGCCGCGCCTGCGCCGCAACGCACCGACGTGCGAAAATCGGGGGCACCCACCGATAGCGTCCCTACTTCATGACCGCTCAGAAATACGACTTCCGCCAGTTCCAGGAAGAGCTCGCCAGGCTCGAACGCAAGGTTGAAAAGCAGCAACCGGCCAAGCCGCTCGGCAAGAAGGCCGCGGCGGCGCAGCGGCTGGCGATGGCGCGGGAAGAGTTCCTGGTGCTGCGCAACCGGCACAACTTGAACGTGGCGGATGTGGTGGCGTTCTTTCCGGAGGAGGAAGGCATTGCCTACCTGCAGCAACTGATCGCGGAGGCGCAGGCGAAGCCCCGGCGGGTGCGGAAGGCCTAGAGACTACTGCCACCACAGGGGATCGCCGCACGATGAGCATGCCGATCGAGATCCATGCCCTGCCGTCCGAGGTCGCCGGCCGACGACGGACTCTGGCGGCGTCGATGGCGATAGCCTTGGCCACACTGTGCGCGAGCGGTTGTACCCCGCTGCGTGGCGCACACTCCTCGGTGGTGGTCACTCCACCGCCACTGCCGACGGCATCGCCGGCGCCGGCAAGCGCGCCCAGCGAGCCGTCGCTGGCCGCGATCCGCAGCCAGCTTCAGTTCGGTCATTACGCCGAGAGCGAAAAAGCCCTGCGGCTATACCTGGAGCGACACCCGGGCGACCGCGCGGCGAAAGCCATGCTGCGCCAGCTCACCGCCGATCCCCGGCAGGTGCTGGGCGAACGCTGGCGCCCGTATGTCGTGCAGCCGGGCGATTCCTACAGCACCCTGGCCGGCCGTTATCTTGGCGACCCGAACCGGTTCCTGATCCTGGCCCGCTACAACGGTTCGACCAACCCTTCACGACTGCGCGCCGGCGAGACGCTGCACCTGCCGCTGTCTGCCGCCGCCGATACCGCGGCCGCGCCGGCTGCCGCCACCACCTTGCCGACGGCGATCGTGCGCGGTACCGAATCGCCGGCGGCGGCGGCGCGCCGGCTGCAGGACGAGAGCGTGTCCCTGCTCGATCAGGGACACAGGGACCAGGCACTGGCCCGCCTCGACCAGGCGCTGGCCCTTGACCCCCATCTGAAGCCGGCGGGGGCCGCCGCGACGGCGCTGCGGACGCAACTGCTCGACTCGTACCACGAGCGCGCGATCGTGCTGTACCGCGACCAGCAGCTGGACCAGGCCATCGCGCTGTGGGACCGGGTGCTGGCGATCGCGCCGGACTACGAGCCGGCAATCGTCTACCGCACCCGCGCGCGCGAGCTCCAGCAGCGACTCAAGCAATACTGACTCAAGCCTCACTGGTGCCGCCTTCGTCGGCTGCCACCGACATGATCCGCGTCGGCCGGGTCATGTCCGCGCCGGCGCTGGCCGGCGCGGACTCCATCGGCCGGTGCTGCCGGGCTTGCAGTGCCCCGTTCATCAGGTTGAAGGCGGCGAACAGGCGACCCAGCTCGTCGCGGCGGACCAGCCGGATGCGATGACGAAAGTCCCCGCGCGCCACCCGCAGCAGAGCATCGCCCAGCAGGTCCAGCGTGTTGAGCGGCCGGCGGAACAGCCAGTAGGCCGCGCCGACCACGGCCGCCAGGGTCAGCACCAGCACGATGGCGATCACCCACAGCGTGGTTCGCTGCGCCGCGCGCAGGGCCGCGTGGCTGATGCCGAGGCGCAGCTCGCCCACGGTCTTGGCCTGGTACTGGATCGGCACGTCGAACAGCAGCATCCCGCCCTGCTCCCGATCGCCCGCGGTGCGGCTGAGGTAGCTCTGGATGTCGTCCGAACGCGACAGGTATTTTTCGCCGCCCGGGGCGGGCAGCTGGTGACCGATCTCCTGCGGCTGCGTGCTGGCGATGACGCCGCCGTCGCGGTCGGCGATCGCCAGGTAGCGGATCTGCCGGTTGCGCGAGATGTCCGTGACCAGGGCACGGGTGGCGGCGTGGTCGCCGAGCAGCAGGTTCTCGGCCGATTCGCTGGCGATCATGCGCCCCATCGAACTGCCGAAATCCAGCGCCACCCCGGTCACCGCGGCGCTCTGCTTGGCATAGATCGCAGCCAGCCCCAGCGCCAGTACCAGGCTCAGGATCGCGCCCAGGCCGCCGGCCCAGCGCAGGCGCAATGAAATGATGCGGGTCGCCAGCGGGTTTTCGCGCGCACGCTCGTACTCGCGCGCGGCCAGGCGCAGGTCGTCGATGACTTCCGCGCCGCGCTGGTAGCGCGACTCCGCCGCAGGCGCCAGCAAGGTGCGCACGATGCTTGTCAAAATCGACGGCGCGGCCGGATCACGCGGCCGGATCGGCGGGCGCGGCGAACGCAGGCGTTTCCTGATCAGCTGCTGCACGTTGCCGATGTCCGGCCACGGCAGCTTGCCGGTGAGCAGCCAGTACAGCACCACGCCCAGCGAGAACAGGTCACTGCGCGCGTCGGCCCGTTCGCCACGCAGGCGCTCCAGCGCCATGTAGGCCGGCGTGCCACCGATTTCCGCGGGCATTCCGCTGGTGTCACGCGACGAGCCGCGGCGTTCGGCGATGCCGAAGTCGCTGATCTTGGCGTAATTCCAGCCGTCGGCCAGCATGATGTTCTCGGGCTTGATGTCGTGGTGGACGACGCCACGGGCATGCGCATAGTCGAGCGCCGCAGCGAGCTGACCCGCCAGATCGATGACTACCGGCAGCGAAGGAAACCCCTCGCGGCCGACCGCGCTGGCGAGCGTCTCGCCCGAAAGCCGCTCCATCGCGATGTAGGAGCGGCCGTCGTCGGTCTCGCCGACGTCGAAGATGGTGACGATGTGCGGATGGGTCAGGTGGCCGGCCGCGCGCGCCTCGACCAGGAAGCGGCGCCGGTAGGTGGGATCGGCAGCAATCTCCCGGTGCAGGCACTTGATCGCCACCTTGCGCTCGATGTCCGGATCGAAGCCCGCGTAGACGACGGCCATCGCGCCTTCGCCGAGGACGCCCTCGATGCGATAGCGACCGACCTGCTGCGGCATGGCGCCCCCGCTCACGGCAACCCGGGGAACCACCACGCCAGCGCGCCCAGCACGCCGAGCGCGGCAAGCAGCAGGATCGCGCCGATCCAGCGCCGGGATGTGGCCCCCGACTGATCGCGTTCGCGAGTCAGGAACACGAACTCCGCCTGCCCCAGCCGGATGTGGTCGCCGTGGCGCAAGGCCGCTTCATGGATGCGCCGGTCGTTCACGAACGTGCCGTTGGTGGACAGCGTGTTCACGATCACGCAGCGACCGTGCTGGTTGGTGATCCAGGCGTGGTTGCCGGACACGCTCAAGTCGTCGATGACGATTTCGTTGTCGCTCCGGCGGCCGATGGCTTGCCGACCCGGGCGAAGGGCGAAGCGGCGGCCCTGGATGCCGGGGCTGGCGCCTTCCAGCACCGGTTCGTGCACGCTGATCCGATCATCCATCCTCTCCCCGGCATCGCTGGCGTACTGCCGCAGCGCCTCGGTGGAAAAAAAACGGGTGCCCTGCGGTCCTGAAGATCGCTCGCCCGAACGGCGAAACGGTGCCCGACCACGATCGCTCATCGAAACCTCATCCCTCCGGCCCAGCCGGCACTATAGCCAACTGATGGTGGCCGGGCACGAGCACGGCGTCACCACAGCTGGAAACTGTTGACACCCACCTCACATGCCTGAACGCCAGCCGTCTTCGGCGCCCCGTATTCACTGCCGGTTGAATGGGCCGGCCCAAGACTCGGGTTTCCCGCAGGCAACGAGGTGCTCTCTCCATGAACAACAAGCTCGCTCCATTGACCCTCATCCTGGCGCTGGGAACGCTGGTGCTGGGAATCTCCGCCACCGCGGCAGCGCAGCAGGCCATGACCGAACCGCAAGTGCAGGGCCAGCTCGCCGCACAGGGCTACACCAGGGTGCACGACCTGAAGTTCAAGGACGGCATGTGGTATGCCGAGGCAAGGAGCGCGAACGGCAGCCGGGTGGACCTGCGCATCGACGCGAAGACCGGCCAGGTGTACCCCGACAAGCAGGTGTCGCAACTGAGCAAGGACGATGTTCGAGCCGCACTGGAAACCCAGGGCTACACGCACGTGCATGACCTCGACTTCGAAGATGGCATGTGGAAGGCCAAGGCCAGGAACCCGGCCGGCAACCGCGTCAAGCTGAAGATCGACGCCGCCAGCGGCAAGGTGATCGGCACTTATTAGCAGGCTCTCCCCAACACCCGCTGTCAGGGTCTCCGCCCGGTGCCGGATGGACCGGCCGACGGATGCTCACTACCATCGGGAGATTCCTTGCCCCGACAGGTGACTGCCCGTGAAGCGATTGCTCCTCCCCGCCCTGCTCATGGCCGTGTGTGCCGCCGCACAGGCCGCCGACACGCCGACCTTCAGCACTGAACGGCTGTCCGCCGAAGTGAAGACGCTGTCCTCGGACGCCTTCGAGGGGCGCGGCCCGGCCACGCCGGCCGAGACGAAGACCATCGACTACGTGGTGGCGCAGATGAAGGCCGCCGGGCTGCAACCCGGTGGCGACCTCAAGGACGGCCGGCGCAGTTGGACCCAGGCGGTGCCGCTGCGGCGCAGCCAGATCGTCGGCACGCCGGTACTGAAGCTGAGCCTGGGTAACAAACAGGAAACGCTGACCCAAGGCGAACAGATTGCCGTGCGCGCGCCGATGGACGGCTCGACCACGGTGGCGATCGCCAACGCGCCGCTGGTGTTCGTGGGCTACGGCGTGAAGGCGCCGGAGCGCCAATGGGACGACTTCAAGGGCATCGACCTGCACGGCAAGATCGCCGTGGTGCTGATCAACGACCCCGACTTCGAGACCGGCCACGGCGACTTCGGCGGCAAGGCGATGACCTACTACGGCCGCTGGACCTACAAGTACGAGGAGGCGGCGCGGCAAGGCGCGCTGGGCCTGCTGATCGTGCACGAGACCGCCCCGGCCTCGTACGGCTGGGCCACGGTGAAGAACTCCAACACCAACGCGATGTTCGACATCGTGCGCGACAAACCCGGTTCGATGCATCCGGAACTGGAGGGCTGGATCCAGCGCGACCTGGCGGTGCAGATGTTCAGGCACGCCGGGCTGGATTTCGACGCACTGAAGAAGCAGGCGCAGACGCGCGACTTCAAGCCGGTGACGCTGAAGGGCGAGAGCCTCTCGGCGAACTTCAAGGTCGACGCCGAGGTGATCACCTCGCACAACATCGTCGGTCGCGTCGAGGGCAGCAAGCGTCCGGACGAGACGGTGGTCTACAGCGCGCACTGGGACCACCTCGGCGTGGGCGCGCCCGACGCGAACGGCGACCGCATCTACAACGGCGCCGTCGACAATGCCACCGGCACCGCGGCGCTGATCGAAATGGGCCGCGCGTTCGCACAGGGACCGAAACCCGAGCGCTCGGTGGTGTTCCTCAATGTCACCGCCGAAGAGAAGGGCCTGCTCGGCTCCGAGTACTACGCCGCCAACCCGCTATATCCGCTGGTCACCACGGTAGGCGTGCTCAACATGGACGCGCTCGATCCGCACGGCCCGGCGCGCAACTTCACCATCTCCGGCAGCGCCAAGCTCGACCTGCTGGATGACCTGGTCGCCGAGGCGAAGCAGTACGGCATGGCCTATACCGCAGACCCGAAGCCGGAGGCCGGCTACTTCTTCCGCTCCGACCACTTCTCGTTCGCCAAGCGCGGCGTGCCGGCGGTGTCGTTCGGCTCCGGCAACGACTGGGTCGACGGCGGTATCAAGGCCGGCAAGGCGGCGGAAGACGACTACACCGCCAAGCGCTACCACCAGCCCGCCGACGAATGGCAGGCCAGCTGGCCATTCACCGGCATGGCACGCGACCTGCAACTGCTCTACGCCGTCGGCCGCGACCTGGCGAACTCCGACCAGTGGCCGAACTGGGGCAAGGATTCCGAGTTCCGCAGCATCCGCGACGCCAGCGCCGCCGAGCGCAAGTAAACCCGGGGTTCCTGACAACCCCTCCTGACCTCCCCCTGCGAGCAGGGGGAGGAACCATCGTCAATGCCGGCCGTAGGCCCAGCGCAGGAACGACGGCAGCATCCTTGCCCATGAGGCCTGGTTGTGCACGCCGCCGGGCAGAAGATACAGCGCGGCATCGGCATGCCGCGACGGATGTTTCGCGACATCCATGTTGACCGTATAGCCGAGTTGCTTCAGCCCGCGCAGGCGAAAGCCGTCGGCGCCACGGTAGCCTTGCAGCAAGTCCTGCGTGTCGTCCACGGTATCGTTGATGCCGTCGCCGTCGCGATCCTTGGTTTCCTCCGCCGTGCCCACCGCGAACCACAGGCGCAAGCCTGCGCGCTTGCGTCCGCGATCGACCATCGCCTGCGCCAGTCGCGTGCGCTGGATCGCGGTGGCGCTGGTGCGGTCGGCAGCCAGCCAGAACGAAGGCGAAAAGGCGCCGACCTGGCCGAACACCTCCGGGTACTGCCAGCCGAGATTGAACGCGTTCAACGCGCCCAGCGACCAGCCCAGCATCGTGCGCCCGCGTGCGGACCTGCGCGTGCGATAGTGCGCGTCCACATACGGCACCAGCACGGTGGCAACCCAAGCGGAGTAATCCTGCGCGCGCGTGCCGATCGGGCCGATGCGCGAGCCACCGACCACACTGCACGCCGCGGCGCGATCGGACAGGCCGTAGCCGCTGGCGCGATCGGCGAGCATGCGGATCGCCACCACGATCACCGGCTCGATCGCCTTGTCCCGGTACAACTGCCCCAGGGTCGGCTGCAGGCCGACAGCCTCCATGTCCTGGCCGTCGTTCGCATACAGCACCGGATAGCGATGCATCGTGGTGCGGTCGTAACCCGGCGGCAGGTACACCACCACCGCGATCTTTTCCGGCGCGAATGCCGGTGCATCGAGCTGCAGTTGCACCACGCCGGCTTCGTTCGACGCCAGCGCCGTCGACGCGCTGCCGGCCAGCAGCATGCCGCACAGCAGGGCGCGCACGAACCAGCGCCGCGCCATCATTCCACGCTGGCGAACCAGGCGCCGTAGCCCGGCAGCTGCAACCGACCGCCGTCGAAACTTCCTTGCAGCAGGCCATGGCCGTCCAGCGCACGCAGCCCGCCGAGCATCGCAGGCAGGCGGATGTCGATCGCCATGTCGGCCAGGTTGAACACCACCAGCACGGTCTGCCCGGCCAGGCGACGGGTGAACGCCAGCACCGGTTCGGCGGTGTCGATGAAGGCGATGTCGCCCCAGCGCAGCGCAGGCTGCGACTGGCGCCAGTGCATGAAGGCGCGGAAGCCGTTCAACACCGAATGCGGGTCGGCATCCTGCCGGTTCACCGCCAGCACGCGATGTTCCGGCGGCACCGGCAGCCACGGCATGCCGCGGCTGAAGCCGGCGTGCGCATCGGCATCGTTCCACGGCATCGGCGTGCGGCAACCGTCGCGGCCCTTGAACTGCGGCCAGAACGCGATGCCGTAGGGGTCCTGCAGCGCCTCGTAGGGCAACTGGGCCTCGGTCAGGCCCAGCTCCTCGCCCTGGTAGACGCATACCGAACCGCGCAGCGAACACACCATCGCGGTGAGCAGGTTGGCCAGTTGCGCCGATGGCTGGCCCCTGCCCCAGCGCGTCAGCACACGCTCGACGTCGTGGTTGGAGATCGCCCAGCACGGCCAGCCTTCGGTCATCTGCGCTTCCAGTGCCTGCACCGTGCCGCGGATGTGCGCGGCGCTGAAGTCGTCGGTCAGCAGCTCGAAGCTGTAGCCCATGTGCAGACGGCCATCGCGGGTGTACTCGGCCATCGTCGCCAGCGAATCCTCCGAAGAGATCTCACCCAGCGTGGCCACGTCCGGGTAGCTGTCCATCAGTGCGCGCAACTCGCCGAGGAAGGCCAGGTTCTCCGGCCGCGTGTTGTTGTAGTAGTGGTACTGGAACGCGTACGGATTGTCCGGGCTGAATCCGCGGCCCCGCCGTTTCTCCTTCGGCTTGGGCGGGTTGTCGCGCAGTTCGCGGTCGTGGAAGCAGAAGTTGATCGCGTCCAGGCGAAAGCCGTCCACGCCCTTGTCCAGCCAGAAGCGCACGCTGTCGAGGATCGCCGCGCGCACCGCGGGGTGGTGGAAATTCAGGTCCGGCTGCGAGGTCAGGAAGTTGTGCAGGTAGTACTGGCCGCGGCGCGGCTCCCACTGCCAGGCCGAGCCGCCGAACAGCGACAGCCAGTTGTTCGGCGGGCTGCCATCGTCCT
>Ga0207690_10001918_pt1 | contig 12764 bp, 10 predicted proteins | sample KBSC23metaG_FD_184315 | JGI IMG/M metagenome (GOLD analysis project Ga0207690, IMG submission 184315) | Corn rhizosphere microbial communities from Kellogg Biological Station, Michigan, USA - KBS C2-3 metaG (SPAdes) (version 2) | ecosystem: Host-associated > Plants > Roots > Rhizosphere > Soil ...
GCCGGGTGCACCGGGATATCGTGCTCGTGCTCGCGGGCCAGCTTCTCCTCGCGCTCGATCAGGTTGGCCGCGAACGCGCGGATTTTGCCACGCTGCCGCGCCCACCCGGCCGCCTTGTCGCCGTGCAGCCTCCCGAGCGCCTGGGTGATGCCGGTCAGCGTATCCTTCAGCTCGCACTGCGCGGCCAGGTCGAGCGGGTAGTGCCGGCCCATCAGCAGCGGGTTCGGCCCGATCTGCATGACGACGGGCTCGCTCACGCTGCCGTGCACGCCCTGGCAGCCGACCAGGAAGATCAGGTCCGGCTCGAGCCCGGTGGTCTTGGTGAAGTCCTTCGGCACCGGGTAGTTGCCGCAGAAGAGCGGGTGCCGCGTGGGGAAGTTGGGGAAGATCTGCCGGCTCGCGAACACCGGCGCCTCCAGCGCCTCGGCCAGCCGGACCGCCTCCGCCGCCGCGCCGGTGCGCCAGACGTCGTCGCCGAACATCAGCACCGGGCACCGGGCCTCGCCGAGGCGCCGGGCGATCGCGTCGATCGTCTGGGGCCGCGCCGGGCCCGGGCGCTCGATCTCGTAGCGCGCGTCCTCGCCGATGGTGGCCTCGAGCCCCTCGGTGTGGAGCAGCTCCGCGCTGATCGAGAGGTAGACCGGCCCCGTCGGCGGCGTGGTCGCCTCCCGCAGCGCCCGGATCGTGGCCACGCTGATGGCCTTGGGGTTGGTGTGCACCTGGTAGGCGCAGCGCGCCTCCTTGGTGATGGGCCGCATCGACTCCGCCTGGCTGAGCCCGGGGAACGGGGCGAGCCCGCGGTAGTCCTGCAGCTCGGAGGCCCAGTCTCCCGCGATCACCAGCAGGGACGAGCCCGCCACCTGGGCGTTGAAGAGCTGGCCCGCGAGCTGATACGACCCGCCCATCACGTGCGCGATGACCACGCCCACCTTGCCGCTCACCCGGTGGTAGCCGTCGGCCATCGCGGCCACCAGGCCCTCGTGCTTGCCGACCACCAACCGGTTGTCGCCATCCTCGGCGATGGCGGCGAAGAGCCCGGTCTCCGCGGAGCCCGGGTTGGTGAAGAGGTACTCGACGCCCGCGTCCTTGAGCGTCTGCAGCAGCAGCATGCCGCCGGTGCCGGTGATGGTCTTCCGCATGATTGGTCGGTCCCCCTAGGGTCGACGAGAGATGCCCTCGAGGCGATCGAGGGCCCGCTTCCACGCCACGATGAGCTCGAAGAACGGCCGGCGCCAGCGGTGCAACGGCACCGGCCGGAGCGGGCTCTCGGGGAAGACCGGCGCGCCGCGGCCGAGCACGCGGTCGGCCAGCACCTTCCCCATGACCGTCGCCATCGCCACCCCGCGCCCGTTGTAGCCGAGGGCGGCGTGAACGCCCGGGGCCAGCTCGTGCAGATGCGGCAGGTGGTCCAGCGTGACCGCGACCTTGCCGCCCCAGACGAACTCCCACTCGCACGCGCGCAGCGCGGGATAGAGCTCGAGCGCGCTGCCGATGATGGTCGCGTAGTCGGACCGGTCGGCCGACTCGCGCATGGCCCCACGGCCACCCATCACCATGCGCCCGGCCGCGTCGAGCCGGAAGTACCGGAGGAGCCGCCGCGAATCGGATACCGCCTGCCCCTTGGGAAGGATCGTCTGGCGCAGATCGTCGGAGAGAGGCCGCGTCGCCGCGATGTAGCTGTAGACGGGGATCACGGTGCGGGCGAGTCTCGGCCACGGGCCGTGCGCTCCCACGAGGTCCGTGTAGCCGTTGGTCCCGATGATCACCCGGGCCGCTCGCACGGAGCCGCTCGGGGTGGACACCACCCACGCGTCGCCGTCACGCCGCGGCGTCCTCGCCGGCGACCGCTCGTGAACGCGCGCCCCCGCCTGCCGGGCGGCGCGGGCGAGTCCGCGGGTGTAGCTGAGCGGCTGCACGACCCCGCCCCGGTGATCGACGAAGCCGCCGAGGTAGGCATCGGTCCCGGTGAGCTCGGCGATCCGGACGCGATCGACCTCCTCGACCGGCGCGCCGCACCGGCCCCAGTCCTGGGCGGTCAGGATGGCAGCCCGCAGCGCCGCCCGGGAATGGCAGGCCTTGAGCCAGCCGTCCTGACGCGCATCGCACTCGATGCGGTGACGCCGCACGAGGTCGAAGACGAGGTCCGCCGCGCCGCCGACCAGCTCGGTCAGCCGCGCGCCCCGCTCCGTCACGAACGTCGCCGCGAGCTCGCGCGGATCGAGCTTCAGTCCGGGAATCACCTGGCCTCCGTTGCGCCCGGACGCGCCCGAGCCGACCAGGCCGGCCTCGAGCAGCGCCACGGACGCGCCCCCCTCGGCGGCGTGGAGCGCCGCCGAGAGCCCGGTGAATCCCCCCCCGATGACGCAGACGTCGGCCCGCTCCTCTCCGCGGAGCGGCGCGTGGGCGGCCGCCGGCGTGCCGGTAGCCGCCCACAGCGAGCGGGGATGCTCCGACGTCACGAGCTCCCTCAGCGGGTGGCCGCCGCGGCCTCCGGCATCTTGTCCACCTTCACGGTGGGGTGCACCGCCGGCGAGTAGATCTCCAGAATTTCGAGGTCGTCGGTGCACTCGAGCTCGTTGTGCACGATGCCCGCGGGCTGCAGCACGCAGTCGCCCGGTCCGAAGGTGCGCTCGCCGACGCCCTCGTAGACGAACTTGATCGTGCCCTTGAGCACGTAGAACATCTGGAAGTCGCACTCGTGCCGGTGGAGCCCGGTGGTGTGCAGGTCGTGGGTGTCGCCGCCCTGCTTCACGCGGACGATGTGGGCGCGCATCTTGCCGTGGGTGGCGTCCGCGATGCCGAGGTCGCGGTACTCCATGAAGCTGCGGAGGCCGGGCTGGTAGACGGCGTCCTTGGCGTAGCTGGCGCTGAACTTCTGCTTGGGGTCGCTCATGTCAGATCTCTCCTCTCGGGATCAGACGGTGCGCTGCAGGAAGCCGGTGGTCAGTGGCCACGTGAGGTCGGCGTAGTAGGGCTGGAAGCCCGGGTTGTCGGGATGCCGGAAGCCGTGCTGGGCGTCGGAGAAGAAGTGCCACTCCACGAGCTTGCCGTTGGCGAGGAAGGCCTGCCAGAGCGGGCCCTGGATGGCCGGCGTGGCGATGTAGTCCTGGCCGGCCGCGAACACGAGGCTCGCGCACTGGAGCGTCTTCGCGAGGTGGAAGGCGTGCCGTGGGCGGTGCCCGGTCTCGGGCTCGTCGCGCACCGAGGGGTAGTAGAGCACGATGGCCTTCACCGACGGGTGATCGGCCGCGAACGGGATCAGCAGGCGCCCGCCCATGCAGTGGCCGATGCAGCCGGTGCGCGCCGGGTCGGTCCCCATGCGGTCGATCAGGTAGCGCCAGGCCTCGTCCATCTTGCCCAGGAACTCGTCGTCGCCGTGCTTGGCCTGCAGATCCGCGCCCATGCCGATGTGGGTGGTGCCCGCGATGCCGAACATGTTGAAGAGATCGGGGGCGAGCACGTCGAAGCCGAGGCACGCCAGCCGATAGGCGTCGATCTTGTAGTCCGCGGTCACCCCGTGGGCGTGGTGGACCATCAGGATGCCCGGCCGCTTGCCCGGCGCGTCGGGATGCGCCATGTACCCCGGAATGCCGTCCTGCTCCTGCGTGACCATCCGCGCCACGACGTTCATGGCCGCACCACGTCGTTCATGTCCGCTCCTTGATCGAGACCCGCCAGTGGATCCGGTCTTCTTCCGGCGGATAGTCGCCCGCCGCCTTGTGGTACGAGCACCGGTTGTCCCAGATCACCACGTCGCCCTTCCGCCACTTGTGCGTATAGCAGCCCTCGGGCCGGATCATGCGCTCGGTCAGCTCGTCGATCAACGCGTCGCTCTCCGCCGGCTCGAGCCCGTCGATGGAGAGGATCTTGCCCGGATCGAAGTAGAGGCCCCGGCGGCCCGTCTCCGGATGCGGGCGGACGATCGGGTGGCGGACCGGGATCCAGTCGCGGTCCTCCGGGTTCAGCAGCGCCGTCGCCTTCTTGCGCCCGCCGTAGGTGAAGGCGCCCGTGCGCCCCTCCAGGCGCTCCTTGAGCCGCGCGGGCAACGCGTCGTACGCCGCGTACATGCTGGCGAAGTGAGTGTCGCCGCCACGGCTCGGCACCGCGAGCGCGTAGAGCTGGGTGGCCTTGAAGGGCTCGGCGTCGTAGGCGCCGTCGGTGTGCCAGCCCTCCGCGCCGCGGCGGTAGATCGCCAGGTCGAGCGTCCCGTCGGCGCCGAACTTGTTCGCGCCGAGCAGCGTGATCTCGGGCCGCTCCGGATGCCGCGTCATCTTCGAGGGATGCGGCACGACCTCGCCGAAGCGCCGGCTGTAGGCCAGGAAGTCGTCGATCTCGAGCGTCTGCTCCGGCACCACCGCCACGTTGTGGTCGAGCCACGCCCGGTAGATCCGGGCGAAGCCGGCGTCGTCGAGCCGGCGCAGGTCCACGCCGCGGATCTCGACGCCGATCTGCGGGCCGAGCGGGCGGACCTCGATGGCGGCCGCCGTCATCCCCGCCCCGCGCCGCCCGGTCCCGCCAGCGCCGCCTTCACTCGCTCCGGGCGGAACGGGATCGTGCGGAGACGCACGCCCGTCGCGTCGAACACCGCGTTGGCCAGCGCCGCACCGACGGGCGTGGACGCGGCCTCGCCCGCGCCGAGGGGCGGCTGGTCCAGCCGCTGGATCACCTCCAGCTCGAGCCTCGGCACCTCCGGGAACGTGAGGATCGGGTAGCTCGCCCAGTCCACCGTGGTCACCCGGTCACGGTCGTAGGCGATCTCCTCGTGGAGCGCGCGCGACAGCGTCTGCAGGATGTTGCCCTCGAGCTGCGCCCGCACGCAGTCGGGATTGATCACGAGCCCGCAGTCCTGCGCGGCCACCACCCGGGTCACGCGGATCCTGCCGGTGGCGCGCTCCACCGCGACCTCCATCCCCATGGCCACGATGGTCTCCTCGTGCTTGTAGTGCACGTAGGCGAGCCCGCGCCCGGTCATCACCGCCGCGGCGCGGCGGTCCACCCGTCTGGGCGACGGGCGCGGCTGCCACCCCATGCGCGCGGCCACCTTCCGCAGCACCTCGATGCCACGTGGGTTGGTCAGGCGTCTCAGGCGGAACTCGAGCGGGTCCACGCGGGTCAGCGCCGCGATCTCGTCGGTGAACGACTCCACCGCGAAGGTGTTGGCGATCTTGCCCGGCGCCCGCAGCGGCGAGGTGCGGAGCGGCGCGTCGGCCACCCAGTGCACGACCGCGTTCAGGTTCGCCATCGTGTAGGGCGGGTCGATGTTCTGGTAGATGAGCCCGGTGGAGCGGCCCTGGGTCTGCGCGATCCCCGCCGAGTCCAGCGAGATCAGCGGGATGTTGGGGAGGTTGGCGGTGGCGATGGGCAGCCACGCCTGCGTCTCCCACGCCGCGATCTCGCCGTCCTTGTCGACGGCGGCGCGCAGGTCCAGCATCTGGGCCGGGCCCTTGGGATCGAGCCCGTGCTCCTCCTGGCGGCTCCACTGCACGCGCACCGGCCGTCCCACCGCGCGGGAGAGCAGCAGCGCTTCCAGCGCCGCGTCGTCCGCGCCGTTGGCCCCGTAGGAGCCCGCCCCGTCCAGGTAGATGACGCGCACCTTCGCCCGGTCGACCCCGAGCACGCGCGCGAACGTGTTCTGCAGCCCGTGCACGTTCTGCGACGAGCTCCACACGGTGACGCGATCCGCGCGCACGTCGGCCACCCCGCACGAGGGGCCGATCGAGCCGTGGGTCTGCATGGGCCACCGGTAGGAGGCGCTGAGGGTGCGCGTGCCGGCGGGCGGCGCGGTGAGCCCGGAGAGATCGCCGCGCTTGGCCACCTCCTGGTCGCGCTCGATCTTGCCGGCGCGCATCAGGTCGAACTCGTGCGCGTGGTCGGTGAGGCCGGGGCCCCCGCTCCACTGGGCCTTGATCGCCCGCGCGGCCCGGAGCGCATCCCACTCGCGCTCCGCCACCACCGCCAGGAAGCTCTGGACGCGCACCACGCGTGCGCCGCCGACGCCGGCGATCGACGACTCGTCCACGCTCTCGAGCGTGGCCCCGAGCGCGGGCGGGTGGATGACGCGCGCGTGCAGCATGCTCGGCAGCACCAGGTCTTGCAGGTAGCGATGGTGGCCGGTCACCTTCTCCGGCACGTCGGGCCGGGGGAGCGACTGGCCGATGAAGCGGAAGCGGTCGTGCGGCTTGAGCGGGGCCTGCGCGTCGATCTTCAGATCGAAGGTGCGACCGCCGATCAGCTCGCCGAAAGCCACCGAGCCGGCTCCATCCCTGGCGCGCACCACCCCGTCCGCCAGCTCCAGCTCGGCGGCGGGCCGTCCAAGGCGCGTCGCGGCCATGCCCAGCAGGGCCTGCCGCGCGGTGGCGGCGGCGCGACGGATCTGGACGCCGCCCCGGGCCACGCCGTAGCTGCCGCCGGTGCCGCCCTGGTTCGGCGTGAGCGCGGTGTCGCCCTCGATCATCGCGATGCGATCCGGCGCCAGATCGAGCTCCTCGCCCACCATCTGGCGGATGGCGATGCGAGAGCCGGTGCCGAGGTCCACCCGGCCCACGAAGATCGTGACGGTGCCGTCGCCCCGCACCGCGAGGTAGGAGTCGACCGCGTCGGGGGTCAGCGACTTGCCGAGGAAGCGGTCCGCGTCGGGGATCGACTGGGCGTGCGCGGGCGCGACCGCGCCGAGCCCGTCGCCGCCCAGGCGGACGATGAGGGCTCCGCCCGCCGCGAGGCCGGTGGCGAGGAAGGCGCGGCGCGAGAGCCGGGCCGCCATCTCAGCGCGCTCCCGGCGTGCGGCCCGATGCCCGCAGCACCGCGCGAATGACCCGCGCGTGGCTGCCGCAGCGGCAGAGGTTGCCGGCCAGCGCCTCGCGCACCTGCGGCTCGGTGGGGCGCGGCGTCCGGGCGAGGAGGGCGCGCGCGCTCATCACCATGCCCGCGGTGCAGTAGCCGCACTGGGCGGCCTGCTCGGCGATGAACGCGGCCTGCAATGGATCGGGACGCTCCGGCGAGCCGAGCCCCTCGATCGTGACCACCTCGGAGCCGGCCACCGAGCGGGCGGGTGCGATGCAGGAGCGCACCGCGCGACCGTCCACCAGCACCGTGCACGCCCCGCACTGGGCCAGCCCGCAGCCGAAGTGGGTGCCGGTCAGGGCCAGATCGTTCCGCAGCACGTACAGCAGCGGGGTGTCGGGATCGTCGGTCTCGACCTCCCGGGCCGTCCCGTTCACCTTGAGCGTCAGCTTGGCCATGTGCCCGCCTCCCGGATCATCATGCGCCCGCGGGCAACTAGTTACCGCGCCGGCCGGCGCGCGCGAGCCACTGCTGGTCGCGCGGCGAGGCACGGCGGGCGAGGCGGCGAGAGATCAGGCGGGTGGCGTCGTCCCACCGCTGGAGCGCCAGGTAGCACTGCACCATCGTCTCCTCGTAGATCTCCCACTGGGCGTGGCTGCCCCCGATGCGGTGCATCTCGGCCTCGACCGGCTCGAAGTGGCGCAGGGCACCCGCGTGGTCGCCCGCCGCGAAGGCGGCGGTGCCCAGCACGAGGGGCAGCACCACGCGGGCCGCGATCGGGTGGCCCTTGGCTCCGAGCGCGCGGAGGCCGTCCGCCTGCCGGTCCAGCGCGGCCTGGTCGCCGCACGCCGCGTAGGCGAAGGCGGCGTGCACCTCGCCGAAGAGGAAGCCGGGACGCGAGACCTTCTCGGCCAGGTCGGCGAGGGCGCGCCACGGCAGCGCGCCCCCCTCCGCGTCGAGCTTCAACCGCCAGAGCAGCGCGGTGCCGTCGGTCATGGCCGAGCGGGGGTTGCTCGAGGGCAGGATCTCGCGCTCGAAGATCTCCATCGCGTGCGCGTGGCGGCCGGCGTGCAGCGCGAACATCGCCTGGTGCCAGGCCATGTGGCAGTGGAACGAGGCGCGCCGGTCGTAGCCCGCCATCCACTCGTCGAGGAAGGCGGCGCCCGCCTCGCAGTCGAGGGTCTCGAGCGAGATGTGGGCGAGGTTGTGCGCCGCGTGAGCGTTCCGAGGGTACTTCTGCAGGGAAGCCTCCGAGAGCCGGCGCGACTCGTCGAAGCGGTCCACCTCGTGATAGGTGAAGGCGAGCGCGGACTGGTACCACCAGTCGTCACCGTAGGCGGGGGCCAGGCGCTCCATGAACGCGACCCGATACTCCTCTCGGTCGGCGGCGCCGGCCAGGGCGATCGCGCTGCTCACCTGGTTCACCAGCACCGCGTCGCGCGGGAAATCCTTCACGTGCTCGTCGGCCAGCGCGAAGCCCCGCGCGCTCTCGCCGCCCACGAAGGCGTCGAGGGCCTCCACGTGCTGGCGCTCACGCCTCGACGCGCCGCCCACCGTCTCCCGCGCGCGGGCCATCGCGGCGCGCGCGGCGGCGGCGTCGCCCGCGACGAGGGCCAGCAAGGCCCGGCCGGTGTGCGCCACCGCGAGGCCGGGGTCGGCCTCCACCGCCTGGGCGAGCCGCGTCTCGCCCTCGGGGCCATAGGCCAGCAGGTGGTCCATGCCGTCCTGGAAGCGCTCGAAGGCGACGGACGAGTCGGTGGTGACGGTCAGGCCGTAACGGTCGGTGAACGCCATGGCAAGGGTCCTCAGACGAGCAGGGTCAGGGGCTCCTCGATCAGGTCCGCGAGCGCGCCCAGGAAGCGGGCGCCGCGAGCGCCGTCGAGAGCCCGATGGTCGCAGGAGAGGGTGAGCACCATCGTCGGCTGCACCGCGGGCTTGCCGTCCACGGGGATCACGCGATCGGTGATGCGCCCCACGGCCAGGATCGCGGCCTGGGGCGGGTTGACGATGGCGCTGAACGCGTCCACGCCGTACATGCCGAGGTTGCTGATCGTGAAGACGCCGCCCTGGATATCGGCCGGCCGCAGCTTGCCGGCCTGCGCGCGCGCCACCAGGTCCTCGCGCCGCGCCGCGATCTCCTTGAGGCCGAGGGTGTCGGCCCGGTGGATCACCGGCACCACGAGTCCGTCCTCCAGCGCGACCGCGAGGCCCACGTTGACGTCCGGGTGCCGCTCGATCACGCCGTCCCTCCACGAGACCGCCACGCGCGGATGCTGCACGATGGCCGCCGCCACCAGCTTGATCAGGAGGTCCGTGTACGTGATGCGAACGCCGGTCTGGGCGCGCGCCTTGTCGAGCCACGCCCCGAGCCGCGCGACGGCGACCTCGCGCACCAGGAAGAAGTGCGGCGCGCTGGTCCACGACGCGGCCATCCGCTCCGCCATCACCCGCCACACCGTTCCCACCTTCTCCTGGGACGCAGCGTCCTCCACTCCCCTCCGAGGAATCCCGCCCCCCTCTCCCGCGGCGACACCCTCTCCCCTCTGGGGAGAGGGCAGGGTGAGGAGCGCGGAGGTGAGGGGCGCGGAGGTGAGGGGCCCGGTGCCAGTGGGCTCCGCCGCCGCCGGCACATCCATCGCCAGCACCGCCCCCTCGGGCCCCGATCCCTTCAGCGCGCGCAGATCGATCCCGCGCTCCGCGGCGAACCGCCGCGCCTTGGGCGACGCCGCGACGATCGTCCCCGGCCCGCCGTTGCCCGCCGTGGCGACGGTGCGCCGGCTCTCCACGTACGCGAGGACGTCGGCCTTCTCGATCTTGCCGCTCGCGGTGCGGACGTGCGCGAGGTCGACGTTGTGCGCCTCGGCGACTTTGCGGGCGAGTGGGGAGGCCTTGATGCGGTCAGACGTGGGCCCCTCACCCTGCCCTCTCCCCTGAGGGGAGAGGGTGGGAACGGCGCCGCTCCCCTGAGGGGAGAGGGTGGGAACGGCGCCGCTCCCCTGAGGGGCGAGGGTGCCGGAACGGCCCCCCTGAGGGGAGAGGTTGGGAGAGGCGGAGTCGGCGATGATGGCGATGGTGTGGCCGACCGGGACCACGTCTCCTTCTTGCGCGGTGACGTCTTGCAGGATGCCGGAGGCGGGGGCCTCCAGCTCGACCGTGACCTTGTCGGTCTCGATCTCGGCGATCGGCTCGCCCTTGCGGACCATGTCGCCGGGCGCCTTGATCCAGCGCAGGAGCTTGCCGGTCTCCTGCGCCAGCTCCAGCGCCGGCATGATGACGTTGGCGGGCATCGGTCTAGGCTCGCCCCTCACCCTGCCCTCTCCCCGGAGGGGAGAGGGTGGAGATCGTCGTGCCCGGAGGGGAGAGGGGGATCAGCGGCGACACAACGCCCTCGCGGCCTCGAAGACGGTCTGCTCCGACGGGACCGTGAGGTCCTCGAGCACCGGTGAGAACGGCACCGGCACGTCCATGGCACCCATACGCTTGACCGGAGCATCCAAGTAGTAGAAGGCGCCTTCTCCGATCACGGAGGCGATCTCGGCGGTCACCCCGTAGCGCTCGTAGCCCTCGTCCACCACCAGCGCGCGAGAGGTCTTCCTCGCCGAGTCGATCAGGGCCTGCTTGTCGAGCGGCCACGTGGTGCGCGGATCGATCACCTCCGCGCTGATCCCGACATCCTCCAGAAGCTTTGCGGCCCCCAGAGACACCGGGACCATGCTGCTGGTGGCCACGATCGTGACGTCGCGGCCCGCGCGCTTCACCTCCGCGACCCCGAACGGGATCGTGTAGTCGCCCTCGGGCACCGGGCCCTTCACCCGGTACATCATCTTGTCCTCGAAGATCACCACCGGGCTGTCGTCGCGGATGGCGGTCTTCATGAGCCCCTTGGCCTCGTAGGGCCCGGAGGGCAGCGCCACCTTGAGGCCGGGCACGTGGCTCACCCACGCGTGGAGCGACTGCGAGTGCTGCGCGGCGGAGCGGCGGGTGGCCCCGAGCGTGGTGCGGAAGACGATCGGCACCTTGATCTTGCCGCCCGACATGTAGTGGGCCTTCGCGGCCTGGTTGACCATCTGGTCCATGGTGAGGGTGATGAAATCGCCGAACATCACGTCCACCACCGGTCGCATGCCGGTCATGGCCGCGCCCACCCCGATGCCCGCGTAGCCCGGCTCCGAGATCGGGGTGTCGATCACGCGGTCGGTGCCGAACTCCTGCACCAGCCCCACCAGGGTCTTGAACGGATGGCCGGCCTCGGCCACGTCCTCCCCGATGAGGAACACGCGCGGGTCGCGCCGCATCTCCTCCGCGATGGCTTCCTTGACCGCCTCGCCGTACGTCAGCTCTCGCTCGCTCATGCCTCTCTCCTGACCGTTCTGTTCCGCAGCTATTCGATGACGCGGTCCGCCCGGACCAGCAGGGCCTGCGGCACGGTCAGCCCCATGCGCCGCGCGGTCCCCGCGTTGATCCGCAGCGAGATCCGGCTCACCTGCTCGATCGGCAGCCGGCTCGCATCGGCTCCTTTCAGGATCTTGTCCACGAACGTGGCCATGCCCTTGAAGCTCTCGAACACCCCGGCTCCATAGCTTGCGAGCCCGCCCACGTCGGTGAACTCGTCCCAGCCGAACAGGGCCGGGATCCGCGCGTGGGTCGCGAAGTCCGCGATCTCCTGCCGGCGCGCGAGGGTGAGCGAGTCCGGGAACACCAGCATGGCGTCCGGCCGACTGGCCCGGATCTCGCCCAGCACGCGGGTCAGGTCCGCCGGCGTCCGGGCCAGATGGCGCGTGATGGTCGCGCCCACCCGGCGAGCGGCCTCCTCGGTCACCCGGTACTCGGCGAGCTCGCCCGCGTGCTCGGGATTCGAGAGCAGGGCCATCCGGGTGGCCTGCGGCACCAGCTCCTTGAGCACCTCGACCCGCTTGGCCGACAGCTCCAGCGCCATGAACGTGATGCCGGTCATGTTGCGCCCCGGGCGGCCCAGGCTGTCCGCGAACCCGGCCGCCACCGGATCGCCGCTGTAGGCGAACACCACCGGCACCTTCGCGGCGGCGCCCTTCAGATAGCCGACGGTCGGGCCGCGCGAGGCCAGCACGTCGAGGCGCTCGGCCAGGAGCTCGTCCACCAGTGCGGGGATCTTCGTGAAGTCACCGTTCGCGAAGCGCGGGCTCACCACGAAGGTCTTGCCCTCGGCGTGACCGAGCTCGACGAGCCCGACACGCAGCCGGTCGAGCCCCACGTCCGGCCGGCCGATGTAGGACACCCAGCCGATCCGGCCCGGGGTGGCCGTGGCGGGGCGCTGGGCCCATGCGCGCGAGGCGAAGAGCGCGGCCAGGCCGGGGGCCAGCGCGAGCACGCGCCGCCGGGACACGCCACCGCGGACCGGTCCCGCCTGCGCCATGGCCCTCCCGCCGCCGCGGACCCCGGTGGCCGTCATCGGCTGCCTATCCTATCCCAATCATCCCGCCTCGGCATGAGGACCGGAGGGCCGGCGCGGAACCTTCGCGGCGGAGCTCGGTTATACTGCCGCAACCATTCACCCTCCGGAGGGGACCACCATGAAGCGCGCCGCAACGACGCTCGCCCTATCGCTGATCGTCTCGATGATCGTGGTGGCCTGCGCCTCGATGTCGGGCGGAGGTCGGGACCTGGTGGCCCGCGGCGTCCAGGCCCAGGGCGGCCCCGAGGCCCTCGCCGCGGTCAGGACGATCTCGCAGAAGGCCACCGTGCGCTACTGGGAGCCCGAGCAGTCCGCGGTCGCCGGCGGCGAGATGCCCTTCGCCAACGAGTCCGCGCTGGAGATGGTCACCGACGTGAGCGCGCGCTCCAGCCGCCTGGACTGGGTGCGCAAGCTCGAGTACCCGGCGCCGCGCACGTTCACGTTCAGCGAGATCGTCACCGCCGAGGCCGGCTACGTGGCCGGCATCGACAGCGCCGGGCGCAACAAGCAGAGCCAGGAGTCGAATCCGCCCGCCCACAGCATGTCGGGCCTC
>Ga0207690_10001919_pt1 | contig 12761 bp, 9 predicted proteins | sample KBSC23metaG_FD_184315 | JGI IMG/M metagenome (GOLD analysis project Ga0207690, IMG submission 184315) | Corn rhizosphere microbial communities from Kellogg Biological Station, Michigan, USA - KBS C2-3 metaG (SPAdes) (version 2) | ecosystem: Host-associated > Plants > Roots > Rhizosphere > Soil ...
CCATCGCCTCGAACGAGGTGTCGCGGCCGAAGCCCATCGCATCGGCGCGAGCGGTATCGAAGCGCGCCGGCCAGCTCTGCACGATGGCCTTGATGCGCGCGTCCGGCTCCCAGCGGATGCGCGTGACCGGTGCGTCGCCGGCTACCTTACGCATCGCCTCGACCATCTCGCCCACGCGCACCGTGATGCCCGGCAGGTTCAGCGAACGGCGGTTGCCCCACGCCGAAGCCGGCAACGTGTACGCATGCAGCAGCGAGGCCACCACCTGACGCGGCGAAGCGAGCCACAGTTCGGTCTCGGCCTCCACCGGGCAGATCGCTTCCTCACCAGCCAGGGGCTCGCGGATGATGCCGGACGCGAAGCTTGATGCCGCACCGTTCGGCTTGCCTGGACGCACTGATACCGTCGGGATGCGCACCGCGCGGCCGTCGATGTAGCCCTTGCGCGAATACTCGCCGACCAGGAATTCGCCCATCAGCTTCTGCACGCCGTACGAGGCCTGCGGCGTGGCCGCCGTGTCGTCCGTCACCACAGCGGGCAGTTGGCCGCCGAATACCGCCACCGAGCTGGCAAACAGCACACGCGGCGCACGGCCGGTCTTGGCCTGCTGCGCACGCAGCGCGTCGAGTAGCGCGCGCGTGCCGTCCAGGTTCACACGCATGCCGAGGTCGAAATCGGCCTCGGCGGTGCCGCTCACCACGGCGGCCAGGTGGAACACGCCGCCCACCTTGTCGTCGATCACCTGGGCGATCAGCGCAGGGTCGGACGCATCACCGGTTACGTAGCGCACGCGCGGGTCGGCAATCTGGCCGGCCACCTGATCGAGCACGATGAAGGTCTCGACCGGCTGGACGGTGCCGTCGGGGCCGGGCAGGCCGGGCTGCTGGAGCAAAGCCGCCAGCACGCGCTGGCCCAGGAAACCGGCGCCGCCGGTGATGACGATGTTCATGGTGTCTCCTTTGTGCTGGCCCGGCGCCATGTGTCTGATCGCCTGGGCGTCTGGTGAAAGCCCTGAAGCTCGGCCTAGGGTAAACGTGGATGAAGCTCTACGACTCAACTTGTATGATGACACGACGAATTTACGCTTGCCAAGCCATCCACGCCACCATGTTTGAACGACTCGACGCCGCGCCTTCCCTGTCCGACCGCGTGGCCCAGACCCTGATGGACAAAATCGACGCCGGCGAATTACGCCGCGGCGAGCGCATGCCGTCTGAAACCGTGCTCGGCCAGGAATTCGGCGTGAGCCGGACGGTGATCCGCGAAGCGATTTCGCGCCTGCGCCACGAAGGCGTGGTCGAGGCGCGTCAGGGCAGCGGCGTGTACGTCACGCAGCAGGCCGGGCTGAAGCCGCTGCGCATTGATGCGGCGCAGGCGGGGTCCATCGACGCCGTGCTGCACATCATTGAACTGCGCCGTGCGCTCGAAGCCGAGGGCGCTGCATTGGCCGCCCAGCGCCGCACCGATGCGCAAATGATCGAAATCGACGCTGCGCTCGACGGCATCGATGCCGCCGTGGCGGCCGGCGGCGACGGCGTGGCCGCCGACCTGCGCTTTCACTACGCGATTGCTGCGGCCAGCGGCAACCCGTTTCTGGTGCAGGCGCTGACGTTCTTCGGCCAGTACCTGGAAGAGGCGATTGGCGTGACGCGCAGCAATGAAGCGCGCCGCGAAGACTTCGCCCGCCAGGTGCGCGACGAGCACCGCGCGATGGTCGAGGCCATCCGCAACCATGACGCACTGGCTGCGCGCAATGCCGCGCAGACCCACATGTTCAATGCCGCACGTCGCCTGGCCGAGGGCCGCGATGACACGGCACAAGGTTAATTTCAGGAGTTGTTCATGACGCAATCGACGGCTGACAAAAAGGTCGGCGTGATCGGCCTTGGCGCCATGGGTTTAGGCATCGCCAAGACCCTGCGCAGCCACGGCTACACCGTGCATGCGTGCGACGCGCGCCCCGGCGCCGCTGCCGATTTTGCCAAGGAAGGCGGTGTCGCCTGCGCAACGCCCGCCGAAGTGGCCGCCGGCGTGGACGTGGTCGTCTCGGTGGTGGTCAATGCGGCCCAGACTGAAGCCGTGCTCTTCGACGAGAACGGCGCCGCCGCTGCCATGCGGCCCGGCAACACCTTCATCATGTGCTCCACGGTGGACCCGAACTGGTCGATCGCGCTCGAAGCACGCTTGGGGCAAAGCGGCATCCTGTACGTGGATGGCCCGATCTCGGGCGGCGCCGCCAAGGCCGCCTCGGGCCAGATGACGATGATGACCTCGGCCACGCCCGAGGCGTATGCGGCTGCAGGCCACGTGCTTGACGCCATGGCTGGCAAGGTCTATCGCCTGGGCGACAAGGCCGGCGCGGGCAGCAAGGTGAAGATCATCAACCAGCTGCTGGCTGGCGTGCACATCGCCGCTGCGGCGGAAGCCATGGCCCTGGGCCTGCGCGAAGGTGTGGAAGCGTCTGCACTGTACGAGGTCATCACCAACAGTGCCGGCAACAGCTGGATGTTCGAAAACCGCATGGCCCACGTGCTGGCCGGCGATTACACGCCGCTGTCCGCCGTCGACATCTTCGTCAAGGACCTGGGCCTGGTGCTCGATACCGCGCGCGCGACCAAGTTCCCATTGCCACTGGCCGCCACCGCGCACCAGATGTTCATGCAGGCGTCCACGGCCGGCTACGCCAAGGAAGACGATTCCGCCGTCATCAAGATCTTCCCGGGCATCACGCTGCCGGAGGGCAAATCGGCATGAGCACTGCTCAGATTTCTCGCCCTGTCCTCGGCTGCATCGCTGATGACTTCACCGGCGCAACCGACCTCGCCAACATGCTCGTGCGCGCGGGTATGCGCACCGTGCAGACCATCGGCGTGCCGGGCGCTGGCGACGAGGCCATCGCGGCCGGCGCGGATGCCATCGTCGTCGCGCTGAAGTCGCGCACCATTCCAGCAGCGGACGCCGTGCAGCAATCGCTCGCCGCGCTGCAGTGGCTGCGCGCGCAAGGCTGCTCGCGCTTCTTCTTCAAGTACTGCTCGACCTTCGACTCCACTGATGCCGGCAACATCGGCCCCGTGGCCGAAGCGCTGATGGCGGAGCTCGGCACCGATTTCACGCTCGCGTGCCCGGCGTTTCCGGAGAACGGCCGCACGATCTTCCGTGGCCACTTGTTCGTGGGCGACGTGCTGCTCAACGCGTCGGGCATGGAGCACCACCCGCTTACGCCGATGCGCGATCCGAACCTCGTGTCGGTGCTTGCGCGCCAGAGCTCGGGCAAGGTCGGTCTGCTGCGTTACGACGCGGTGATGCGCGGCGCGCAAGCTGCTCGCGATCAGGCGCAGCAACTGCGCGCCGATGGCGTGAAGCTGGCGATTGCCGATGCGATCTCCAACGATGACCTGATCGTGCTGGGCGAGGCATTTGCCGATCTGCCGCTACTGACGGGCGGCTCGGGTCTGGCGCTTGGCTTGCCGGCGCAATACCGCCGCGCCGGGCTCATCACCGAGCATGGCGATGCCGCGCGTCTGCCGAGCGTGGCCGATTCGGCCATCGTGTTGTCGGGCAGCTGCTCTCGCGCGACGAACGCGCAGGTGGCGCATTGGCGCGCGTCGCGTCCGGCGTTCCAGGTGGATCCGCTGGCGCTGGCCGAAGGCCAGCCGGTGGTGGTCGATGCGCTCGATTTTGTGCACCGCCACGCGGGCGAGACGGTGCTGGTGTACGCCACCAGCGCGCCGGAACAGGTCACGCGCGTGCAGCAGACGCTGGGCGTGGAACGCGCCGGCAAGCTGGTCGAAGAGGCGCTGGGCCGCATCGCTCGCGCGCTGCATGCCGATGGCGTGCGCCGTTTCGTGGTGGCCGGCGGCGAGACCTCGGGCGCCGTGGTGCAAGCACTCGACGTGCGCGCGCTGCGCATCGGCCCGCAGATCGATCCGGGCGTACCTTGGACGGCCACCGTGGACGATGATCCCGTCGCGCTCGCGCTGAAGTCCGGCAACTTCGGTACCGTCGATTTCTTCGAGAAGGCGCTCGCGCAACTGACGCAAGCCACGACGGAGCCGGTCGCATGAGCGCCGCCAATGAAAACGCGCTGCGCGAAGAGATCGCACGCGTGGGCCAGAGCCTGTACGCGCGCGGCTACACCGTCGGCACGGCGGGCAACATCAGCGCGCGCCTGCCCGACGGCTGGCTGATCACACCCACCGACGCATGCCTCGGCACGCTGGACCCGGCGCGCATCGCCAAGGTCAGCACGGCGGGCGAGTGGGTCAGCGGCGACAAGCCGTCGAAGACGCTCGCCCTGCATCGCGGCATCTACGACCGCAATGCCGACGCGCACGCCGTGGTGCACACGCATTCGACGCATCTGGTGGCGCTCACGCTGGCCGGCGTCTGGCACCAGGCCGACGTGCTGCCGCCCATCACGCCGTACTACGTAATGAAGGTCGGCCACGTGCCCCTCATCGCCTATCAACGCCCGGGGCATCCGGATGTCGCCGCCCAGATTGCCGCACTGGCCACGGACGTGCGTGCCGTGTTGCTGGATCGGCTGGGCCCCGTGGTGTGGCACGGCTCGGTGTCGAACGCGGCCTACGCCCTGGAAGAACTGGAAGAAACCGCAAGGCTTTGGCTGATGACGGAGCCAAAGCCCGCACCGCTGTCCGACGCGCAGATCGACGAGCTGCGACAGACATTCGGGGCCCGCTGGTAGCGTTCGCTGCACGGCCCACATAAAACCTACATCGGAGACCACATGACTACCTCCACCGCCACCACGGCGGCGCTGCCTGCGCACGCCGTTTCAAAGGAAGACAGCGTCTACGCACGCGTGTCGCGCCGCATCGTTCCGCTCATCATGTTGTGCTACGTGGTCGCGTATCTCGACCGCGTGAACGTCGGCTTCGCCAAGCTGCAGATGTCGCAGGCGCTGAATTTTTCCGAGACGGTGTACGGCTTGGGTGCCGGCATCTTCTTCATCGGCTACTTCCTCTTCGAGGTGCCGAGTAACCTGCTGATGAACAAGATCGGCGCGCGCATCTGGATCGCGCGGATCATGATCACGTGGGGGCTGATCTCGGGCGCGTTCGCCTTCGTGCAGACGCCCACGCAGTTCTACGTGATGCGCTTCCTGCTGGGCCTGGCGGAAGCAGGCTTCTACCCCGGCATCATCCTGTACCTGACGTACTGGTATCCGTCGCACCGCCGCGCGCGCATCGTGGCGCTGTTCATGGCGGCGATTCCGATCTCGGGCATCTTCGGCAACCCGCTGTCGGGCTGGATCATGAGCGCGTTTCATGGAACAGGCGTGGGCGGCGGCTGGCAGGGCTGGCAGTGGATGTTCATGATCGAGGCGATTCCCGCCGTGCTGGTCGGCTTGCTGGTGCTGTGGAAGTTCGATGACAGCATCCGCAAGGCCAAGTGGCTGTCGGAAGACGACAAGCAACTGCTGGAAGCCAACATCGCCGCAGACAACAAGGGCAAGACCGAACACCCCGGCATCGGCAAGGTGTTCTCCGACCCGCGCGTGTGGATGATGAGCCTGATCTACTTCGCCTTCGTGATGGGCCAGTATGGGCTGACCTTCTGGATGCCGACGCTGGTGAAGAATGCCGGTGTGAAGGACACCTTCATGGTGGGCCTGCTCTCCGCCATTCCGTATGTCTGCGCGGCGATCACGATGGTGTTGATCGGCCGCAGCGCCGATGCGCGCCGCGAGCGACGCTGGCATCTGGTCGTGCCGGCGCTCATGGGTGCCGTCGGTTTTGCGGTGGTGGCTACGGCGGGCAATAACGTGACGCTGTCGATCGTCTTCCTGTCGCTGGCCGCCGCTGGGGTGCTGACCTGTGCGCCGTTGTTCTGGTCGCTGCCGACCGCATTCCTGCAAGGCACGGCCGCCGCCGCCGGCATTGCTGCCATCAACTCCGTCGGCAACCTGGCCGGTTTCGTGAGCCCATATATGATCGGTGCGCTCAAGGACATGACCGGCAGCACGGCGACCGGCATGTATGCACTGGCGGGTGTGCTGGTGCTCGGCTGCATTGCCGTGTTGCGTACGCCGCCAAAGTTGGTCAACAAGTAACACCGTAGACGTAAGGATTTGCCATGCCGCGCTTTGCCGCCAACCTGTCCATGATGTACCAGGAGCACGCGTTCCTCGACCGCTTTGCCGCTGCGGCAAAGGACGGCTTCGAGGGCGTGGAATTCCTCTTCCCCTACGACTTCGATAAGGCCGAGATTCGTACGCGCCTCGACGATGCTGGCCTTACGCAGGCGCTGTTCAATGCCCCGCCGGGCGACTGGGCTGGCGGTGAGCGCGGCATTGCCTCGCTGCCGGGTCGGGAGGCCGAATTCAAGCGCGGCATTGCGACGGCGCTGGAGTATGCGCAGGTGCTCGGCAACACGCGCCTGCATGTGATGGCGGGTTTGCTGCCTGCCGATGCTGACCGCGCACGCCATCACGCCACCTACGTGAACAATGTCGCCTACGCCGCGCGCGAGGCTGCCGGCGCGGGCATCACCATCGTGCTCGAGCCGATCAACACGCGCGACATGCCGGGCTTCTTCCTCACGCATCAGGCGCAGGCGCATGCGGTCTGCAAGGAAGTCGGTGCGCCCAATTTGAAGGTGCAGTTCGATCTGTACCACGCGCAGATCATGGAGGGTGATCTGTCGGTCAAGCTCAAGCAATATGTTGATGGAGTCGGTCACGTGCAGATTGCCGGCGTGCCAGACCGCCATGAGCCGGACGCGGGCGAGCTCAACTACCCGCACCTTTTCGCGCTGCTGGATTCGCTCGGCTATGACGGCTGGGTGGGCTGCGAATACCGCCCGCGTGCGGGTACGAGCGAGGGGCTCGGCTGGCTTAAGCGTTGGCGCGAAAGCCAGCGCTGATTGGCGTCACCCCAAACAGAAACGGCCGGAACTGCATGTGCAGTCCGGCCGTTTTTCTTTGCGCGTCGCTTACGACTTGCCAGTCGTAATGGAGTGGGCGCCGATTGCCGGGGATCAGGCGCCCAGGCGGGCTGCGTCCGTACCCAGCGAGCGCGACGTCGGCAGTCGGCCGTACGCAGGCAGTTCTGCCTTGCGGGTGGCGGCGTCCAGTTGCATGCCGATGGCGTCGGCGGCGTGTGCTGCCGTTGCGCCAGTGCCGACCACGAGGCGATAACCACCGCCGCGCACCGTCTGGATCAGGCCGTCGCAGGGCGTACCGGCCAGCGCCACGCGCAGCTTGCGCACGTGCACATCGACCGTGCGCTCACCCACGAACACATGGTTGCCCCACACGCGGTCCAGCAGTTGCGTGCGCGAATGCACGCGTTGCGGATGCGCGACGAGAAAGTGCAGCAGGCGGAATTCGAGCGGACTGAGCGGAATGGCGCGCGGGCCGGTGTCCGTCTGCGCGGTCACGCCCAGCGTGAGCGGATCGAGGCGCAGGCCATTGACTTGCAGGATGTCGTCGCCATGCTGATGCGGTGCGCGGCGGCGTACCACGGCGCGGATGCGAGCATGCAGTTCGCCCGTGTCGCACGGTTTGACGACGTAATCATCGGCACCGGCGTCGAGCGCGGCAATCTTGGCGCGCGCGTCGCCATGACGAGACAACACGATGACCGGCAGGCCGCGCGTCTGCATGTTGGCGCGCAAGGCCAGCAGCATGTCGATCGACTCGCGCTCGGGCCATGTCCACTCCATCAGCAGCAGTTCGGGCATGGCGGCCTGGATGGCGGCCTGCGCCTGGCCAGGATGGCCGACCCGTTGAACATCGTGACCACCATCGCGCAGGGAAAACGACAGACGCTCCCCCTCTGCCTGGTCTTGTTCGACCAGCAAGATCTGAATACCCACGTGTAATACCTCCCGTCTAACCAGCCGACACACTCCGGCGAGCAGCCTCACGGCTGCGCTCTGCTGTCTGCGGTGCGCGTTGTTATGAGTGCCATGCGGGCCATTGCGCGTGGGCTCGCATGTCGTTGTTGCGGGCGCTGTTGCCGGGCCGGATGGGCCTTGCGCGGATCGTCATGCTGCTGTTCCCGTCGACGATCGTCAGCGGAGCCTCCTGGGTGGTGGTGTCCAGGGTGGTCCTGAGAAAAGGCCTGCAAACCCCTCGGTGCCTGTCGCAGCGCGCCGGACCATGCAATCGTTTGCACAGTCTGCGGCGTGGCTTGCGCGCAATCCGAGCCGGCGCCCCCCCGAGCGCCGGGAAAGTAGGGATCCCCCACCTCCGTTGGCATTAGGCTTGTTGGCCCTTTCCCGTTTCCTCTTGTCATGAACCCTCCTCTGGCTCAGAGAGAAGTGATTCCGTTTTGCCGGATTATAAGAATCCCATCGGGATTCGTCACGCAGGATTTTTAAAATTTGGAAATTCATTCCAATCGGCCCGCTTTGGAATGCTGCGGTTGACACGTGCGGTTCACAAAGCTATGCCAGGCAACGCTCTTGGCCGATAGCATGCCGGCGATGATTCATACTGGGCATAAATGCATGATGATTATGCTCGCGCTGGCATAATGATCATTCTCATGTGTTCGTCGGTATTTTTTACAATGAAAATGAATTGCAAAAAATCAATTGGTCTATTTTGTGGAAAGGGGTAATTCGCGCGATTTAAAACTTTAGGATTACTGCCTGTTGTTTAGGCAATCACCCGGAGTTGGGCGCAAAAAAGCCCGCGCAAGGCGGGCTTTTTCGTACCGATGAAGTGAGCGTCAGCCTTCCAGGCGCGCCTCCAGGCGGGCCTTGGCGTCCGGCAGTGCCTGCGGCAGGCCCTGCGCCAGTTGCGTAAACAGCTGGTCGTGCAGCGCCAGTTCTTGCTTCCACGCGGCGGCGTCCAGTGAAATCACCTTGGCGAACTGCTCGGCCGTGAAGTTCAGGCCGTCCCAGCTCAGTTCTTCATAGCGTGGCGACACGCCAAAGACGTGCTCGTCGCCCTGAGCGTGGCCTTCGATGCGGTCGATCATCCACTTGAGCACACGCATGTTCTCGCCGAAGCCCGGCCACACGAACTTGCCGTTCTCGTCCTTGCGGAACCAGTTCACGCAGAAGATCTTCGGCAACGTGGCGCCGCTCTTGGCAAGCTGGTCGCCCACCTTGAGCCAGTGCGCGAAGTAGTCAGCCATGTTGTAGCCGCAGAACGGCAGCATGGCGAACGGGTCGCGGCGCACCACGCCTTGCTGGCCGGCAGCGGCGGCGGTGGTTTCCGAGCCCATCGTGGCGGCCATGTACACGCCTTCGGTCCAGTCGCGCGCTTCGGTGACGAGCGGCACGGTGGTCGAGCGGCGGCCGCCAAAGATGAACGCATCAATGGGTACGCCGGCCGGGTTGTCCCATTGCGGATCGATCGACGGGCATTGCGCGGCCGGTGCCGTGAAACGCGAGTTCGGGTGCGCGGCCTTGCGGCCGGTTTCCTTGGCGATCTCTGGCGTCCAGTCCTGGCCCTGCCAGTCGGTCAGGTGCGCGGGCGGCGTGTCGGTCATGCCTTCCCACCACACATCGCCGTCGTCCGTCAGCGCGACGTTGGTGAAGATGACGTTTTCCTTGAGCGTCGCCATGGCATTGAAGTTGGTCTTCTCGCCCGTGCCCGGTGCCACGCCAAAGAAGCCGGCTTCCGGGTTGATGGCGTACAGACGCGTCTGGCCGTTGGCGTCGGGGCGCGGCTTGATCCAGGCGATGTCGTCGCCGATGGTCGTCACCTTCCAGCCGTTAAGGCCGGCGGGCGGAATCAGCATCGCAAAGTTGGTCTTGCCGCAGGCCGACGGGAAGGCGGCGGCCACGTGGTACGTCTTGCCCTCGGGCGAGGTCACGCCCAGGATCAGCATGTGCTCAGCCAGCCAACCCTGGTCACGGCCCATGGTGGAGGCGATCCGCAGCGCGAAGCACTTCTTGCCCAGCAGCGCGTTGCCGCCGTAGCCCGAGCCGAACGACCAGATTTCGCGCGTTTCCGGGAAGTGCACGATGTACTTGGTCGGGTTGCACGGCCACGGTACGTCTTTTTCGCCGGCGGCGAGCGGCTTGCCGACCGTGTGCACGCACGGCACGAAGTCGCCGTCGGTGCCCAGCACGTCATACACCGCGCGGCCCATGCGGGTCATGATGCGCATGTTGACGGCCACGTACGGGCTGTCCGACAACTCCACACCGATGTGCGCGATCGGCGAGCCCAGCGGGCCCATCGAAAACGGCACTACATACAGCGTGCGACCGCGCATGCTGCCGTCAAACAGGCCGTTCAGCGTCTGGCGCATCTCAGCCGGGGCGGTCCAGTTATTGGTCGGGCCGGCGTCTTCCTTCTTCTGCGAGCAGATGAACGTGCGGTCTTCCACGCGCGCCACATCCGACGGGTCGGACAGCGCCAGGAACGAGTTCTTGCGCTTGGCCGGGTTGAGCTGCTTCATCGTGCCGGCTGCCACCATCTCGGCGCACAGGCGGTCGTATTCTTCTTGCGAGCCGTCGCACCAGACGATGCGGTCCGGCTTGGTGAGCGCTGCCACCTCGCCCACCCACGCGATCAGGCGCGGGTGTTTGACGTACTCGGGCACGTTCAATGCAGGCACGCCCTGCATCACGGGTTGATTCATGACCAAAACTCCAATGGAAGTGAAAAAGAAATTGGCGGCAGATCAGCACGGGAGTCACAACCAGGGCGCTCAGCAGCGCGGTGGAAAGCGATCGACGACACATGGCAGGCAGGCCGGATCAGCGATTTCCAGAGGAAGGGGCAACGCAGGCGGAGGGACGATAGCCGTGCTGATTTCACATTCAGTTACAAAGCGGTGCGCTGACGGAACGTGGGTTTTTCCGGGCAGCGGGGGCCGCGTGCGCTAAAGTGGCGGGACCGAGGTCAACAGACCCTAGAACAAGGACTCGTCACCAGCGGGGCTGCGCAAATTGCGTGCCCGCGGCGGGCAATTCCAAACGTCGACACCGATTGTTGCCAACAGCGGTCGTGCGACGAGGGATGGGAAGAATACCACCGCGAGGGATCGCTGTTTTTTGCTGCGCACCATTGTTCGAAGTGAGATGTCGATGAAGATTGCCGTACTGGACGACTACCAAGACGCCGTTCGCAAGCTGGATTGCTTCAGCTTGCTGCAGGATCACGAAGTCAAAGTGTTTAACAACACCGTCAAAGGCGTGGGTCAATTGGCCGCACGCGTGGCGGACGTTGAAGCCATCGTGCTGATCCGGGAGCGCACGCGTGTGACGCGTCAGTTGCTCGATCGCCTGCCCAAACTCAAGATCATCAGCCAGACGGGGCGCGTATCGCGCGATTCCGGCAGCCATATCGACCTGGATGCCTGTACCGACAAGGGCGTGGTCGTGCTGGAAGGGAAAGGCTCGCCGGTGGCGCCGGCCGAGCTGACCTGGGCCTTGGTGATGGCCGCGCAGCGCCGCATTCCGCAATACGTGGCGAGCCTCAAGCACGGTGCATGGCAGCAGTCGGGGCTGAAATCCACCACGATGCCGCCCAATTTCGGCATCGGCCGTGTGTTAAAGGGCCAGACGCTGGGCATCTTCGGCTACGGCAAGATCGGTCAACTCGTGGCGAGCTACGGCCGCGCCTTCGGCATGAATGTGCTGGTCTGGGGCCGCGAGGGTTCGCAGGAGCGTGCCCGTGCCGACGGCTGCGCCGTGGCGGAATCGAAGGACGCGCTGTTCGAGCAGTCCGACGTGCTGTCCGTCCACCTGCGCCTGAACGACGAGACGCGCGGCATCGTGACGGTGGCCGACCTCACGCGCATGAAGCCGACCTCCCTTTTCGTCAACACCAGCCGCGCCGAACTGGTGGAAGAAAACGGCCTGGTGACCTCGCTCAACCGCGGGCGCCCGGGCATGGCCGCCATCGACGTGTTTGAAACGGAACCCATCTTGCAGGGCCACACCCTGCTGCGCATGGAGAACTGCATCTGCACGCCGCACATCGGCTATGTGGAACGCGACAGCTACGAGATGTACTTCCGCATCGCGTTCCAGAACATCCTCGATGTCCTGCAGGGCAACGTCGACAGCGTGGTCAATCCGACGGCCTTGGCGCCGGCGCTGATCCGCGCCTGACGCCAGTCGTCGCCTCGACCGATCAAGCCGCAGCGCGAAGCTGTGGTTGGTTGGCGCCCGCACCATCAAAGCGGAAGCTGTCCATCGCTAGCGAGCCGTAAGTCACGGTGTCGACCACGTGCTGCGCCTGCAGGCCGCCCGGCGTTGCCTGGCTCGGCTGGCCCATCGCGGCGCCCAGTGCTACGTACAGCGGCATCAGATGCTCGTCGGTCGGGTGGGCGTGGGCAGCGTTCGGGGCTTGGGCGCGGTAGTCGCAGAAGCGGGTGAAATCGCCGCTGCGGATGCCGTCGGTCATCGTCTCGATCATCCATTCGCGGAACGCCGTTACCCACGGCTCGACCGGCACGCCGTGCTGCGCCATGCCGGGGCCACGCATCAGCGCGCGCAGGTTGTGGGTGAAGCTGCCGGAGCCGATGATCAGCACGCCCTCGTCGCGCAGCGGCGCGAGCGTGCGCCCCATCGCCATCTGGCAGGCCGGCGACAGGCCGGGCATCAACGACACCTGCACCACCGGGATCTTCGCTTCGGGCAACATCAGCATCAGCGGAATCCACGCGCCGTGGTCCAGTGGCTGGCGCGGGTCGAGCACGGTCGAAGCCTGTTCTTCCAGGCCGGGCACGACGTTGCCGTCGATCAGCGTGCGGATGCGCTCGGCCAGGTCGGGCGCGCCTGGCGGGGCATATTCCAATGCGTAGAGTTGCGGCGGGAAGCCGCCG
>Ga0207690_10001925_pt1 | contig 12733 bp, 8 predicted proteins | sample KBSC23metaG_FD_184315 | JGI IMG/M metagenome (GOLD analysis project Ga0207690, IMG submission 184315) | Corn rhizosphere microbial communities from Kellogg Biological Station, Michigan, USA - KBS C2-3 metaG (SPAdes) (version 2) | ecosystem: Host-associated > Plants > Roots > Rhizosphere > Soil ...
GACATGCGAGGCCTCGTGGTCTGCACAGGTGGCACAAAATCGAAATTGGCATTCACGAAGGTGAGCTTCTCTGTATGCAGCTCGATGCCGAGAGCATAGGCTACCTGGCGCGCATACTGCCGTTCGTCGGCGCCGGGCACTGGTGTCACCAAATTGCAGCAAGTTGCTTGGGTGGCGGTTCCCTGTAAGCACATGGCGACAATGGAAGAATCGAGTCCACCGGATAGCTCCACGAGGATGGTCTTGTCTGTCTCCGCCAAGGCCTTGATGACGGTGTCTACGGTCGTGCGAACCTCGGCCGCTGCTTCCTGGGAATCGTGGTGCCGGTGTGGGCTGGTCACGAATGCCCAGGGCGACCAGGCCTGCCTGACCTTCGCGGCAGTACCGCTCAGTGTCAGCGAGCAACCGGGCAACAGTTCACGGACGCCAGCGAACCCTGTGCGCGCCGTATTGACGTGGGGATAGGCCAGCGCCTGCGCGATGAAGTCCCAATCGATCTGCCGATCGTGAAGCCCCAATCCTGTCGCCAGTGAGATATCGGACGTAACGAAGCCGGCATTCTCTTGATAGGAGTAGACGCAGGACACGCCACCGGAAGGCTCACGCAGAATGTCGAGCCCTCGGGAATGGCATACGGTGGGCTGGACAAGCAGATATTCGCCCCAGTAATGCGTCAGCATGTGTTCGGCGAGGCATTCGGCACTTGTCTGCGCCGGCAGATTTTCTGGTTTGGCGGGTTGGCCGCCCTTGGAGAAGAGATGGCCAATTATCATCCCGCCAGGGACGGTCATAGTTGGAGTCTCATGCGAAACGAAAAGGGCGATCGGACCCGGCATCGGGACACGCTGCATGTGGCGGGAGCGTAGAAAAGCGATCTGGCTGTCAGACACTTGTGGCGCCGTTCCGGAAGAGCCGGTTTCCACCAGAGCAATATAGTGATAGCCCATCAGACTTTCCGAATCGGCGTATGCGCAGCGACGTTGCCCACTGTGTCGTTCAATACCCAATCCCCGGCCTGTACCCAGCAATGCGCGGCGAATGGGTTGTGCGTGACGCCGAAGATGAGATCGGCAGACAGCCGCCGACGAGCAAGAAACTTCACCATCGCAATGGAGTCCAGAAGGCAGCAAGTTTCGATGGGTACGTATTGGCGCGCATGCCTGAATGCACCCGCACTTTCAATCACGCGCTCCGCCTGTGGTCCGTTTGGCGGGAACAGGATGTGCGCCGCCATGCGCTGTCGATAAGCGACCATGCTGGCGATGATGCGATTGAGATGTCGCGTCCTTAATTGAAATTGCGTCAGGCAGACGATGGTAAGTACCTCCAGCAGAGTTAGAGCATCGAACGTAAGCGCAGGGGACTTGTGTTCAATTGCGCTAAGGGAGGGGGCTGCAATCGCTGATGCGGGCGACCTGGGTTCCGTGTCGAGAGCCTGGGTCAGGATGTTCTGCCGCACCAGGTCGCTCACATCCACCTCGGGCCGCCCATTGCTGCATAGGTGGGCGAGGAACATTTTTTCCAGGCGGTTGGATAGGCGGAAATATCGGTCTTCGTCCAGATCCAGGAAAATCAGAGATCCATCCACCTGGCAATGGGAAACACCCTCGCGCAGTCGGTAGGACATGGTGGGTTCCTCCTTACGAGTGGAAGGCGCGCCTTTCGGCGCGCCTTCGTTGTTCACTCTTCCGAAATCCCTGCGCCGATGGTCAGGCCCATCGCCTCGCCCGTTTTGAAGACACCTCCCTTTGTCTCGACACTGGCGACGCCGAGCTCGATGACCTCTTCCGGCACGTTGGTGCGGATGTTTTCGTTTGTGTCCATTTCAGTCTCCTACGCTACTCGCGTCATGGCAGTCCCATGACGCGAGTAGCGTAGGAGGCGAAAAAATTGATTTTCAAATGATTATTGCGTTGTCATCCGGTGATTATTCCGGAAGCGCGATGGTCGTCCTGTAATGCCGGGCGCTGCTTCGACGTCTCTAGGCTGGCGGTGTACCGCTGAACTCGATCGCCCGAACCTGCCGCTCGTTGTCAGCTCGCTGGCGCTGATCAACTTCTGGCTGAGCGGCTGAGTCCGCTGTCGGTTTCCGCCGGTCAATGTCGGCTCGCAGCAGATCATGGTGGTCGTCAGGCCGGTCGCTGTCGATCGTCGTGCACGCGCACCGGAGGATTGTTCTTGGCTGTCATCAACCGCGATTGTTGGGATGCTTCAATGGAAATCGCGCGACCGCACGTCCAGCCCGCCAAGCAGTTCGCTCATGTCGAGCAGGCGACTGGCGATTAGATGGCACACGCCATCGACCGCCTCCCACTTTCCATCGACGCCAAGCAGATCGGATTCCAGTAGCACACGCCGGTGGGTTTCGGCCACATCACGCCAGACGATGACGTTGACCAGGCCGTGCTCGTCCTCCATCGTCAGGAACGTCACACCGCTGGCCGTCTGCGGCCGCTGACGCATCGTGACCACCCCCGCGACGCGCGCATAGCTGTTGTGAGGACGCTTCCGCAGCGTTCGTGAGTCCGTGCATCGGGCGGCGCGTAACCGATCCCTGATCTGCGCCATGGGATGCACCCCTAGCGTCAGGCCCGTCCGTGCGTAGTCCGCGAGTGTGTCCTCGGCCTGCGTCGGTCTCGGCAACGTCACCTCGATCTCCGCTGGACTGGCGTTGCCGAAGAGCGGCAGTTGCTTTTCGACACCGGCGATCTCCCAGTGCGCATGGTGCCGGTGCCGCGATAGCCCACGCAACGCGCTGGCCTGGGCCAGCAAGTCCTGATGGCGCTTGTCGACGGCCGCCCGGGCGCAGAGGTCCGCGATGTCGGCGAAGGGGCGCTGTGCGCGGGCGGCCATGATCCGTCGGGCGGCTTCTTCGCCGAACCCGCGAACCTGGCGCAAGCCAAGCTGGATCGCCGGGGGTTCTTCCTCCCGGGTGATCAGCGTGTTGTCCCAATCGCTGAACTGGACGTCGATGGGAAACACATCGACGCCGTGGCGGCGAGCGTCCTGCACGATCTGGCTCGGTGCATAGAAGCCCATGGGCTGGCTGTTCAACAACGCACAGGCGAAGGCTGCCGGCTCGTGGCACTTCAGCCAGCAGCTTGCATAGACGATGCCGGCGAAACTGGCCGCGTGCGATTCGGGGAACCCATACGATCCGAAACCCTTGATCTGCTCGAACAGCTTCACGGCAAAGGCGGTGGTATAGCCGCGATCGGTCATGCCGGTCAGGATGCGCTCGCGGTGTTTCTCCAAGCCGCCACGCCGCTTCCACGCAGCCATGTCGCGCCTGAGCCCGTCCGCTTCGCCTGCCGTGTAACCGGCGGCGATCATGGCGAGCTTCATTACCTGCTCCTGAAACAGGGGCACGCCCAGCGTGCGCTCGAACACTTCCTTCAACTCTTCCGACGGGTAGTCGACAGGCTCCTCGCCTCTGCGGCGCCGCAGATACGGGTGCACCATGTCGCCCTGGATGGGGCCGGGCCGAACGATCGCGACCTGCACCACGAGATCAAAGAAGTTCTTCGGTCGATGCCGCGGCAGCATGGCCATCTGCGCCCGGCTCTCGATCTGGAACACACCTACCGTGTCCGCGCGCTGGATCATGGCGTAGGTGTCGGGATCTTCGGATGGCAACGTGGCCATCGAGTAATCCTGCCCGCGCTGGTCGCGCAGCAGGTTCAAGCATTTCCGCACGCACGTGAGCATGCCCAAGGCCAGACAATCGACTTTCAACAGGTTCATCGTGTCGAGGTCATCCTTGTCCCACTGGATGATGGTGCGATCGGGCATCGCGGCGTTCTCCACCGGCACCAATTCGCTCAAGGGCGCATCGGCGATCACGAAACCGCCGACGTGCTGCGACAGGTGCCGCGGCATGTCCAGGATCTCGGCCGTCAACTTGATGATGCGCCGAATGACCGCGCTCTCGGGATCGAACCCACGTTCACTCAGTCGCTCGGCAAGTGACTCCTCGCCATCCCACCACGCGAACACTTGACTCAACTGATCGACCTGATCTAGCGGTAATCCCATCGCCTTGGCCACATCCCGCACAGCACTCTTGCCGCGATAGCAGATGACGGTGGCCGCCAGCGCGGCACGCTCGCGCCCGTATTTGCGATAGATGTACTGGATGACCTCTTCGCGACGCTCGTGCTCGAAATCGATGTCGATGTCCGGCGGCTCGTTGCGTTCCTTGGAGATGAAACGTTCGACCAGCAAGCTCATCTTCATCGGGTCGACTTCGGTCACACCGAGGGCGAAGCACACTGAGGAGTTCGCTGCCGATCCCCGACCCTGACACAGGATTCCCTGGCTGCGCGCGAAGCGCACGATGTCGTGCACGGTGAGGAAATAGGGTTCGAAGTGCAGCGCTTCGATCAGTTCCAGCTCGTGCTCGATCTGCCTATTTACTTTCTCCGGCACACCCTCAGGCCAGCGCCAACGCGCTCCCTCTTCGGTCAGTAGACGCAGCCAGCTGGTGGGCGTGTGGCCTTCTGGCACGAGCTCGGCCGGATAGCGGTAACTCAGCTGGTCGAGTGTGAAGGTGCACCGCGCCGCGATACGTACGCTCTCGTCGAGCAAAGCTTCGGGGTAGAGCTTGGCGAGCACGTGGCGGCGGCGCAGATGCCGTTCGCCATTGCGCGCGATCAAGCCACCCGCTTCGGCAATCGGCACCCGGTGCCGGATCGCGGTGAGGGTGTGCTGCAGAGCCAGCCGCCGCCGAATGTGCATGTGCACGTCGCCTGCTGCCATCAGCGGCAGGCTCAGTTCGCGGCCGATCGCCTCCAGCTCACGCACCCGCCGCGCATCGTTCGGCCCGCGATGCAACTCGACGGCCAGCCAGGCGCGATCGCCAAACGTCTGTCGCACCCAGCAACCGTGTGCCATGTCGACCACCAAATCGGGTACCCACAGGACCAGCGTGCCCGGCAAGCCAGTGGCCACGTCGGCACACGTCAGACGGTAGGTGCCTTTCCTGGAGGCGCGTCGTCCCGTGGTGATTAGACTGCACAGTGACGTGTAGCCTGCCTTCGTTTCGCACAGCACGACGATCTTCGGACCGTCATCCAGTTGGATCTCCGAGCCAACGATCAGCGGCACGCCCGTTTGGCGCGAGGCTTCCAGCGCGCGGACGATGCCGGCAAGCGAGCATTCGTCGGTGATCGCCAGGGCGGCATAGCCGCACGTCTTCGCGCGCTCGAACAATTCGCGTGCGCTGGATGCGCCGCGGCCGAACGAGAAGTTCGACAGGCAGTGGAGTTCCGCGTAGGCCGTCATGCGAACCATCCATGGATCATCCAGCCGGTTTGTTCGTCGGGTGCGCAGAACGCCCAGGCCTCCTGCCCCAGCGAGGTCTCGATGACGTAGTAGTCGCGGCAGACTTGACCGCCATCCCACCAACCCGTTTCTACACGCTCCGGACCGGCCAGGATGATCGGGTTACCGCCGCGCAAGGGAATGGGGCGTGGAAGCAGCCAGGTGGGGCGTGGGTGCGGCTCGATCGGCACTTCATCATGCGTGGCCTTCCGCTGCGCACGTTCCGGCCGGGGATCCTGCGTGCTGCCCAGCCGATAGACCGCACCATCCCCCAGCCGCGCCCGCAGTCGCTCGCGCAGCTGCTCGATCGGCAACGCATTCGCCGGCCGCTCGTCGAATAGGTCGCGGCCCGCGGGCACGAACGCCGGCAGATCGCGGGCGATCAGGCGCAATGCCAGCACCGGCTCGGGAAGCGTCACGTGTTCCAGCCGGCCCCGTGCGAATTCAAACAACAGCGCGCCGTCCCGCTCCGGTGCCAGCAGCCCCACCGGCACATCCGTGAAGCGACCTTCGCGATGCTCCAGGCGCAGCAGGAAACGCTGCACTCCACCGTCGCGTCCGGCCAGATACGCGGCCAGATCATCGACCATGCGCCGCACGGGGAAGATGAGCGCGGACTGGTTCTCGACCTCATGGAGCAACTCGATGCGCAGGTCGAATGTGTCCGGTGGCCGATACAACGCCAGGCCCGAGGGCAGGTCGCCGGTCAGGCGATCCAGGGACGCCAGCAGTTCCGTGCCGAAGCGTCGACGCAGCCCGTCACGGGGCAGCGCCAGCACCTGGCCCAGCGTGCGAATGCCCATGCTCGGCAGCGCTGCGACGGCATTCGCAGGCAGTCGACTCTTCGCGATCGGCACGCGCTGCAGGGCGTTGCGCAGCGTGTCGATGGAGAGCACCGCCTGCCCGTCGGAAACCGTGGTCAGCACGTGTGCGGCATGAGCTGTCGGCGCCACCGCCATGCGGTGACGGAAACCCAGGTCGGTAAAGTCCGCTCGCAACATGGATTCAAGCCGTGGCCACGGCCCGAACAGGCTCATGCTCCTGCTGACCTCCAGCACGATTGCATGTGGCAGCAAACTGACCTCGGAGCTGTAGCGGTAGGCCACGGCGGCCAGGAACCGGTGCCATCGCTCCACCGACTCGCGGTCATACGGGATCGCGTCGAACTGCGACACCAGCGCTTGCGCGGCGCTCAGCCGTTGCCCGGCATGCAAGCCTGCCGCTCGTGCAGCGTCATTGGCTGAAACGATCGTGCGCGCGTTGATCGGCCCGTCGACCAGCACCAAGGGCTCGTCCGTGGGACGGCGTCGGAGAATCCCATCCAGCGCCAGACTTGGCAGGTTGATGCAGGCCCATAACATGTCTGAGCGCCATCAATGGACAGAACGTGGCAAGGGAATGGCCTGGGCGGAGACGGCCCCACCTCGGCATTTGCGCACCCAGATCTGCGGGCGTGGCGGTGCTTCCAGTTCCAGTCGCAGCGCAGCAGGCGAGGCGTTGGAAAGGTGGGAGCGATCGCGGAATACGAAAGCGAGGGCCTGCCCGGTGACCGCGGCAACTTGCAGGCGACGCAAGGCGCGATCGTCGGCGTGATGCGGCCACGCCAGCACGGCGGCGCAGCTGCCCGATCGCAAGCACTGCTCGGTGGCCCAGAGCACATCCTTCTCGCCGGCATTCACGATTTCCACCCGGCGCATGTCGACACCCTGCTGGCGCCAGCCAGCGACACACGGCGCATACGGCGGCGACACGATCACCACGTGGCGCTGACCTTGGGTCAATCGCGCGAGCGTGGGCAGCACGAGGCGAAGTTCGCCCACGCCATCGACGGGCAGCAGGATTTCGGATAGCGCGGCCTCGGGCCAACCGCCTGCGGGCAACACCGCATCCAGTGCGCGCCATCCCGTGGGCTGCTCGCCAATCGGCACCTCGGTGGCCCGACCACGCCAGACTTGACGTGCATCGAGCAAAGCGGACAGGGAAACCACGGCGTTCATCAGCCGCTCCGCAACAGGCCCGCAAACAGACCTTCAATCGCGAAGTCTTCCGTCGGGTCCACGTCGATCGGCTTGAAGCCTGGACTGTTCGGCATCAAGCGGATCACGTCGCCCTTCCAGTACAGCCGCTTGATGGTGAATTCGTTGCCGCGGACACGCGCCGCGACCACTTGGCCGTGACGGGCCACGGGCGTGGCGTGCACCGCCACCAGATCACCGTCGAGGATGCCTTCGTCGCGCATCGAATCGCCGACCACCTTCACCAAGTAGTCCGGCCGCAGCCGGAACAGGTAGCGCGACACGCGCAGGCTGCGATCGACCCGCGACTCCGAGAACAACGGCTCGCCGGCTGCGATGCGGCCGATCAGCGGCAGGTCGAGCGTGTCGGCATCCATCGGGTCGGACTCACGCACCAGGCGAATGCTGCGGGCGCGATTGGGCTCGATCGTCAGCCGGCCCTTCGCTTCGAGCGACCGGACGTGCTTGAGCACCGCGCTGACGTTGCCGATCCCCAGTGCCTCGCCGATTTCTTCGAGCGTGGGCGACTGCCCGTCCCGCTCGATCCGGGCGCGGATGAAGGCAAGAACGTTCGACTGGCGGTTCGTGATCTGGATGGTCATGGTTCGCATAGTTTCACCCAAATAGGTGAAAATAAAAGATAGAAAAAAGCCACGCCGAACCACCTGAGACAGATCAAGGGTTTAGCGCGCATCCAGCTTCGAAGCGGATTCAGCCCAGCGTCCCTCGGAGCCATCTCACGGGATGAGATGGCAGGGGACATCGGCGAGGTCTAGTGAAGGTAGTCACTGCCTTCGCTCAGCAAGGCCACGATGCACGGCACGAGTTTCTTCCGGCATTCGTGATAGTCGTGCAGCGCGGACTTCAGGGCCGGCATGTCGCGGGCCTGCCAGTGCCGGTTCAATTCCGAAAACTCTTCGAAGCCGTTCTTGAGCAATTCTTGCGCGGTCCGGCGTACCGGCGCCAGCCGGTCGTTGGCCTGCTTCACGGCGTGGTGCAGGGAGCCGTGGGCTGTCGCGCGGGCGATCGCGTCGAACAGCTGCCACGTCAGCTTGACCAAGTCGTCGCCAGCGGATGCAAGCTCCAACTGCTCTATCTTCCGGGCTGCCGGCGCTACGCCAATGTCGCATGCCATCGACAACAGGCGTTCCATCCAGTCATAGAGATCGCGCATGGCGACTTCGGTGAGCAACGGGACGTGCAATCCGCCGCGGGCATGATCGACTAGCAGGGCTTCGCCGACCAGCCGGTAAAGGGCGAACCGAACGGGCGTGGGGCTGGTGTGGAACTCTTCGGCGAGCGTGGCCGGATCGATCCGCTGCCCAGGCACGTAGCGTCCTGACCGCAGGGCGCGTTTGACTTGCCCGTACACGAATACACTCTTGGAGTGGATCGCATCCATAGCTGAACTCCCTGTCTGCCGATGCCTCCCAGGCGGGGTGGTACAAGGATTTGGCGTCACGCAAAAGGATCGGATCTTCGGCCCGTCCCGGTGGTTATTTCGCGTTGCCTCTTTATGACTGCCTGTGAAATGGCACGCTTGCACGTCACGTTGTGTGATACGCATCACAGAATATAAGGGTGCCACGGCGCTTCTTTGCACGCTCGCGGCGCGGTCGGGCCGCGTACATCTGCAGGGTTATGACCGTGCATGCGCCCAGGCCTGCCAACAGGTAGTCGAAGAGGGCGATCAAAGAGGACGGAGTGAGCTGGCGGTGATGGGCGTGTGGCGACCGTCCCGGAACTCTTCGGGCAAGAACGCGCTCCACACCGACATCGTGTTCGACAAATTCCATGTCAGCGGGCCATTCTCCGTCTCAACCCCCTTCAGCTGCCTGGCGTCCGACACCCTCATGCCGCCGAACTTGTTGCGCCACAGGTAGTAGAGGGCCTCGCCGAAACCGTGTCTGCGGTACGGGTCCTTGCCCGCTATGCCGGCTTCCGCTTCACGCAGGAAGCTGAAGATCTGTTCCTCGAAAAACGCTTTCTCGCGTTCAAGCTGTTTCGGTGGTGGATTGGACTCCAAAAACCACGTGTTACTCGAAAGTGAGGGCGTCGCGGTTGCGGCGGCTCGCTGCGAGGCTCCAATGTCCGGAACTGTGGTGTGTTGTGCAAAAACGACTGGCGCCGCCGGATTTTACGGTTGACGTCGCAAGTATTTGCGCCCAGTCTTGCCCATAGCCCGTGCGTGGCGCCGGGCTCAAGGGGAAAACGCGATGTATACCGTCCGGCAAGGGATCTGCTTGTGGGCAGTCGTACTGATTTCGGTCGCGTCGTTGTGCCACGCGCAATCGACGGTCACGCCGGAAGACGAATACAAGAAGCTGATCCGCGTCAGCGAGGACATCCAGCCGCTGGGCGAGAACCCGTTCGGCGAGCAGGTGAGCCTGTACAACGGCAGCTTGTCGTTCGAGCAGACCGACGTCAGCTTGGCCGGCAACGGCCCTTTACTCCAGCTGACGCGTTCGTATCACCTGAGGGAGACGAAGGAGTCCGAATCCATCGACGGCGCCTTCTCCGACTGGGATATCGAGATTCCCCGCATCACCACGATGACGGCCAACCAGGCCAATGTCACCGGATGGCAGATCAACCAGTCCAATAGGGACGCGCGGTGCACGCTGTTCGGGCCACCCCCTACGGTCGCCGCGCAGGTCGGAGGAGCGGATTGGGAGCCGATGACCTGGTGGACCGGCTACCAGCTCGTCGTACCCGGCAGTGGTAGCCAGGACCTGCTCAAGCGCACGGGCGAAAACACCCTTTCGCCGGATATGGGCGGAATGACATTTCCCATCGTCACCAGGCAGAACTGGATGATCCGTTGCGGCGTGCAGACGGACGATGGGGTCAGTGGCGAAGGGTTTACGGCCGTTGCGCCGGATGGCACCGAGTACACGTTCAACCACCTCGTCTACCGCTGGGCTCCCAACATGAACCGGCCCTATGGCTCCGGGCCGATGGGCCTGCAGTCGTTCGGAGTGCAGCCGATGGCGGCACTGGATGATTTTCTCCGTCGCCGACAGGCGTCGATGCTGGTCACGCGGGTCGAGGACCGGTTTGGCAATTTCCTGACCTACCACTATGACGGGGCAAACCTTACCGCCATTACCGCCAGCGATGGCCGCGTGCTGAACCTCGCCTACGTGCCCGGCACGTCGCGTATCAGTACGGCCACCTTGCAATCCTCGAGCGGCCCGCGGACCTGGTCCTACCAGTACGGTACGGACATTTATCACGTACTAAACAAAGTCACGCTTCCCGACAACAAGTCATGGTCCTTCGCCATGGCCGATTTCCTCGCCTCGGATATGGATCCGGCGGGCGGCACTTGTTCCACGGCGGCACAGTTGTCCACGAATACATGGACCGGAAGCCTCACGCATCCCTCCGGGCTGGTGGGCAGCTTCCAGGTCAAGGGCGTGGTCCATGGACGATCGTATGTGCCCCGCTCATGCAACGGCACCGGCAACGACGCGCCGGGCAGCACGGCAGCGATTCCTCGTGTGTACTACCAGCTGACGTTGATGCAGAAGACCTTCAGCGGTGCGGGCTTGCCCGCATTGGGGCAGACCTGGAAGTACAGCTACTCCCCCGCCAATGAGAGTTGGACAGCCGATGCTTGCGCCAGCAACCAGTCCTGCGCCAGCACGGTGTGGACCGACGTGCTCGATCCGGATGGCCACGGCGTCCGCTACACCTTCAGCAATCGCTTCGATGCTACAGAGGGGCAGCTGCTTTCCACGAATTTCTACAGCGGCGCCGTAGGCACGACGCTGCTTCGTTCGGAGAACAACGACTACGCAGCGATTCCACCGGCCACCGAGGCGTGGCCATGGCCGTGGCCCGAACGCTATGGCAACGTTCTCCAATCCCGCATGAACCGGGCACAGGTTGAGGTGCTGGCACCGCAGACCTTGCGCAGGATCACCCAGGACGGCGACACCTACACGTGGCAGGCGGAGTCGTTCAACGAGTTCGCCCAAGTCACCCGGACCAAGCGTTTCAGCTCGATCGCCGGTCAGGCGGCGGTACAGCAACAGACGACGTACCTCAACGACCTGCCACACTGGGTGCTGGGCCTGCCGCTGCAGGTGGACAACCTCTCCACCGGCGAGACGGTGAGCTGGAACGACTACGACCTGGCCAAGGTGACGCTCAAGGAACGCCAGCGCTTCGGCCAGTCGCTGATGAGCTACACCTTCAACAACGCCGGGCAGCTGGCCAGTTTCACCGACGGCAACACCCGCACCACCACGCTGGGCAACTACAAGCGCGGCATCCCACAGACGATCGGCTACCCGGACGGCACCTCGCAAAGCTTGGCTGTCGACGACTTCGGCCAGATCGCGTCGATCATTGACCAGGCCGGCCACAGCACCAGCTACGGCTACGACGCGGTCGGGCGGGTCACCAGCATCACCTACCCGGCCGGCGACGAGGTGGCCTGGCTGCCGAAGACCTTCAGCTATGACTATGTCACCGCCGCTGAGCGCGGGCTGGGCGCGAACCACTGGCGGCGCACCACGACCTTCGGCAGCGCGAAGGCGGTGACGTACTTCGATGCGCTGATGCGTCCAGTCGTCAGCGACAGCGCCATCGGCAGTGCGGTGCAGGCGAGTACGCTGACCATCTATGACCCGAAGGGCCAGAAGACCTTCGCTTCTTATCCCAGCGCCGCCGCGCTGAACTTCACCACGACGCCGGCCACGGCCGGTATCAAGGGCAGCGCCAGTAGCTACGATGCACTGGGCCGGCTGACCCGGGTCCAGCAGGATTCCGAGCTGGGCGTGCTGACTACCGCCACTGCATATTTGTCCGGGGCGCGCCGGCAGGTGACCGATCCCAAGGGCAAGGTCACCACCACCAGCTACCAGGTGTTCGACCAGCCAGCCTACGACGCGGTGGTTCGGGTCGAGGCGCCGGAGGGTGTCATCCAGGTGATCGTGCGCGATCTCTATGGCAATCCGCGGTCGATCACCCAGTCGGGCTTGTACGGTACCGAGAGCAACAGCGTCACCAAGACGCTGACCTACGACAGCTACCACCGCCTGTGCCGCACTACCGAGCCGGAGAGCTACAGCACGGTCATGGCTTATGACGGCGCCAATAACCTCGCATGGAGCGCGGCGGGTCTGGACATCACGGTCGCCGGTTGCGGACAGGATCTAGTGGATGACGCGGCCAAGACGTGGCGCACCTACGATGAGATGAATCGAGTGCTGACGATCCTGCCGCCAGTGGGCACGGGTACGCAGAGTACCCAATACCACTACACGTCACTGGGCCAGCCGGACAATGTGGTCTCGGGCATCACTACGTGGAACGGCACCTACAACTATCGCGGCATGCTGACCGGCGAGAGCCTGCAGGCGACTGGCCAAAGCGCCTGGGGCATC